>Ga0307511_10004735_pt1 | contig 13914 bp, 12 predicted proteins | sample 13_EM_MG_FD_200266 | JGI IMG/M metagenome (GOLD analysis project Ga0307511, IMG submission 200266) | Populus trichocarpa ectomycorrhiza microbial communities from riparian zone in the Pacific Northwest, United States - 13_EM | ecosystem: Host-associated > Plants > Roots > Unclassified | place...
CTCCTGATCGCCCGACCACCAGGCGTGCGTCGCAGGCGCTCCGGGCCGGGGATCGCCGACCATGGAATCGCCATGACTCTTGCGATACACCGCATCCCACCAATGCCGCGCTGGTACGGTGCCCGCTCCCAGCTCGTCAGTGACACTCAGATCGGGACTCGTTTTGAAGTGATCGAACAGGGGACGCCAGACATCCTGGACGCTCGCTGTCTCGAGGCCCTGACACACCATCGAGATGCGCAACGTGTTATCAGGGCCGACGGCGAGCTGCTCGCCCCAGTGTGGATTCAACAGGTTGTCGTGATAGAAACTCAACATTCTCAGAATCAATTCGCGGAACGCCTGATCGGTTCGCGCTCGAACTGTTCCCTCCGCCCAACCGAAGTTCTGTGGCAGATCGTGAGTACGAAGCGTGACCTGCGTAATCACGCCCCAGATTCCTCCTCCGCCGCCCTTCAAGGCCCAGTACAGCTCCTGGTCCTGGCATGGATTGACCGTCCGCAGAACTCCGTCGGCGGTCACGACCTGCGCTTCGAGGAGACTCGCCGCCGCTGTGCCGAATCCCTTCGAGAACGAACCGAAACCGCCGCTCTGGATCAGACCGGCAACGCCGACGGTAGTGCACCCCCCGCCCTGGACGTAGCGCCCCGCCTTGGTAGTCACAGCGTCGTACGCATCGATCCACATTGCTCCCGCGTCCAAAGTGACCGCGGGTTGCGCAGCCATTTTCCCGCCACACCCCTGCCCCACGAAGGCATCGTGCAGAACGATGCCGTTCATTGCCCTGGTCCAGACCAACAGCGAGTCGGGAGCGTTGGAAGTGCCCTGGTAGCTATGACCGCCACCCTTTACGACCAGCCGTAAATTATTCGAGCGAGCGAAGTTGACGGCAGCGACAACATCAGCAGCATTCCGAGCTGCCACTACGTACGCACTTGCCGCCGGCTCCCAAGCATCGACCCAGCCGGACACCTGCGTCCCGCCAGGTTGATCCCCGATGTAAAGCGGATTTCGAAGGCTCTGGATCGTATCGTTGCAGCCGACACTCGCCGCATCAGCCATGCACGCCCCAAGTAGCGGCGAGCCTTTGATCAGACGTCCGCCGACGTCCGTGTTCAGCTTGCGCCACGCTGCGGAGGTCGGCCATTGAGGATCGCCCGGTCGAACGCGTCGGCGCGCTGCTGCCCGCACATTGGCCCAGACGCTTGCGAGCGGCGATAAGGCCAAGGAATGCAGGCCCAGGATCGCGGCGCCAGTGAGCAGACTCCGTCGGTGCATCGTGGAACTCCGTGATAAGAGTTACCCCAGTACACCGGCGCTGTAGCTTGGCGTCGAAGCCCCTGTGACGAAAGGGACATAGCCGTGAGGAACGGGACTCTCGGTGGGTCGCACAGAGCAGCGCGCCCACACGAAAAACGAAGGGTACGCGCCAAAACGCGCGTACCCTTCGTTCAACTCAATGAGCCGGTACTGGCTGCTTGCCGGTCCTACGCCCGTTACGGCGGGGTGCTCGCTTGTCCTCAGCGGTAGCCGCAGCCGGGGCCGGTGGTTCAACCGCACCCATCGCCGGCTGCTGAGTCAGCGCAATCGTCAGCACCTCATCAATCCACTTAACCGGCTTGATCTCCAGATTCCCCTTGATGTTGTCGGGAATCTCAACCAGATCCTTCTGATTCTCATCCGGTATCAACACAGTCTTGATGCCGCCTCGATGAGCCGCCAGGAGCTTCTCCTTCAAGCCGCCGATGGGAAGCACTTCACCACGCAGGGTGATTTCGCCCGTCATCGCGACATCCGACCGCACCGGAATCTTGGTCAGCGCCGAAACCAACGCCGTGCACATTCCGATACCGGCACTCGGTCCGTCTTTCGGAGTTGCGCCTTCCGGGATGTGCAGGTGAACGTCGAGCTTCTGATAGAACTCAGTCTCGAGGCCGAGCACTGCAGCGCGGCTGCGCACCACGGTCATCGCTGCCTGGATGGACTCCTGCATCACCTCGCCCAACTGGCCGGTGTGCTGCAACTTGCCCTTGCCAGGCACGACAGCTGCTTCGATCGTCAGAAGCTCACCACCTACTTCCGTCCACGCAAGCCCGGTGACCTGACCAACACGGTTCAGATCCTCAGCCTTGCCGTAGCGGAACCGACGCACGCCCAGGAACTTGTCCAGGTTGCGCGGTGTTATGGCGACCGACTTCTGCTCCTTCTTGTGAAGGAGCATCTGCTTGACGGCCTTGCGACCGATCTTGGCTATTTCGCGTTCCAGGTTACGAACACCGGCTTCGCGCGTGTAGTAACGCACGATATCCATGAGCGCAGCATCCGAAACCTTCAGCTCCTCGTCCCTCAAGCCATTGTTCTTCATCTGCTTCGGCACGAGGTACTTGCGCGCGATGTTCATCTTCTCGTCTTCGGTGTAACCGGGCAGACGAATGACTTCCATGCGGTCCAGCAACGGCGCCGGAATATTCAGACTGTTGGCCGTGCAGACAAACATCACTTCCGACAGGTCGAGGTCGACCTCCAGGTAGTGATCGTTGAACGCCGAATTCTGCTCGGGGTCGAGCACTTCGAGCAGCGCCGACGACGGATCGCCACGGAAGTCCATCGACATCTTGTCGACTTCATCGAGCAGGAACAGCGGATTGTGAACACCCGCCTTGGACATGTTCTGCACGATCTTGCCCGGCATCGAGCCGATGTACGTACGCCGATGGCCGCGAATCTCGGCCTCGTCACGCACTCCGCCCAATGACATCCGCACGAACTTGCGATTGGTCGAGCGCGCAATGCTCTGGCCCAGGGAGGTCTTTCCAACTCCCGGTGGTCCGACGAGACACAGGATGGGACCGCGCAGCTTGTCTACCCGCTGTTGGACAGCGAGGTACTCGATGATCCGCTCCTTGACCTTGTCCAGGCCAAAGTGGTCCTCGTCCAGCACCTTCTCGGCGCGGGCGATGTCCTTGATGATCTTGGTCCGCTTCTTCCACGGCACCTTGACCAGCCAGTCGATGTAATTACGGACAACAGTCGCCTCGGCGGACATCGGCGACATCATCTTCAGCTTGTTCAACTCGCCCGTGGCCTTCTCGCGCGCCTCTTTCGGCATGCCGGCCTTGGCGATCTTCTGCTCGAGCTCGGTGATCTCGTTGCCACCCTCGTCCATCTCGCCGAGCTCTTTCTGAATGGCCTTCATCTGCTCATTCAGGTAGTACTCGCGCTGGCTCTTCTCCATCTGCGCCTTGACGCGGCCGCGGATACGCTTCTCGATCTGCAACACGTCCATCTCGCCTTCGATGGCGACGAGGATGTGCTCGAGACGCTTCCTGACATCGAGAATTTCCAGCACCTTCTGCTTCTCGGCGAGCTTCAGCGACATGTGGGCGGCGACCGTGTCAGCCAGCCTCCCCGCATGCTCGATGCCGGCGAGCGCAGTCAGTACCTCAGGCGGAACCTTCTTGTTGAGCTTTACGTACTGCTCGAACTGCGAGATGACTGAGCGGGCGAGAACATCCATCTCGCGCTCGTCATACGCTTCCTGGTCGGGCAGCAACGTCACGTCCGACGAATAGTGCTCACCGGCATGCAGCTTTTCGATGCGTGCGCGATCAACACCTTCGACGAGAACCTTGACGGTGCCGTCGGGTAGTTTCAAAAGTTGCAGGATGGTTGCAACGGTACCGATGCGGTACAGGTCATCCGCTTTCGGATCGTCGACATCCGCCTGCTTCTGCGCGACCAGCATGATTCGCTTGTCGGTGCGCATAGCGACATCCAACGCCTGTATCGACTTCTCACGGCCGACGAACAGCGGGATCACCATGTGCGGATAAACGACTACATCCCGGAGCGGCAGCACCGGCACGTTCTCAATGCCAGTCAATGTTGGAGTCGTAGTAGTTGGTTCGGACACGCTCAAGCCCTCGTAAACAGATGGGACACAGCACCCGGTGCGAGCAGGTGCCTATGGCGCCGCAGGTCTGGAAGGGAAGCCGTCGGACGTGCTCCCGAACCAGCCGAAAGGGCGTTGGGCCCAGACGGCCCATAGATAATAGCGAGAAATGGGGACGCGGCGCCGTGTTTCAGCGGCACCGCCAAAGCCCGCGGAAGGAAGGGGTCAGTGATGGTTCGTTCCGGAAGCGCGGCGGGGCTCATCGACGCTGGCAAGTCTGCCTTCGTCGCTGCCATACACCACGTATGGTTTTGTCTGCCCCTCGATGACCGTTTCGTCGATGACAACCTTCGCGACATTACGCATGGACGGCAGCTCGTACATGGTGTCCAGCAGCACGGTTTCCAGGATCGTGCGCAGGCCACGAGCACCCGTCTTGCGTTGCATCGCGCGGTGAGCGACAGCTTTCAGTGCTTCATCGCGGAACTCGAGCTCGGCACCTTCCATCTCAAACAGCCGCCGATACTGCTTGGTCAGCGCGTTCTTCGGCTCCGTCAGGATGGAAACGAGCGCAATCTCGTCGAGCTCATCGAGGGTTGCAACGACCGGCAGGCGGCCGACGAACTCTGGAATGAGACCGTACTTGATCAGGTCCTCGGGCTCCACGTCATGGAACAGATCGCTGCCATGCGGGCGTGCGGTGACATCGCGCACTTCTGACGTGAAACCAATGCCCCCCTTCTGCGTGCGATTCAGGATGATCTTCTCGAGACCTGCAAACGCACCGCCACAAATGAACAGGATGTTGGAAGTGTCCACCTGCAGGAATTCCTGCTGCGGGTGCTTCCGGCCACCCTGCGGAGGAACCGAAGCGATGGTGCCTTCGATCAGCTTCAACAGGGCCTGCTGCACGCCTTCGCCGGACACGTCACGGGTAATGGACGGGTTGTCCGACTTGCGCGAGATCTTGTCGATTTCGTCAATGTAGACGATGCCGGTCTGCGCCTTCTCGACGTCGTAGTCGCACTTCTGCAGCAGCTTCTGAATGATGTTCTCGACGTCCTCACCAACGTAGCCCGCTTCCGTGAGCGTGGTCGCATCGGCAATTGTGAACGGGACGTTGAGCAGACGGGCGAGCGTCTCAGCGAGCAGCGTCTTGCCGCAGCCTGTGGGGCCGATCAGCAGAATATTGCTCTTTGCGATCTCGACATCGTCCTTGGAGCGCGTGCCACCGGTGCGGGTCTGCAGGCGCTTGTAATGATTGTAAACGGCGACGGACAGCACCTTCTTGGCGCGTTCCTGGCCAATGACATACTCGTCGAGAACCTTCTTGATCTCGTGCGGCTTCGGGAGCTTGTCGCGCGCGCGCTCGGCGCGGTCCTCGAGCTCCTCGCGGATGATGTCATTACACAGCTCGACGCATTCGTCACAGACAAAGACGGATGGGCCGGCAATCAACTTGCGAACTTCGTGCTGACTTTTCCCGCAGAAGGAGCAGTAGAGAAGTTTTCCGTCGTCGTGGCGGCCGCGGGAATCTTCACTCATCGAACGTCCTCATGAGCGCGCAGCGCATATACATCCCGCGCGCGACTTCTTATAGCATGGCGTGGGAGCGCGAAGCAAAGCGCCGCCACACGGCTAAGCCCTTGTGTGGACGGGAATTGTATGACCGGATTCACTGTCTTGGCTTCAACCTTCAGATTTCCATTAATTTGGGTCGTACTGAACTCGATTCCCATCTTCCTTCCGAGATAGTCCGGACGGGCAGGCCTTACTCCCCGTAAGGGCAGGTCCTCCGGGCCGGTTGCCAGGTTCTTGCCCACCGTTCCCCACCCCATCAGGGCAGGTCCCATTATTCGCCCCCGGTCCCGGTCAACTCAATCAGGGGCTTCCTTGGTCGCCCCCTCTTTTGCGGCCGGCCGTCCGGGGGTACCCTCGCACCGCGCTACCGTCCAGCTCAGATCACTTGCTGGACGTCGCGATGACCTCGCCGCGCTTCTCGAGCACCTTGTCCACAAGACCGTACTTCACCGCCTCGCTCCAATCCATGAACCGGTCGCGATCTGTGTCTTGTTTAATGCGGTCGACACTCTGGCCGGTGTGCTTTGCCAGGATTTTGTTCAGTCGGTCACGCGTTTCCAGCATTTCCTTGGCATGGATCTCCATATCCGCGGCCTGGCCCTGAAAGCCGCCCAGGGGCTGATGGATCATGACCCGCGCGTGCGGCAGGCAGCAGCGCTTGCCGGCAGCGCCTGCCGCAAGCAGCACCGCGCCCATGCTGGCCGCCTGGCCGATGCAGATCGTGCCGACGTCCGGCTTGATGAACTGCATGGTGTCGTAAATGGCCAAGCCCGCGGTCACGACTCCGCCCGGTGAATTGATGTACAGGGAGATGTCCTTCTCCGGATTCTCGGACTCCAGGAACAACAGCTGCGCCACGACAATATTTGCCATGTAGTCGTCCACTGGGCCGACGACGAAAATCACGCGCTCCTTCAGGAGGCGCGAATAGATGTCGTATGCACGCTCGCCGCGAGCCGTCTGTTCGACGACCATGGGAACGAGATTCAACGCCCGCTCATTCATGTATTTGTCTCACTGTTCTGCTCAATGTTCTGACCGAAGCCGGTCAGGTCCTTGAAGGTCATAGGTTTGTCCGTAACGCGCGCGCGGTCCACGATCCAGTCCACGACTTGGTCTTCCAAGACCACAGATTCCACCTGGCGCATGGCATCAACATTCTGCACATACGCACGCCGAACCTCGTCTGGATTCGGGTAGCTCGCAACCAGGTCATTCAGGCGGGTCTGCACGCGCTCGCGATCGACCTTAATACCTTCCGACTGCACAATCTGGCCCATCAGTAAACCCAATGCCGCACGGCGGCGGGCCTGGTCCTCGAATACCTCGCGCGCAGGAACCTGGCTCGCATCCTTCGCGCCGATCCGGCGCGCGGCATCTACCTGCAATCGCTGCACCTGCTCATCAATCAGGGCGCGCGGTACTTCGAGCGTGTTCTCCCGATACAGGGCATCCATCACCTGTCCACGGACGCGATTACGGATGACATCACCCAGCTCGCGTTCCATGCTCTTTCGAACCTCTGCACGCAGAGCCTCGATGCCACCTTCCTCTACACCGTACGCGCGGCAGAACTCTTCGTCCACTTCCGGAAGACTCTGCTGTTCCACTCGCTTTATGGTGACTTGCAGCTCCGCCGTCTTGCCCGCAATGCTTTTGTTGGGGCCGTCGGCGGGGAAAGAAAGGGAGATCGTCCGATTTTCGGCCGCGGACGCACCCTTGATACAGTTCTCCAGCTCAGGAAGAGCCTGACGCGCGCCAACCATAATGGTGACATCGCGACCCTCTCCACCCTCAAAGGGCTGCCCGTCGATTCGACCGTCGAAATCGATAGTCACACGATCAGTGTCCTGCGCCGGCCGCTCGACTGCGGTAAATACTGGCCGTTGCCGCCGCATGCTCTCAATCATCGCGTTGATGTCGTCGTCGGTTACATCCGCCGAGGGTCGCTCGACAGCGATCGAGTCAAAGGGCTTCAATTTGATCTCGGGGACGACCTCGAAGATCGCGGCGTACTTGAGTTCCGTTCCCGGGCCCATGGTGATCGGCTCGATCCGCGGCCCGCCGGCGGGTGTCAGCCTCTCCTGGCTCAGCGCCTGCGCGAAGGAGCTGCGCATGAGGTCCGATACGACCTCCGCGTGCACTTGCTCGCCGAACTGCTTGCGCACGACGGTTATGGGCGCCTTTCCAGGCCGGAAACCCTTCAGGCGTGCCGTTCGCGAGATGTTTTTCAGCCGCTGCTCGACTTCAGTGGTGACCTCGGTCGCCGGGACGGCCACTTCGAGGCGCCGCTCGAGACCGCCGGTCGCGGTCAGTGATACTTGCATGACAGATCCTCAAACTTAGCTTTGCGCCCGCCTCGCAGGCACGTCAGTAAAACATGCGAAAGGAGGGACTCGAACCCTCACGGGTTACCCCGCTGGAACCTAAATCCAGTGCGTCTACCAGTTCCGCCACTTTCGCCCGAGCAGCGCGCATCGGACGCGCGCAGGCAGACCCGCCATTATAGCTGATCGGGGACCATGGCCCATAAAGACGACAAGGCGCGCGACTGCAAAGACGTTTGGGTATGCTCAGGCGCAGAAAAATGAAGTCTTTCCTGAGCGCGCTGCTGGTGTTAGTGCTGACCGTGACGTCCGGCGTCATGGATGCGCGCGGCTTCGTCTATGCGGGCCGAGCCTGGCCCGGGGGAAATATCGACTGGACCGCCGTGGGGCAGTCGATGCTGGCGTTCTTTGCCGGCATTTCTCTTTACATAGGTGCCGTCCGCTTCATGCAAGCCATGGGATTGAACGCGGTCGCGCTCCAAAGCGGCATCTGGTTTGTTGCGACCGCTATTGGAATCGCTGCCCTGGACGGCACGGTGGTGCAATGGACCCGCTTGCAGCAGCTCGTGGCCTTAGGCGTCATCGCTGGCCTGGCCTGGCTGATTACGACCGCCGAAGCTCGCTGAGCACCTCCAGCCGCTCGATCTGATCCTGGATCCGGTCGGCGACACTGCGCTGCAGGACATTGGAGATGTCCACATCGAGCTCGCAGTTCTGGTGGCGCAGCGCCGCGACCGCTACCACGACCGCCGACTGAATCAGATGAAGGTGCTGCAGCACCTCCCCCAGCTGTACATGCACGGCTCGGGAATGGGACTTGGCGACCATACGGAAATCGTACGTCACTTTAATACGATAAGTCAACATTAATGTGATGTTATTTGGCGAAGCTCCCCTGCGGCGCTACATTTGTGCTGTAGCCTCTGGCGAGCACTCAGGGAACCTTGCGATGACCGACCGGCGCGAACGACAGGCCACTGGCGGCTTTGCCGTGCGCCTGCGCCAGGTCATCGACGCCTACGGCAGTGCAAACTCCATCGCCAAGGCAATCGAACGCTCGGAAGGTGCGGTACGTAAGTGGCTGCGCGGCGAATCCGAGCCCAACGTCACCGATCTGCGCACGCTGTGCGAGCAAACACACACCAGCATCGAGTGGCTGGTAACGGGCCGAGGCCGGCGTGAGGCCGTCCACACGCTGGAGACTCCACCCCCAAGCTATGAGAATCAGCCCAACAGACCGCCACTCAACTACGCACTGTTGGAAGGGATCATGGACGCCATCGATGCCGAGGTCAGCAAGGATGCACTCGACCTGCCCTCCCCCAAACGCTCCATGCTGGTCGTTACGCTCTACGACATGTTCCAGGACAGCCAGAGGGTCGACAACGAAGCTGTCTCACGGCTCGTAAAGCTCGCGCGTTAGTGTACTGCGGCTGCGTCGTCAGGCGATGGCGCTGCCGCCGATCACGAGCAACACGAGCAATGCAACTCCCACAACACTGAAGACCATCTGTCGCCACGTTCGCCCCCGGGACCACAGAACCAATCCACTGATCCCCAGCGCTATCATCGCGAGCGCGAAGCTGTCTCCGAGAAGGATCCACGCGGTGCCACCGCCAATGCCCTTGTGAAGACGATTTAGGACTGCGAGCGGGCTTTGCACATTTGTTCGAACTGTCGCCACGGGCGCGCCCTCAACATATTCCACTTGAGTAACCACGCGCGCATTGCCGCCGGTGAAGTTCCAACGGCCCTGTTGTGCGGCTCGGGGGCCGCCGGGGTCGCCGCCTCGCGATTCGCCGCCCCGTCCCGGCGGCACACGTTGACTCTCAACATTGATATGTTGCTCATCGCGCAGCCACGCACGCAACGCCTCACGACTGACCCGGACGGACTCGGGGACCGCCAGCTCGACTTTCGACACCTCGGTTGAATCGCCCTGCGGCAGCTTCAACACGGCACGGTGGTTCTGCATGAACCCACTCACACCAAACAAAATCGCGGCCATAGCGCCCCACGCGCCTATCCACAGGTGCAGCTGCCGCATCAGCCTGTGCATCCGTACGCCACGCAATCGCCCCATTACTTCCGTATTCACATTTCAGCCCACCGCCGCAGCAGATTGTTATAGACACCGACCAGCTCAACCGTCGAGGGATGGTTCGCATGATCCTGATTGAGTTTCTGGATGGCGACATCGAGATCGAACAGCAAGGCACGCTTGCCATCGTCGCGCACCATGCTTTGGACCCAAAGGAATGAAGCCAGGCGCTCGCCCCGCGTGATGGCCTCTACCTTGTGAACGGTCGTCGCGGAATACAACACCATGTCCCCGGCCGGGAGCTTCACACGCTGGGTACCGGAGGTAGCCCCGATCACGAGCTCACCGCCGTCGTATTCCTCAGGCCCGGATAGAAACAAGGTTGCTGACAGGTCGGTGCGCACCGGATGGCCTGCCTGCCCTGGCGACTGCTCGTAGCGCACGGCGTTGTCAACGTGGTCACCAAAGCCATTGCCCACTGAGTAGCGATTGAAGAGCGGCGTGAAAACGCGCCGCGGCAGCGCGGCCGCAAAGAACAGCGGACTGCGGTTCAACGCAGCACGCACCGCGGCGCTCAGCTCGCGAGCGACCGGCTCATCTTGCGGCAACTGCAGATTGTTCTTGGCGCGTGCGGACTGGTAGCCCGCGGTGATACGGCCATCCGCCCAGTCCGCGACCGATAGCCGCTTGCGGAAATCCGCCACCTGGTCCGTATCCAATACCCCGGGGATATGCAGCAACATACGAGCTCCTCGAGAGTCTCGTCAGAGGACCAACACCGTCAGAAATTGACATTCACGGCCAGGGTCGCCGTGCGGCCGGCGCCTGGGTTGACCCAGCCACTGGTGGTCGAGGTCGAGCGCAGTTGCGTGAAGTATTCCTTGTCGAACAAGTTACTGACATTCAATTGCAGGTTCACTCGCCGGTTCAAATCGTAGGCCGCCAGCAGATTGTGCAGCACGAAACCCGGAACTGCGCCGCGGCTGTAGATGGCAGTAGCGCTGGCGGCATTCGCTGTCGCATACAGCCACGATGTGTAGTTCAACCCATATCCGACCGTGAACCCGTGGTGCAGGTTGTAGGTCGTCCAGACATTGGCGGAATCCGCGGGCGTATTCGCCAAGGGGTTACCCTTCTGCGCATCGATGCCAGTCAGCGCGAGAGTCAGGTCCGAAACACTTTGCAGCACTTCGCTGCGCAGGTGAGCATAGTTCGTGAACACCGCCCATTCCCGCGTGATGTTCCCTGCAAGGCCGATCTGCACGCCATCAACACGGGCCTTGCCATCCAATTGCTGAGTCGGGACATTTGGATCGCCCGAGGCAACCAGGTAGTTGGTACGGTCGGTACGAAATACCGCTCCCGTCAGGGCAGCCCGTGCTCCAAAGACATCCCACTTCACGCCCACCTCGTAGGTGCGAGCGTTCTGCGGATCGACATTGCAATTGGTCGTGCAACTCCCGTTGACCGTCGAAGTCGAGGGCAGCTTTGAATTTCCATAGGCCAGGTAGAGACTGCCGGCCTCAACTGGCTTGTACACCAGTGCCCCACGGTATGAGAGCAGGTCATCTTCGTTGACCAAGGGGTTGGTCGCGGCGGGTACCAATGGCCCGGGTGCAGTGGTGAGGGTCGCTGCAGGCGTCGCAGTCCAGCTCTCATAGCTCGCCTTGTTGTGCTCATAGCGTACACCGAAGCCGACGCTCCACTGCTCGTTGAATTTCATCGTATCGAATGCGTAGGCCGCCTGATTTTTCAGCACCGAATCCGCTTTCCCTGTGACGGTGAGGTTCAGTGGCTGTCTGAAATCGTGATGTGGGTCGTACAGGCTCTCAGGAGCCAGCAGGTACGTCGTGCCGTTCGGGTTGCGATACTCGTTCCCCAGGGTCTGCGAATAGCTCTCCCGCGACGCCGCCACACCGACTACCAGGGCGTGTGAGATCCCCACCGTGTCGAATCTAACGGTGAGGTCAGTCTGGTTCGCAATGATCCGATTGTTCGTATCCCGCAGGTTGCCTATCGGTCCGCCGGGCGTATAGGTTGGTCCGCCGATGCCTTCGAGCGGATTGGCCCCGGTCGCACCGCATCGCAATGTCGTCAACGGTGTCTGCAGATTCGTGCCGAGGGGAAACTCCCCCGGGGCAAAGCAGATGCGGCCCTCAGGGGCATCGGTGATGCTGTACCGATCGTAATTCTCCCACCGCGTGAGGTTTCGGATGACTGCCGTAGCCCCGAAGTCGTGGTTGAAGATCGCCGTCACCGCGTCACTGTCGATCTTTTCCACATCGACGTTGCTGAAACCGTAGTAGTTGCTGCGGTTTACTCCCGGCACCGGCGCAAAATTACGCAGGGGGATTCCGTACTCCGGAAGGTTGCGGTCGTGCTCGTGTACAAAGCCAAGCGTGAGGCGCGTTGGGGTATTGATGCCGACGGTAAACGAAGGCGCCACACCCCACCGCGAATACCGCGTGACGTCTCGATCAGCCACCTGATTCTTGTGGCCCATTGCATTCAACCGAAACGCCAGACCTAAGTCCGGATCCCCAACCGTCCGGTTGATATCAGCGGTCCCACGAAGATAGTCGGCAGTGCCGCCGCCGATACTGAGCGCCCCGAAGTCCGACGCTGTCGGCAGTTTTGAAACGATGTTGATGGTGCCACCGAGTGCGCCAACGCCGGAATACACCGAGCTCGTACCCTGCACGACCTCGATTGCCTGCGTGTTGAATGGGTCGGTATGCGTGGTATTCGCACTTTGGCGTACGCCATCCACGGCGACGTCGTTGGTGGCGGTGAAGCCGCGGATATTGATGCTGTCGCCATAACTGCCGCCTTCACCCGCACCGAAAGTAATGCCCGGGACGTTCTGGCGCAGCACGTCGCGCAGCAGAAGGCCCCCCTGCTGTTGGATCAGGTTTGCGGGGATCACGGTCATCGTCTGCGGTGTATCGCGCAGAAGCTCGGTGTACTTCGCCGATGACGCAAGCTCCGCCTTGTAAGGGCTCACTTCGGCATCCACATCAATCTTGCCCAGCTCAGTGACCTTCCCCTCCTGCTTTGCTGGCTCCGCCGCCACGGCGGCGAGGCTGGCGCCTAGAGCCACATGTACTGCAACTACCAACAGACTGCGCGACTGAGAATTCGCCATAAGACCTTCGGACCTCGCGTTGTTCCTGCTCCCACGTCTTTACGCTAATACGAATCATTCTCATTTGCAATCGCATTTCACGGCAGTTAGGATCACAACATGTACCGTTCGATCACTGGCAGTCAGGACGTCGCGAGTCGCGCAGGTGTGGGCGCGGCGATACTGGCGGCACACCTGGGGCTGATTGTGTTGCTGGCCACCACCGGCGTCATCGAAACACCGACGTTAGTCCCGTCTGTCGCGGTCACCTTCCTCCAACAAGACGAAAGACCATTGGACCGGCCGACTTTCGACAAGCCGATCCTGACGCCCATCCATCAAGTGTTGGTACCGCCCCCAGAGGTGGTCGTGCCGATCGAGCCCACGAGCGCTACGATCGCGGCAACGGCGGCACTGCTACCGCCCTCCCCTGCACCCGCGGTCGCGGCCTCAGCTGCAGGCACCGCCGTACCTGAGATGTCCGATGTCGCCTACCTGGTCCAGCCGGTCCCTCACTACCCGCCCGACTCGCGGCGGATTCGCGAGCAGGGGTTGGTGATCTTGCGCGTCCTCATTGATGATCGCGGACATGCGAAGGCGGTCGAGGTGTATCGCTCGAGTGGCCATCCTCGGCTGGACGAAGCGGCGCGCAGGGCGGTGGAACGAGCTGTGTTCAAGCCGTATATGGATGGCGGCGTGGCGCGGGAGTCCGCCGCGATAGTGCCGGTCGAGTTCTCGCTAAGGGCCTCGGCGTCATAAATCTGACATATAGTCACTGTGGAGTAGTGTGAGTCCCCACGAGGAGCCACCCGTGACTGATTCCACGCCGATTGATCAGGAAGAATTACTGCGAAGACTCAGTCGCGATCTCATCGACAGCTACGACGAAGAGCTCGAGCTCGAGATCGAAGACCGCGACACGCCGAAGGGCACTCAAATCCTCTCGGAG
>Ga0307511_10004736_pt1 | contig 13910 bp, 15 predicted proteins | sample 13_EM_MG_FD_200266 | JGI IMG/M metagenome (GOLD analysis project Ga0307511, IMG submission 200266) | Populus trichocarpa ectomycorrhiza microbial communities from riparian zone in the Pacific Northwest, United States - 13_EM | ecosystem: Host-associated > Plants > Roots > Unclassified | place...
AAGCTTATGCCGGGGGGTGGGGAGGGCAGAGTGTGGAGGAGCTAGATCCCTGCACTGGGAGCATTGGGGAAAGGTATGGATGGGATATTCTACGAAATGGCGACTGGGAAAAGGGCGTTCATATGCGTTTATCATGGGTTTTTAGTTCATCTGGCACTTATTTTGCGAATATTACGACTTTCGACTTTGCATACGAGTTTTGCAGACATGGGGAGAGATCATGTCCTCCAAGTTACATGCGACATAACAATTCCTTTTTTTGTTCCCAAATTACTCAAGCCCCCAAGCCTACATTAGGTACTCTCAGGCGAGAAGCAAATCCAGCTTGTACCTCAGGAAAATTGCTATTAACATGCTGTGCATAGCACACTGTAATTACTAACAAGCCAATCCATAAAGCAAGCATCTACAAACAAACAAAAAAAAAATCTCAAATAAAACGCCAAAAAACCAAAGTCAAGACAATAGACATAGGCACGAGATCACAAATATAATGATTGTGCAGCAACAATATCTGGATATGAGCGAATGGGTTAGTAATTATTCAAAAGGTTCTGGAAAATTATAGATCATTTTGACGTACCTCTCTTCACTTTAGTCAACGACATTTCAAACTTTTGCTCCAAATCCTCGCTACCCATCACCTTAGCAGCCATTGCCATCTGTCGGATCAACTCCTCCAGTCGCCTGAACACACGAATCAAGCTGCCCTCGTACACATCCGTCATTTTACTATAAAAAGGTCAGTCACACATCTCCATAGTTGGTACCGTGTTTTAATTCTTACCATATTGTTGCAAACGACGCTCCGTGGCACCAAGCATAGACAACATCCATCAAGGCATGTTTGAACTTGTCAATATACTCCTCCTCCACAATGTTCAACTTGCTCTCCTGAGAAATCTTGGCTATCAGTCGTGCCTGTGCCTGGAGATCCCTGAATGGCTTTGCCAGCTCCTCCTTAAGGGAAGGTGTCTCGTTACTCTTTTCTTCAAAGACGAAACAACTGAGAAGTGCAGCGGTTTGCTCCGGTGTCAACTCATTGAATACGCGGTTGAAGAGCAATTCAGTGAGAAGTAATTCGTCTCCGGTACTAATTTCGCAGGCAACTCTAGCTTTAAGTTGCATAACGTCATTTTCGCTGATGAAACCAAGACGGCGAAGAACTCGTTTTCGGCACTTGAGCTCATCCAATTGCATGATAGAGTGAGCGGTTTGGATTTTCTTCTTGACGGCCTTGATCCTGGCACTAAGGACTACCTTGTAACTGTATTTGTTGTACAGGTCAACCAAGCGAGGAGAGTTGTGTAGTGGATTTGCTAATAATTTGGACTCGTGCAATTCGATTTTCTGAGGTGACAAAATCAGTTTCAATGCTCTCCATAGGATTAATAAAAAGCTTACCCTTAATAGCTTCTTGAACGAGTCATCAGTAATATTCATGTTCTCAATCGGATCCAGTGTTGGAATGCCATCAGGGAATCGTTTCTTGACTTCACGGATATTTTTCCTCGCAGTATTTCTCTGATCTTGAGACTTCATATCCTTTGGTAGGAATATCCGCACTGGTGATATACTCTCGAGGCAAGACAGAAGCACTGGCACAACCTCCATTTTCCCTTCTTCGCCCTCTGCGGGTGGGCGCACTCCAGCTGGGAGCTCTTTGTCGAATTTCATCGTAATAGCCGCGTCCGGTGAAACATTTAGTAGAATGTCAATGATATACGACTGTTGGGGGGGGGAGCCCTCGGGACCTCCCTTGTTATGTCTCTTGGAGTAATTAACCACTGCACCCCAACCAAAGTCAAATGACTGGTGTTTGATCTTCACTAATCGCCCAGGCTGCATAAATTGCAGGCAGTAATTCGGGTGATTGATGACGTCGCGCATATCCTTGGTATATTGATCAAGTGACTGTCGCAGCCCGTAATACTCACGAACGATGCTCTCATCTTCAATCACCAATTGCACTTTCTCGTTTTCCAGGTCCTGTAGTTCTATTTATTTGTCAGTAGGTTCATGACAGAATGTATAGAGATATAATTTACCTTTCTCTAGAGTGGAAGCCCCAGCAGTATTCTGGAATTGAAAGAAACACTTTTCTAACATAAACTCCGGTGATATACCCTCAACTCGCATCAAGTTCAGCATCATATTGTATCCGAGGTAGAACGCGGAGTTAAGGCGATCCTGCTCTCCCTTGACGATTTCTCGAGCAACTTGAGGTTCCATCTTCTCATCGATCATGAGGATGACAATACCACGATCGTCCAACCCTCTTCGCCCAGCTCGGCCTGACATCTGCACGAACTCTGAGGGCGATACCCATCGCTGCTCTTTCCCATCAAACTTGCGAACACTTGTAAAAACGACTGTCTTGGCAGGCATGTTGAGGCCAATAGAGAAGGTTTCAGTGGCGAAAAGAACCTTGATGAGCCCCTCTTGGAATAAAATCTCAATGACCTCCTTGAGAATTGGCAACAGTCCTGAGTGGTGGACACCAATTCCACGTCGAAGGAGTGGTAGAATGTGCTGTATTTGGGGTAACTGACGGTCCTCCTCTGACAATGAGCTGATGGCATTATCAAAGACCTTGCCAACCATTTCCTTCTCGGCGTCGTCATTAAAAGACAGTTGGCTCATCTGGAGAGCTAGATTTTCACACTCTCGCTTGCTGAAACTGAAGATGATAACCGGGTTGTAGTTTTTCACCATAATCATCTTAACAATCTTGTAAATATCCGAAGGTCCTACGAATGCTCAGCATCAACAATCAATGCAATTTCACAAGATTACTTACCCTTGTTTCCGCCTGTCTTCGTTTTCCACTGCTTCTTTTTGCTTCCTTTTTTGCCCGAGATATCACCGGAATCCTCGCCCATCTTGTCCTGTAAACTTGTCATCGCTTTCTGGAAGTTATCCTCACGGAATACACCCTTCTCATCAACAACCAGGTGAATTCCGTTAGCCCCAGCAGGGAAGAGGTAATGTTGTAAAGGTGTAGGTCGGAAATCTGTGTACACAACGTGACATGGCTGATTATGTATTTTGGATATCCACTCGGCAAACTGCATTGCATTGGGAATCGTTGCAGACAGAAAGACATAGCGGACTTTATCCGGAAGTAAAATAATAGTTTCTTCCCAAACGACACCACGAGCTGTGAAACGTCAGAGAGCTGCAAGGGCTCAATGTTGGGTTGCGGCTGCATACCTTTGTCCCTCATGTAATGGATCTCATCAAAGATGACCCACTGGACTTCTCTCATGATCTCAGAGCCTCTGTATAACATAGATCGTAGAATCTAGAAACATTAGCCATGTAGCTGAAACAATTCAGGGACCGAGGTAGCCCTTACCTCCGTCGTCATAACCAAGCAAGTTGCCGAGGGATTGATGGTAACATCACCAGTCATCAACCCAACGTCCCCAAATTCACCCAGGAACTCTCGGTACTTTTGATTACTGAGCGCCTTGATCGGACTTGTGTATATGACTCTCTGGCCATCACGCAAACTTTGTGCGATCGCATACTCCGCCACCACAGTTTTCCCAGCACTGGTGTGGGCACTGACGAGCACACTTTCGCCTCTCTCAATCGCATTTACCGAGGTCCTCTGGAAAGGATCAAGTTCGAATTTGTACTTCCTGGCTGGGGGGTCTGCTGGAACGTGCTCGCTGATGGGTATGTACGTGTAATCTGGTGGAAGAGATACTTGATGTCTGACTTGGTGTTGCACTAGAATGAATTCTCCTTCTGTCGACTGTGACTGCAGCCCGGCCGATGCCGCTACCTCTCGGGTCTGCTCCGTCTCGAACGAGTCGGTTACGATGGGTGCGGCCGAGCCTTCTCGTCGCTGGCGCTTTGCAGATGGCTGTGATTGCATCGCTGCTCCATTTGGCACCTCGTCCGAGTCCACCTCATCCTCCATTACCGTATCTGTCGCACTCTCAACCACAGGCACTGGCTGGGCTGGGGCCTCATCCTGCCTCTCTGCCCCGTTTGCATTTCTCTTTTTTGTCCTGTCCTTCTTGGGCTTCCTCACTGAGGCATCAGGGCGGGCTCCATCCTCGTCGAACACATTGAACATATCATCATCAAACATGGTGATCTCGATTGGGTGAAGTGCTGTTGCTCAATCAAAGAGCCGTAGCAGAGCACAGCACAGCAAGTTTTCGGTATAATAGGTTGCTTGTGGACCGACACTTGGTGTATCTGCTCGCTAGAGAAAAGGGTTCTGGCACCCGCAGCGGTAGTCTGGTTCCGCAGCGGACGATTCAGCAGAGAGGCTGCAGCGATTTTTATCTGTCGGCCTCTCAGCGTGGGAGCGTAACGCGGTTTCTGTTCAAGCGGGCGTAATCTTGGCAGAGAACACTGCTAGTAGCTGCGCCAAGCCCAGCGTTGACGATCGGGCGAAGTTATGAGTCCATCTCGCTGGGATCGGCAAATCGTCGAACCCACCCGGCCGAACGAAACCTGACAACGACCATCGTCGTCGACCGACATCTCCACTCCTCCACCTCGATCGCCAGCAGCTTAGTGCGTCCACCTTTGCCCACCCGCCGCCAAGCAATTGGTCAATTGTGCTGACACGTCCCTGAACACCAGACCCCACCATCGATAACTATCGACATAACTGCCCCACCTCCGTTCAGCGAGATCAAAAGTAAGTTTTTTTTCTCCGACCGCAAGTCTCACAGCTCGCCGGGCTGACGCACAACATCGCCAGATGCTTTCCAGAGCCGCCGTCAGAGCGTTCGCGGGTGCCCGCACCGGTGCCATTGTTGCCCGACGAGGTCTCCATGCCACTCCCACCCGCCTCGGAGGTTACCACTACCCTGAGGGTCCCAGGAGCAACTTGCCATTCAACCCCCTTACCCGCTTCTTCTACTTGAGATATATTGCATTCTGCGGTGAGTCCCCGAAATAGTAGCTCTACACACAGCAGGGACAGCCTCTGACATCCAATAGCTACTGGGTTCGGGCTTCCCTTCGGCATTGCCGTCTGGCAGCTCAACAAGAACAAGAGCTAGATGGCCTCGCTCCTCAACACGGTGGAAGCAGCTCCTATAGGTCTGATAGAGTCCTGATTTCATTTGTATTATACATTTATTAAATGTTGGCCTTTTGGCGTCCAGATATTCATTGCGTTTCGGTATCTTGCGCGGTTTATTTCACTGGTCTGTCAAAGTACGTAGCCCATTGAATAGGTGGCCTCCGATCACAGATTTATGACTGGAGAGCCGTGTAAATAAAATAAGCAAAAATGGATGGAGACACGGTACCGTAGTTATCTTATGCATATAATGGCAGGAGATTGCGAATATAAATATTTCTGATGTCACTGGGCTGCGGCTCATCAGGACCCGGTTTACTGTAAAAATTTGCCGACTTGAACTGTGGCTTTATCTCCTAGGACCGGGTCGTTCGTTAAGAATGAAACAGCATATGTTAAGCGAAGCACGTGACATCAGTGGGTGGAGCGGTGGAGCGGTGGAGGGGTGGAGGGGTGGAGGGGTTTATCAACTTTTAAAAAGTTACCACTGCACTTTTTCCACCAGGCAACACCCAACTTGTTCTTGTAAAGCCCAGAAATGCGCAATTTGCTTCTCACGCAGAGGGTGCACATTGGCGTCAGCTCGACTGAGGTTCCAGACCTACCCTTGACGGCGACAGCCTGGGACCCAGCGACTGACTCGCTGATATGTACCTTTGGTCCTTCTGAGGCCGAATCCGTGATTGAAGTCAAGCGCCTACAGGTATGCAGTCTCCAGAAACTCAGGTCTCAAGCCATCGCTTACCCCAGGGCTATGAAACAGAAGCAGGGCCAATTCAGTAATATAACTTCCTTCGACGTCCCTTGTGAGCTCCCGAGCTTGAAATACGACCAAGTCCTCAGCCTCCATTTCCTTGCGGACACCAACACGATATGCATTGTGTTTGCAGGGGGGAATATCGTGGTAGTGGAAGTTGATGAAAACTTTGCTAGTAGAGGGGTGGAAATTGTGGGCTCCGTGGACGAGGGGATCACCGGGGCATCTTGGTCACCGGATGAAGAGGTCCTAGCTATCACGACAGCAGCATCCACATTCCTCCTTATGACCCGGAGCTTTGAGAATATAGCGACTACGATATTTACCGAGGCAGACCTACAGGCATCCAACCATGTCTCGGTGGGCTGGGGAAAGAAAGAGACCCAATTTCAGGGCAAACGTGCAAAAGCAATGAGGGACCCCACTGTGCCGGAATATGTGGATGAGGGTATACTCAGTGCGCGTGATGATGGGAAAGTGACGATAAGCTGGAGGGGAGATGGTGCTTATTTGGCGATATCGGCAGTGCAAAACGTAGAGGACAAGAGGAGGCGAATTATCAGGGTGTACAGCCGGGAGGGTACTCTCGACAGTGTTAGCGAACCTGTTGATAGGCTCGAGGGAACACTTAGCTGGCGGCCATCTGGAAACCTTATAGCTGGTATCCAGAGGTTCTCTGATACCAGCAGGATAGATGTGGTTTTCTTTGAACGCAATGGGCTTCGTCATGGAGAATTCACCATGTCTATACCAGGAGGCTGCTTTGAAGGCCAGAACATTCACCAGCTTGCCTGGAATGCAGACTCAACAGTTCTTGCAGTCGTTTTACAGGGGCGAGTGCAGCTATGGACAATGGGAAACTACCATTATTACTTAAAGCAAGAAATCTTATATGACGCAGAGGGTTCGTTAAATTACCCTGAAGATGCGCCAGTTGCCGTATGGCACCCTGAGAAGGCTCTTCAGCTAGCACTCAATCTCAATGATAAGGTAGTTGTGCACGAATGGATGTGGAATGTGCATCGAGGCACCACTCAATCCCCCAACGACCACGGCATAGTTACTGTCATTGACGGAGGAAACCTGAAGCTTACTCCTATCCGCTGGGCAAATGTTCCTCCGCCAATTGCTCTATACGATATTCCACTTGAGACAACACCGATTGACGTGGCCGTATCATATACTGAGGGCCTCATAGCCGTCTTGAGAAGCACTGGGCTAGACCTTATAAAGTGGTATCCAGGGAAACCCAGGAATGCAAAGAAGCCTGAGCTCACTGCAAATGTCACTAGATTCCAAGCACTGGACAGCGTGCGCCAAATAGCCTTCCTTTCTTCCAACCGGCTGGCTGTACTTGTGGATGCAATTGGTTGCTGCACCCTCTTGCATTTTGATGTTGACATTAGCTCTTCCATCGTTACACAAACTGGAGAGGATATTTTGCCGCTTGGGACAACCAAAATTGTTCCAGACGCCCTTGGTGCAGCGGATGAGCTCTACTACGTCGAGAACCATCGCATAGTTACCTCAACCAATGATCCAAATTCCAAAATGGAATTTCCTACTGCCTGCCCTTGGGTAGAGGTGGCTAAGGTTGATGGTCAAGTGAACTACTTTGGTCTCGGTGAAAATGGAAAGCTGTATGCAAATAGTACTTTAATTGCACCAAACTGCACCTCATTCATCGTAACGAATGCACATTTGATATATACCACAACTCAGCACTTTCTTAAATTTGTTCACCTCCAAACGGGAGGAAAAGGTAAGATTTTTTCTAGTGAACTCTATATTTCGTATCTGCTAATATTTTCAGACTTTGAAATACCCGCAGATGACCTAACCGGTGACGAACGCTGCCGGAGCATCGAACGAGGTGCAAAGCTTGTGCATGTGATGCCTTCTTCTTTCTCCCTAACTCTACAGATGCCCCGAGGAAATTTGGAGACTATATACCCACGAGCACTGGTAGTAGCTGGCATACGCCGGAGCATTGAAGCCAAAGACTACAAGACCGCGTTCTTGGCTTGTCGCTCCCAGAGAGTGGATCTTAACATCTTACATGACCATGCGCCAGAGCAATTCTTGCAAAATGTTGGATTGTTTATTGATCAAGTGAAGAAAATAGAGCATGTTGACTTGTTCTTGTCACAACTGAGGTTTGATTACCTGGCTTATGCGCTGTGATATCTTGAGTCTGATGTGTGCTGACTTCAGGGTAACAGAGAAGAGGATGTATCTCAAACAATGTACCGGGAGACACTTCTACAGGCTAAGGTTTCTTCAACGGCTACAAAACCACAGCCAGCACAAACAGACTCAAAGGTCAACAGGATATGCAATGCGTTTTTGGACGTGTTGTTACCATCAAGGCTTTCCACTAAGCTCCAAAACATTGTCACTGCTTATGTCTGCAAATCGCCACCAGATCATGATGCGGCCTTGCTCCTAATCGCAAAGCTGCGAGAAGAAAATACTGAGCTTGTAGAGAAGGCGGTTGAGCATGTCTGCTGGTTGGCAGATGCTAATAAGTTGTATAACAATGCTCTTGGGCTCTACAATCTGGAGTTAACCCTCTTAGTTGCTCAGCAGTCGCAAAAGGTGCTATTCCCCCCGTTTCTGGGTGCTTGTTCGCATTGCTTATATGAAGCGTAGGACCCACGCGAATACCTTCCCTTCCTCCAAGGCCTTGAGGAGCTTGAATATATCCGCAGGAGGTTCGCCATTGATGATCACCTTGGCCGGCATGCGAAGGCGCTGGGGAGTTTGGTTGATATGGGAGATGACACATTTGAGGAAGCAAAGGTATATATTGTTAAACATGCGCTATACCAGCAGGCTCTTGGGCTCTACAAGTACAAGGAAGATAAGCAGAAAGTTTGCCCCCAGGTACCCCCCTAATTACCCTGAATGCCACTAATTATCTTACAGGAGCTCATGCTCATGTATGCCGAGTATTTGGACGATCAATCACGGTTCCGCGAAGCCGGTCTCGCATATGAATCCATTCAGCACCTGCGCCCAGCTCTCCTCGCCTACCGCCGCGCCAACTTCTGGCAACACGCCCTCTCTCTGGCCTTACTCATCCCGATATCAGATCCTGAACTCTCAGACCTATCAGAATCTCTCGCAGACCATCTTACTGAGGCAAAAGACTTCTCTTCCGCAGCTCAGATCTACCTCGATTACCGTAATGACGTTCTGGAGGCGGCAAAGCTCCTCTGCCGTGGTTCACATTTTGCTGAGGCCATGCGCCTCGTAGCCAAGAGTGGCAAGCTGGAGCTGTTGGAGTCGGTAATAGACGCAGGTCTAGTTGAAGCTTTCAGCACTACGGTTGAGTTACTCGCAGACTGTAAAGCCCAAGCTCATGCTCAGCTCGGCCGATTGAGGGAGCTCAGAGCAAAGAAAGAAGAAGACCCTCTGGCCTATTTCGAAGGGCTCCCGGAAGGTTCTGGTTCTAATATTCCAGACAATATTTCTGTTGCACCCACGGATGCTTCAACTTCTGGGGGAACGTTCATGACGAGGTATACAGGCAAGACTGCAGGCACCGCAATGACTGGGGCAACGAGGCGTACAAGTAAGAACAGGAAGAGGGAGGAACGGAAGAGGGCTAGGGGGAAGAAGGGAACGATATATGAGGAGGAGTATCTGGTTAGGTCTCTTGCGCGGCTGGTAGAGAGAGTTGAGAGTGTGAAGGACGAGGTTGGGAGGCTAGTAGAGGGGATGGTCAGGCGCGGGATGAGAGAGAGGGCAACAGCGGTACAAGAGAAGATGGTTGAAATGGGGGGAATACTGAAGGGGTGTGTTGAGGAGGTCTTCTCGGATAAGAGTGCGGTAAATTTGTTCCTCTATGGGACTGGTGGTGGTGATGGTGAGGGAGGGGAGGCCGATGGAGGGCACGGGCCGGTGAAGATAGATGGAGAGAAGAAAATCCCAGTAGTGAAGGATTTTGAGGGGCTGGTGATTTTGTAATTTGTGTCTCTTTTGGCGGTCATCTTGTTATAGATGTTCTCCTTTCCAAAAGTTATAGGAGTTTAGGGGGTTTATGTGAGAATTTCAAAAGGTCTCCTGCATGCCTCGTCTACTGAGAAATCTCCCAAACGAGATGAATAATGATCAATATTAGGAATATAGTGTATAGTGGGACTACAGCACCCGAACGCCATAAAACAAGATACCCCAGAGCCAAATATTGAACGGAAGACTCCTTCTACCCTACTCTCAAACCAGCTATTCGGGGAGTCTTCAAGATCCACCCACCGCCCTCGTTGAGGCCTTCAACTCCTCAGACTCCTGCCGTAGTTCTTTGATCATGCTCTACAGCGGAAAATTAGCAGGACGGCGAGTGGGAAGGCATACTGACACTCACTGCCAAAGCTTCCGGATTGACCCCATTTTCGATGAGATGAACACATAGTGGGAGGGTTGTCCGGTCGAGCTGTGTGTTCTAGCCGCAGACAGACTGTTAGAGCTTTGTTTTAGCAGTGGACCTGGGGCTACGGTACCAGTAATGTCGCGACCTCGAGGAGGATGTCGACGGCTTCTCGGGCAGCTTGCTGTTTTCCACTTGGTCGCTCTGACATCTTGGTGGTATGGGTTGTACTGGAAGCAGATCTCCCAATTAAGGCGCTCCGAACTCTCAGAAGTTCGCGCCAAGACGGCATGCCGATTGGATCAAAGGTCGCGTTCCTTACATAAGCCCGCAACCACCCACGGCAGCGTGTTGTTTGTATGCTGGACCTTGAGGCCTTGCACCAGATATTCAATGACTACCCTCTGCCTGTACTCTTTCTCTTAGACATCCACATACAACAACAACATGGTCTCCTCAATATCGCGCTCAATCCCAGCACCGCCGCCGAGACCTACTGCGCCTGACTATCACCACTATGTAACGTCGCTGCTACATAGGAGATGGATGAGGGTGTGTGCGTTGGTATTTGGGGTGTGTTTTGTGGAGTCATGGCTGGTGACGACTAAGAGGGGAAGAAGTGAGTGGCTAGACATCTGGCACTGTGGGAGGCTACGTGCGGTTCCGAAAAGGTGCTGACGGTTTATGTTTGGATAGTCTTCTGGTCATTATTTTCGGCGGCCCCGGCGAAGGCGGCGCTCTTGTGGATCGCTATGCTGCCAGTGTTAATCATGAGGGTGCAGTTGGTACATTGTGGGTGCACCATTTCTCGTGGATTCAAAAGATAGTAGGAGTCTGGCTAATACAAGGTTCATGAGTAGTGGGCGCCAGTGTACGACCGTCTGCAGCCAGAGATTTCCAACATTTAGCCGGTTCCTTCAAGACGTACGCCACGGTATTGTCGTATATGTTCTCAGCATTTGTCTTTGTAGTGATATACATGTACACGAGTGAGGATAAAGATCATCTGTGGATTGTTGTGGAGCCAAAGTAAGGCGAGGCTCCCTCCATTGGCTGTGGTGAGTGCTAACGAACCGGTTCAACAACAGATTCAGTCATGAGAGATCCCGGTTGAATGAGAGGTATCTCTACCTAATATTCTTATCAATCTGGACTGGCATCATCCATACCATTGCTCATCTAGCGAGCGACCGGGACCGAGTCGACCTTCCGGGAGTCACTGTCGAACCAAGAAAGGAACTCGCGTTGCAATCGGCAAAGAAGAGGGATCAGCTCCGGGAACTCTGCATCGAGCAAGGGAATTTAGTACTGCGGAGGGCGTTCAGGCAGAGTGTTATTACAACGCTCACTGGGATGTTTGCGTACTTGCCATTCAGGTACATGATGTGGAGGTACACCCTTAGGGTTACGAGGATTTTCTACAGGATCAGCAACACACCAGAGCCTTACAACTGGCCCGTTGGGTTTATGTTCTATATAAGGACATTCTGGATTACATTCTTGATCTTTTCATTGTGGGAGATTGCACAGTCCGCGTTTCATATTTACTTCAGCATGGTGCCATTGAAGGATGGGAAGATACTTAGCGATTTGTCAGCAGATCCGAATGGGACGCTGGTCACTGGGTTCAGACATACCCGCAAGCCTTTTACGCAGGCTTGTGCCTTCTGGGAACTGGTTTACATCACATTCAACAAGCCCGATCGCAGAAGGTCGATATTCATAGATATCCACCGCCCCGTCAAAATTTTTGACGAAATCGTGGTCGAGTGTCTCGCCGTTCTAGAAAAAGCGAAGCTCTCCATCGAACACAAGGACCATCCTGTCACCCATATCCCACCGTCTAGCCCGATAACCTTAATTGAGCTTGCCTCCCCGAGTGTACGTCCTCCGATGCAACCGATCTGGGAGGGCAAAGATATATTTAAATACCCTTACCAGAAAATGCCCGATTCGGTGCGTCAGTGGCAGACTACAGATGGTTCGCTGTTTGGGGATAAGGTTAGCGCGAAATTGACACCGCATACACCAGATATTAAAGCGGCCAAGGACCGCATGGGGGAGGAGCTTAATTCGGTGCGGAAAAAGTTCTTGGAGAGTTCGGTGGGGAAGCCGTTCAGGCAGACGGTGGAGAGGAAGACGCAGGGGTTGATTCCGAATGTGAAGTTGCAGATTGATGCAGTTGCTGGTTAGTCCTCCCCCAAATTCCTTCCCACCAGAGGTTTCGTTGTCTAACATTGAACTACCGTAGCTTTGACAAAACTGTGCATCTACGCACAGAGCGAAGACGAGTTTGGTATTGTGAGGAAGAGGGTTGGTGATATCCTGGAGAAATTTTTCGATACAATAGATTCTTTAGAGTCGTATATTCAGGCACCAGGGGTTCACTGGACAGATACGGAGCCGGAGAGGGACGAGGAGAATTTTAAGGCGAAGTTAAAGGAGCCGAAGGAGCTGTTGGATGTCTTGAATGTGGCGGTTAAGGACATGGTGACGGCGTATAGGCCGTATTTGAATGACCTGGATTTGAGCGTTAAGGTGGGGAAGAGGGCAAGACAGGCTTTGGAGAAGCCGGTCGATTCTTAGATGTTGAGGATAAAGAGGAGCGGGAGGGGTATTGTAGATGCTGATAGTGTGATGATGTGTAATGAGTTGGCGGCCGAAGTAATATCCTCTTACCCTACTTAGGACTTTATGGTTTTCGATGTATCATACTTTTTTTTTCTTCAGTTTTCTTCGAGTAGCAGATTAGCAAGGTGTCTGTGTTTTTTTGTTGCTTGATATGGCTATGTACGAGGAGTTTTTGTTGCACAGAGAAAAAATAATGCATGATTGGGTTGGATGAATGAACAAAGAAAAGAAAACACTGGGAAATGCTTATACAGCAAGTATATACACTGCAATTTAATACAAAACAAGATTAGACCGATTTATAGTTCTATATATGCCCAGAACAGTAAGAAGAGATTATAATATACAGCAAAGAAACGAAGTTTTTTTTATTTACCAGTTACCCTGAAGTGATTTTTGATGGTTATGGTGAGCCAAACAGCCCACTAAAGAACTGCCCTACCCTCATCACCACCCCCTCCACACTATTCAGCTTCGGTCTTACGTCGAGATAAAAGCTCACTGCCTCTGGCCTCCGGGGGTCCCGCTTCCCGCTGTAAAAGTCGATCACGTAGTCGATGCTCTGACCGCAGCGGTCGATGGTCCAGTCGTGCCGGTCGAAGGGGCGTTGATACCTATTGCATACCCCCCAATTAGCATAACCTATTCCCTTCTATATCAATCCCCCCCATTTCGGTTACGGGGGGGGGGGGACGTACCCGAGTAAAATCATTAACCTAGCCTTCGGTGTGAGTTTAGTAGAGTCTCCGCGGAACGAAACAAGCTTTGGCCCCCCGCATCCTGCAGCACGGCCGCGGTGGGATTCCCACCGGAGGATTTCGGTCCACGCGCGCTCGTTGACGGCATTGTGGATCGGCACGATGGACGACATGTCCGTGGGGTTGGGGGAGTGGTTTTTCCGCTGCATGGCCGCGAAGAACTGTTGCTCGGAGGGGTAGATCCAGTGCCCGCTGGGGGAGGTGTGGGGGTCGGAGGTTTCCAAGTTGGAGGAGGTGGTGTTTGAGGAGGAGGAGCGGGGGATGGAGGAGATTTGGCGGTGGGGGGAGAGGGGGGGGTGGTTTGGTGGCAGGGAGGAGGGGAGCTGGGGGGATGGT
>Ga0307511_10004737_pt1 | contig 13908 bp, 17 predicted proteins | sample 13_EM_MG_FD_200266 | JGI IMG/M metagenome (GOLD analysis project Ga0307511, IMG submission 200266) | Populus trichocarpa ectomycorrhiza microbial communities from riparian zone in the Pacific Northwest, United States - 13_EM | ecosystem: Host-associated > Plants > Roots > Unclassified | place...
GCAGCATATGTCGACATCACCGACAGGGGGTGTTAAATGTCCCATGGCCGATACGATAAGATTAGATGGGGACAAGTCACGTGAAGTCATATAATGTCGTGAGAATTCGAAATATCTATAGAGGTATCGAGAAATCTGAAAGCCCAACTGAAACACAAAAGCAAAGAGAGATCACGCCCTTTTTGGCGGCACAAACTACGAAAAACGCCACTGCTCATCCAGTATTCACATGATGCCGTTTCATTCAGGCTGGTTATGCATTGAAATGTATCCGTACTGTTCAGTCATGGTCACGTAACACCCATCTCTTATCGGCTTCTTTCCCTCCTATCCTAACTGCAACTTTCCCCAAAGTTTCTCGAATTGCATCTTTGCTTGCTTTCGGGAACTGCTTCTTCAGCAACTCCACCAATCCGGCTTTGGTCATGTCGCTCCCGTCGACGGCCTTCTTGAAAGCCTCCAGGTCTTCTGCGGGTATCAGCTTCTTGGGAGTCTGTGGGGTGATAATATGGGCAGCCGGACGGTGTGGGAGTGTTGTAGTGGCTGGGGAGATTGTAGAGGAGAGGAAGGTTGACATTATGGGATTGCCAACGGAGGATGATGCGGCGCTGGTACTGTTCGTAGCGTTGGGAAGGGGAAGCCAGTAGTGATTGGAAAAAGGATCAATGGGGCCAGCCACTCCCTCTGGATGTGGGTTAGCATCGTCGTGTAGGGGGGAGGGATACTCCATACCTATTAGTACACCTAACTTCAATTCTTGGAATTCTTTTTTCTTATTTCTCCCTTGATCGTCTTCCCAACACAGGCCACTTGAAAGAGGAAGTAGGGGACACAATGCCCCCGCTCTTCGTTTTACTGCTTCACCTTCATCATCCAAAAACTCGTCCATTTCTTCTTCATCCTCGGCATCCTCATCCTCTTCTTCATCACCTAGCTCGCTGAGCAGATCTTCGCCGTCCTCCTCCTCGTCCGGGGCTATCCATTCCGCCTCTGAGTCGTAATCATAGTCCACATTTGGTAACGATCTCTCAAAGGGATTTCTCCCCATCCTGAGACCTGAGTTGATGGGGGGTACTCGGGTGAAAGTCCCGGAATAAGGCGGCCGTACATCTTCGGCAAAATGCAAATGCTTTCTTGGCAAAGCATTGAGGAGTGTAAGATAATAGTTTGGTGATTTTCGCTGAGCGGGCTGGGAGGAACTGAGGTTAATCTCGGCTTCCGAGGCATTCATCAACTCCAAAAGTTGTTTCACCGTGTATCTTTGAGCGTTTCCTCTCCGGACTCGCTTGTGATGCGGTATATGTAACAAATCAGCTATTTCATCCGTCGTTATACCAGGTGTTGGTGCCATCTTATTTTCCGTTAGCTTATCATCAAGATTCGTTGCATTCGCTGTTGGTTTCCCAGAAATTGCGAGCATTTCATCCAGCTTCTTCTGGATATATTCATTGTATTCCGCATCGCGAATAAAAGAATGCCGCGGGGCCACTGTAACATGTTGCTTGACGAAGAAAGGCTGGAAATATCGTTCGTAGTCAGTTGGATTCGTTGCGTTGGCTGGGTCCATGGGGCCTCGGTCGTCATTCTCCAAGGACTTATCAGATGTGGTCGCAGTAGGTTGGGGCTTGGATGAGGATAGTAGACTTGACTCTCCCTTTGGCTTTGCAAAGAATGCACTGAGTCGGGTTTGCGTCTGGATGCAAATTCACCCAGCAGTTAGCAGTCGACAGGACGGGTCTGAATCATGACAAGAGATGTCTCACTCTCTCTTTCTTTGCTTTCTCCTCATCCTTCTTCGCCTTCTCCTCATCTCTCTTTCGCTTCTCTTCGTCTTTCTTCCTTTGTGCTTCTGCCTTTTCCTCATCCTTCTTCCGTTTTTCTTCATCCTTCTTCTTCTTGGCTTCCTCTAACGCCTTCTTCTTCTCCTCTAGTGCCGCTTTCTATAACATGAATATTAGTTACCAATCTCTCAGAGAGGCGGCTTTATAGAACGAGCAGTGCTGACCTTCTCGGCCTTCTCTTTCTCCTTCTCCTTCTCCTTCTCGGCTCTCTCCTGCTCTTTCCGAGCTTTCTCTCTTTCTTTCTCTTCCTTCTCGGCAAGCGTCAGTTTCCGTTTTTTATTTGGATTCCCATTCTGCTTTCCCTCCAGCCCGACATCACTGCCAACAGCTTGGGTTTTCAGTTCCCCATTGGAAGCCAGGGGGTTAGACACTCCTTGGTCTTGAGGATTGTCTTCTGCTTCGTCTGTAATGCTGCGTTTCTTGGTCTTCTGTTCTTCCTGACTGGCTTGTGGCGGCGACACAGGTGGCAGCGAGCTTCGAGGTGCAGACGACGGTCTAAAGGGTGACGAAGGGGGCATTGACTTTGCTTGCGAGGGTGAGGACGATGGTGGAAGGTGTGTAGAGACTGGCGCGCTCATTCTGTGGCCGAAAGCGGTCTCTGGCCCCCGTTTGTGCCGAGTGGTCACTCGAGTGTAGCAAAAGCCGATTCGTTTTCGAAATGTCACGGAAAATTGAAATTCGAGGCTTGGACAACGCGTTCGCGTTTCTTGGAAATTGTATGGAAGCTTAAGTGCTCACGTGGTGACCATGCTGCGCCATGCGCGAGTCAGGCACGAAGAACAATAAATTTAACCGTTAGCGTTATAATTACATGGACATTGCTCCAAGCTCCGCGACTTGCGCACTGGGACCTCCAGTCCCCGCCCAGCTCCGGAGCCTCCTTGCGAGAAATTCCATGAGATCTCTCATCTCCTCACTGTTCTGCATCATGCTATCCTTACTTCTACCTGGCCATCGCACGACCCGAACGCTGCTGAAGACACTTTTGACGCGCCTCTCGGATTCCGCCGAGACGAGACTGCCCTTCTCGGAGCCGATCAACAGGACTGGAGTTTTGACGACCTGGGATGGTGCCGAGTGCGGCAATGGACCACCGATTGAGATCACACCGCCGTACTCGTCATCCCGACCTATGCTTGGACGCAATCTGGCGGCAAACTCCAGAGCTAACATTGCGCCTTGACCAAACCCGAGAAAGAATATACCCCGCCGGGGGTAGCCTAAGGCTGTGACCAATGTATCCTCCACCACCCGTTGTAGAATACCAATGGATTTTGTGAATCCTGCGTCGGGGTCCAGGGTTCCTGAGTGCGAGAGATGAATATCATCACCCCAATGGAATCCAGGGAGTCCGAGGGGTAAGGTGTTTGGTGCCCGGAGTGGGATGCAAACAGTCTCCGGCAAGCGAAGCGCAGTAGCTAGACTGGCGAAAGGTTCAGCCGTGTCGCCTAGGCCATGTAGCAGTAGAAGAACATTGGCAGGCGGATTGCCGGAAGGCGTAGGAGGAGGGGGGATGACGGTTATGAGTGGTGGGATAGCGGGGGGGAAGTCGGCTTGGGTTGGGATGCGGGACATTTTGGCCGGGAATAAGAGTCTCGTGAGACCAGGGAAACTCCAAGCCAAATTATTATTCCGAACTCAGTTTCCTTATAATACCGTACTTGCGTGGTACGATCGCGATCTCTACTTAAGTTGCATACGTCAGTATGTGAGCTTGGTGCAAGCCCCTACGGCCAATCCACATACAAAATTCTGCCTGTGCGAGTTTAACCGGACCAGTGTGTGTTGCTGAGTAGTCTCCGCCGAGGCCCATACAAATAATCGCCAGACTCATGCGTCATAGTCTGGTTGGACGGTCATAGTCTGGTTGGACAGTCATAGTCTGGTTGGACGGGTCATCACAGGAGCAGTCGTGCCAACCAGACTAGCACGAGGTCGTAGTCTTGGCACCAGCAATGTTTCGAGGGCAACTTATCGGATCCGGGCATGCAGAATAATAGCAAGGGCATGCACGACACACCTGAGGTATGTAAGTGGACGCTGGATGGCCTGGCTATCATCACTTGAGCAATTGTCTGCCATGTTTCATTTGAATCTGCAGATCTGGTTGCACATGCAATCCCCTTGCAGGCTCGGACATGCTCAATTCGGGAACGACTGGCATACCAGTGCATAAGTCTGCATCTAAAGCTTCGAGTTCTCGTAGCCGCTGGCAGTAGGTCTGTAGACTAAACCTACGCCTTTCTTGTAGACTCTGAGTCCAGAAGGGTATATCTTTATAATTGCACTGCATCGGAAGGGCAGAGGCTGAGGCAGTCGACTTTTATATCGTTTATACGCAATGCAAAATGCAGGCATTAGGTACAGTACTGTGCGCCAGTAAACCCACTGTGCAAGCAACCCTGGCCACAACCTGCAGCACCCGCCACCACCAGCCCACCTTATGCAGCTGTGTAGCCCCTCCTTTTCCCCCTGGGACAAGCAAGCAAGCAACCATCCAGCTGCCCCGAGTCCTCCCTCACTGATACCCTTACACTGCGTTTGTCGCCGCCAACTTTCACGATCCTACTCATACTGCGAGGTCCCGTCACGTTGAGTCCATCAGTGCCATCCGAATCTTTGTCTAGTTCTTATATTATCAAGCGAACATCTGAGGATTTGCTTGTGGCTCACGATCTAGCGGCGGATTTGGTCCCTGATTGGGCCTACTTGAAGTGAGAGTAGTTCATCTGCTCCTTCCATCCAACGCACGGTTACTTCCCTGGCTTTTCCTGCCTCTCTGCCATTGAGGCTAGCACCTGTACTGCTTCCCATCCCCATCCTGTGGCCCAACATAGTGTCATCGTTACTTTGTACTATTCCATCACATACATCAGTACCTTGCACGATTTGGAAATACAACCTGCCCTTTCACCTCGCAAACGCAAGTCTTCACGATGGCCGACTCAGCTGCAAGTACGGCAGCGGAGAATACACAGAAGCTAGAAAATGCGATAAGAGCTGTGAACCAGAAGAAACCGGTACCAGAGATCGACTTTACCCTGCATACGATGGAGGATGGAACGCAGGTCTCTACACTAGAGAGGGTCTGTAAAGGTACAGCTTACGCCCCCTCTGTTTGGCCTTTGGTTGAGTAGCTATTTTTGAGATGGGGGAGTTCTCCAGAGAGCAGCTTTCCAGTTGTGGAGTGGGCCAATATGTGTGTACCATTTGCTGACTCTCTGCCGCACATTCAGACGTTCAGGCACCGGCGTTTCACAAGCCCACAGAAGAGCAATTCTACGATCCGAAGGATCCAAGCAAGCCAAACCTTGCTTTTCTGAAGCAGCACTTTTGTCGTGAGGGACGGTTAACAGAGGAGCAAGCACTATACATTCTGTCTGAGGCCACGAAGATCCTTAGATCCGAGCCAAATTTACTAGAGATGGACGCACCCATCACCGTATGTGGAGACGTGCATGGCCAATACTTTGATTTGATGAAGCTGTTTGAAGTTGGTGGGAACCCCGAAGAAACGCGGTATTTATTCTTGGGCGATTACGTTGACCGTGGATATTTCAGCATTGAGGTATGCTTGATATTTATTTTCCTCCCCGTAACATGGGGAGCTTCAGGTTCGGTTATAATCAATCTCGCCAAACTGACTGTTGAAATGTGGCCTTTAGTGCGTCCTGTACCTTTGGGCGTTGAAGATTTGGTTTCCAACAACCTTGTGGCTCCTGAGAGGAAATCACGAGTGCAGGCACCTTACAGATTACTTTACATTCAAATTAGAGTGTGAGTCGGAAGTATTGAATAAGTCGTGCCCATGCTAACAATGACCTTTTAAAAGGTAAGCATAAATACTCCGAGCGAGTATACGAGGCCTGCATGGATAGTTTTTGTACCTTGCCGCTGGCGGCGGTCATGAACAAGCAATTTTTGTGCATTCATGGTGGTCTCAGTCCGGAATTGCACACACTCGATGATCTCAAAACGGTTAGGCTTTTGTCCATTGATTATGGGGAGTTGAGGAGACGTCCTAACGTAGATAGATTGATCGTTTCCGTGAACCACCAACGCACGGGCTGATGTGTGATATTCTCTGGGCGGATCCCCTAGAGGAGTTTGGACAGGAGAAAACTTCGGATTTTTTCATCCACAACCATGTCCGCGGCTGTTCCTACTTCTTCTCATACCCAGCTGCTTGTGCGTTCTTGGAGAAGAACAACTTGCTCTCCATCATTCGCGCCCACGAAGCTCAAGATGCTGGTTATCGAATGTACCGCAAAACCAGAACCACCGGCTTCCCCAGCGTGATGACTATCTTTTCAGCTCCGAATTATTTGGATGTCTACAACAATAAGGCAGCCGTGTTGAAATACGAGAATAACGTGATGAATATTAGGCAATTCAGTGCGTTGTACTTGATTCGTGGGCTAATCCTTTCACTAACGCATTATCACAGATTGCACACCTCATCCTTACTGGCTGCCAAATTTCATGGATGTCTTCACCTGGTCCCTCCCTTTCGTTGGTGAAAAGAGTAAGTTATAAGCTAGGATCTCAGGTGGGGTTCAATGCTAACTATTTCAAGTCACGGACATGCTCATCGCTATTCTGAACACTTGCTCCAAAGAGGAGTTGGAGGAGGAAACCCCGCTTTCGGCAACATCCATCGATCCGATCTCACCCCCTGAGGGCACGGAGGTTGATCCTAACTCACCAGAGGCGAAGCGGCGAGCTATCAAGAACAAGATTCTGGCAATCGGTCGTCTCTCACGTGTATTCCAAGTGCTTCGTGAGGAGTCTGAAAGGGTCACAGAGCTAAAGACGGTAACAGGTGGGAGGCTCCCAGCTGGAACTTTAATGCTTGGTGCGGAGGGAATAAAAGAGGCGATTACTACCTTTGAAGAGGCACGGAAAGTGGATATGCAGAATGAGAGGCTGCCCCCCAGTCATGAAGAAGTTCAGAGTGCCACAAAGGAAGTACGACAGGAGGCTCTAGGCAGAGCACTGATGGAGGCGGACAACGACAAAGACCTTAATAGAGTGGCCAGGAGGATTAGTATGTAAATGGTTGATGAAACCTGTTGGGGGAGAAGACTGCTTGTGCGAGGTTTTTTGGTTGAGGAGTGAGAGTTGTACTTGTCAGCAGCTGTGGAGGGGATTCATGCAAATGAGTGTTATGAGATCATGAGAATCAGGGATGGCATTGTTAATGTTCGGCGGCTGTTATACCTAGTATTTAGCCAGGTATTAATATATCATGACTAGATTGCAATTGTATCCTATCACATGATCCACAGAACTGCAACTGCGAAGTCTTGGCAGAAAACAGCTAGGCATGTTTCTCGTACTTTAAGGTAGAACCGCAACTTTTCTGGATTCCAGCGAGCCTGGCGATATCGACAGTAATTACTAGGTAGAAGTCATACCATGGCTCAAGTTGCGACCTCCTCATTCTCTGATGCGCCCAAACCGATACGAGCACTGGTTTTGGATGCGGCACCCTTCCTTTCACATTCAACACCACCCACATCACTACTATGTCGTGCAGAGCGGGTATACACCACACCCGCTGTCATTGCTGAGATCCGGGACCCCGAGGCCCGAACGAGGTTGGAAACACAATGGCTGCCGTTCATTACGACCAGGAATCCCAAGGCAGAGAGTGTACGACGAGTTACCGAGTTGGCAAGGAAAACGGGGGATAAGGAAGTTTTGAGTGGAACCGATTTGGGTATATTAGGGCTGGCATTCGAACTTGAATGTGAATTAAGAGGTGGAGATGAGTGGGTGAGGAAGGATAGCAGTGTCGGTAAAAAAGAGGTTGTCACAGGGGGGGTGCTACAGAAGGATGCCATATCAGCAGGGAATACAAACACAGGAGCGAGGATCGCCAATGGTGAGGGCGGGCAAGAGGGGGAAAGAGCAGATATGAAGGCAGTAGAGGATGGAATGGAGAGGGTTGAAATAAATCAGGCGGATGATTTTCCTTCGAGCATCGGGGTGGAGGAAAATGTGGAAGAAGACGAGGAGGGAACTGAGGCTCCAGATTCGGATTATTCCCACAGCGGTGAATGGATCACCCCTTCTAACATCCACAAATTTCGCGGAGAGGCAGAATCTGCAGCCCTGGCTAGCGAGGGTCAAGACAGCCCAGGTTTTGCAGCATGCGCAACAAGTGATTTCGCCATGCAGAATATTTTGCTGCTGCTTCCAATTCCCTTGATATCACCCACATCCCCATACATGCGTATCAGGACCGTAAAACAATGGCTATTACGGTGCCACGCCTGTTTCTACATTACCCGTGTCATGAAGCATCAATTCTGCCCACGGTGCGGGGGACCAACGCTCCTTCGCACTTCCTGTTCCACAGACTCTGAGACGGGCAAAACTACAATATACTTGAAAAAGAACTTTCAATGGAACAACCGTGGGAATGTGTTCTCCGTGCCGAAGCCTACAGGAGGTAGAGCTAGCGGGAGGGAAGGAGATGGGATAAGGCATGAACTGATATTACGAGGGGACCAGAAGGAGTATGTACGACAGCGGGAGGAGATAGAGCGGCGGAGCAGAAAGGGCGAAAGGGATTTGATGGATGGCGATTATTTACCAGGGATATTGACTGGGGAGAGGAATTGGCATGGGGGAAGGGTCAAGATTGGACATGGGAGACAAAACCCTAATGGAAAGAAGAGAGGGGGAGGTGGCAAGAAAAGATAACTAGTGGGACCGGGGATGGATGAATAAGAATACATGTCATTTAGCAAGTGGGGCAGGGGTCGCATATTGGCCATTAGCAAGGAACAATATGGGGAGGTGAATTAGGCTAGAGAGGCTGGAGAAGGGGACTAAGTTTGCCAGTATAGTTTGGTTGTACAAGGATACTTAGAAGTTCTGGAGATAAATTCAGGGTAACTACAAGTACTTTTTTTTTTTAAATTTAAAAAAAACTCAGTCCAACATATGAGCCATTCGGAAAACCCAAATCCATTCAAGGGTAGGCAAGTTGATTCTGCCGCCTGCGCAAATGGTGAATACAAATATGACCTGACAAAGAAAATTCGCCATGCTGTCCTCCTCCTCCCCCTCCGCTCAGATCTCAGAGAGCTGCCATCTCTCGATATAGGTAGTGCTCTGACCAATTCACCAATCATGGGAATTTGTCAATCGGTCGACGGATTGACCAATCGGGCGCTATTGGCAGTTCGTTCGACTGATCCACCAATAGCGACCCTACACTGCCCCATTCACCAATCTATTAATTGCTGGTTTGGTCAACCTATTGAGCATCATGCAAACCTTTTTGATTCTTATGCTTTTGATAATAAATAACTCAAAAATATGAGCATTTGATACCTGACGAAGGAGACATATATTAAGCACATTGGCTCTTTTCCAAAGAATTCCAACCACATCATTCTTACAACCTTCACTCTGCTCACCCCTATTCTATGGTACTTACAGTACGTCTATTTGGCTACAGCAGTTAAGCTATTGCTACCTGCTATCTTATTAGCACGAGATTATCTCACATTCGAAATATCACCCACTACTAGTAGCGGAGCAACAAGATGCAGTCCAAACAACAGCCAATGCCCCGACCGAAAATAACAGAATGCAAAGTCATTCTTATGTTTTTTCCTAACTTAACACTTGGATGTGATCTGAAGTATGATAAAGGTGCACAACATAAAATGTTGATGCAATTGAAATTCTTTGGCAAAGAGCGAAATGTTTGGTGCTCTATATATGCTCATATGTCAGCTTTCAAATCTTTATGGGGGGTTATTACCAGAAAGCAAAATTCGATCTTAGGCCTGAGACCCTCTGCCCCACTCATATACGGTGGTACGAAGGGACACTCCTCCCATCTGCAATCTTGGCACTTCGGTCGGGGTGTCGAGGTAGATGACCAGGGAGGGGTGTATTTTCCCCATTCGGTGGCCTTCCATCAAGAGCCAGCGTGCTCCGACTATTTTCAGGTTCTTTTTGCAGTCCTAGGACGAGTTGCGCAAATCTCTGATCTTGAATCTGGCTAGTTCGGGTTCCTTCCTCCGAGCTGGCAGTTGTGCTGGGCGGAGGAGATAGTGGCCTGGGGCGGCCTCCAGTATTCAGGCTGCTCCAGTCGAGCCCTCAGCTGAGCCATTCCGGGTCGAGGCCGCCTCGGGCCCTGGTTGTGGCCGGCCTGGCCTGCCCGTTGCGAAGGCTAGTCCGACTCTTGGTGCACCCGAGGTCGGTCCAGGCGCACTTGCGGCGTCCTCCCCTTCCCTGTCTCCGCGGCCTGTTGTTCTCATTGCGGTGTCAGTTGTGCTAGGCGGTCTGGGTGCACATGGGACAGGTCTGGGTCCATGGCGGCCGCTTCAGCGTATGTGGGCGGTGGTTTGATGGTGGTTATTTGTGCTGGGTTGAGTCGCTGTCTGGTTTGACGGAGAGTGGCGGTGGTGGTGGTGGTGGTGGTGGTGGTGCCACCTGTGGCGGTGAGGCAGGTTGGACGGCATCCCTCTTTACGTCTCCTCGTCTCTCGCTCGGGTCTGTGGAAGACCCTCGGCAACATGGCGTGTACGGCGTCGAGCTCACCCAAACAGTCATTATCAGATTCTGGATCGGATTCGGATTGTGGGGTTGCGGGCGCTCGTGGTGGTAGCGAGGGCTATCTCAGGGTGCTGTCCACTCATCTGTAAGTACTCTGGTTGTCAAGTTCCGACCAAGCGCTCGTCCTGTCAAAGTGGATGTTTGATTTAAGGAGATGTGGTGTGATTCTCGTCAACATTGCCTCCGAGATTCTTTTTCTGGCTACGCTCCGTTCCGGTTCCTGTTGTTGCCCTTCGCCGTGTAGATATCAAGCTGTGTTCTACATACTGCTGCGCCTTCTCCTCGCCCGTGAGCTACACTGTTCCATCTCAGTACTGTTCCATCTTGCTCTGTGCTCCTAATGGTCCCAGCATCTAGAGCGGGTGCTTTAACCACTTTGACAGAACGAGCGCTTGGTCGGAACTCAACAACAAGAGCAGCTATTGACAAGCGGACGGCACCACGAGATAGCCCTCGCCGCCCACAACACGAACATCGCCTCAGACCTCGGGGGAACAACCATCGCGACCCTTTCCCCCTCTCCTGAAGCTTTTCCTCTTCCCTTCCCCGCTCTCTTCTTCCTCTTTTCTCACGAAAATCTCCCTCGACGAGCATTGGTCCACGAGTTCACCCACACCGAGCAGGCACCCACACAGTACCAACTCAGCGAATAGCGGAATTTGTAGTTCCCACAGCATTCCCCAGCCAAGGAACGCTCACCTCAACCAAGCATGCCGCCCAAAGGAAAGAGAAAGAACAATCCCGGAAGGGACGGTCGGAACGTGCAAGCCCCTCGCATGCTAAGACGGGGAAATCTCGTCCTATGCAGAGATGAAAAGCGCGAGTGCGATGTGTTTAATACACGTCGAGAGGCAGTTGGCTACTGGTGTTCCTGAAAACTAACCGACTGGGTCCCAAGAGAATTGCAAAGGGGTTGGAGGTGTGTTGCCTCTCGACCGATAGTCTCCTTTGCAGTGCACTCCCCCTCCCTGTCCCGGGGGGAGCGGAGGCCGCCTTCCCTGTGCCACTTAGGTCCATGCCTCTCGATTGATATTCTTAACTGTTACGCTACGGATTCCCTCTCCTTCGAGTTCTGGTGGGGGCCTCTGACAGGCGAATGGCTGTAGTTGGGTCGAAATGCACCTGGGGTTGGGGAATTCAGGGAAGGGCAGAGACAGCAACTCGTTATAGAGAGAGCACCCCCAGTCATATATAACGTATTTGACGGTCATCCGGCGCACTACGGGGATCCGGCGAAGTTCCGGATCAGCAGAAAATGACCTCTACCAACCCCATATTTATTCCTATAGACCTGAAACTTGATACAGATGAAATAAACATATGTAGAAACCTATTCCGCGCCTTAGTTTCATATGTAAAGATTACGAGGTTATTGAGCGAAGGAATCTTGAGAGAGAGAGAAGCAGAAATGTATTCGTCAAGACTATGTAGAGATCGCTATAGTGCTATAGTATGAAGGCTATGGTTCTACTGCCTTGTTCTTTCTATCCTTCGCTGGATTTCGCTCCTTATATCCCTTAATCCTTAATTCAGACTTGCCCTTTTGGTCATCCCAGTTCCTACTCGCATAATTCAGAGTTGCCCTTTCTGCCCATGATCAACCTTTCCGTTCGGCCTTGCATCTATCCGAGAGTATTTCCTACACCCTCCCTTACTCGAGTGTCCATATATTTATTCCGGCCGCTATCAATTCGTCTTCTATCATGTCGAGGATTGGTGTGAGGTGGTCGACATCCATTGTTCCTTCCATCCATTCACTGAGCTCATTGGCAAGAGCTACATCAGAATATCTGCAGGGTAGTCCTTCCTAGGTATCGTCTTGATACGTAGCTTCTCTGTTCGGATTTGCTGACAGAGGTAGTGGTACCGATGTTCGATATGGCGACTCTGGCAGGCGAATTTCGATCCCTTGCTGAGGTTGTATGCCCCTTCGCTGTCTGTGTGGAGTGTGGGGTTGTTCGTCATTCCTAATTCCCTCAGGTATTGCTGGATCCAAGCTGATGTCACGGGGTGACTACCGGCCCACCTAAGGGTACTTGTACTATACAGAACGACCCAAGGATGTGTTATACATGTCTAAGATATACTTAATAATAAGTATTGCACGTTACTAGAAAATATTACGCATAGTAGTAATACTTCTGTCTGCAGTACAGCGCGACAATAGAAATATTGTGTGCTGAGTTTGGGAATACAAGAACTACTTAAGAACGTGTAGCTGGAGCTACAGTTCAAGTTTTGTGTGATTCCGACTACTAGTAATCTAGTTACAGTCAGACAAAGTTTCTTACTATACAACGGAAGAAAATATTTCTAAGTCGAAAATTGTATGGGAGTAGTTACCCTGAACTTGCCAAGTTACCCTGAACTAGGATTGGTTACCCTGAACTTACTAAGTTTGCGACTTACCGAATGCAGTTTAGGTCAACACCCACCCAGTAAGCAACTTCAGAAGCTTATTGCGGGACTAGACGAAGCTCGATTAGTGTGTACCACGGCTTGAGTTTTAGGAGTGCATAAATTGGCCAGATCTGCGAAAATTGTGCAAAAAACTGGCCCTTTAATTTATTTAGACAATTTTGTTACCCAAATAGGTTAAACTGATCTTCAGGAATTCTTCACAACTCTGTAGATCCACAAAAGATCTGAAAAGATTCGCCCCGTGTTGCACGCTAAGCCCGATCGGGAAACCGTTACTATAGTTGCGATCAGCATATTCTTACAGTCCTACCGAAATATCATACTAGTAGCATCCGGTGCCTCTAGCTGTTTTGGGTTACCCTGAAATCGCCTTAAAGAGAAATAAAAAAATCAATCCTCCCAGGCGTTATTTACACTAAAGTGCGTCTAGTTACACCACAAGGGGCAATGGAAAATCTGAGCGAAAATAAAAGTTCTCAGAAACTTCCGGTTCAAGTTGGTTTTAGTGGTAGTTTTGCACTATGAATCCATTTCTGGAATTCGTTTTGCGATCAGAGTTATACTGGGCGAGTTATGGGCTGTTGTGTTAGTTAAAACTACTTCTGCACATTTTAGCACATGCCTGGTTGACATAAGTGGCTAATGGACCTAGTCTGTTAGATTCCACACAGAAAGAGCTTTCAAATGAGACCTTCATGAAGATCAACGGAGTTATACCCACGGAGTTAGGAGCAGTTGAAGCTGGTCTATGTGTATATAAGGGAGGCTCTCCATGGACACTAGACAACTCGGATGGATGATACCGGATCTATTGATTATGAACTTTGAGTTGTAAACTGAATAACTTTAAGTTTACGATCTAAAAGTTATTCTGCCATCAGAATAAGACTATAGTTATCTCACTTAAGCAGTAACCAAGAATAGGTAGTGGAAGCGCCTAGAGATGCAGTTGGGAGAAGTATTCTTAGTTGAGTTAAGTGTGTAGTATGATTCTGCAGTAGTAGAAACGCTGGCACACTAAATGCAGAAGGCAACTTCGTGAAGAAAAGCTGATATGACAATC
>Ga0307511_10004739_pt1 | contig 13907 bp, 9 predicted proteins | sample 13_EM_MG_FD_200266 | JGI IMG/M metagenome (GOLD analysis project Ga0307511, IMG submission 200266) | Populus trichocarpa ectomycorrhiza microbial communities from riparian zone in the Pacific Northwest, United States - 13_EM | ecosystem: Host-associated > Plants > Roots > Unclassified | place...
CCTCGGTGTTGTCAAAGGCAAAAGGCAATAAAAGTGCCCGAATGAACCAAGGTGATATACTATAGATTAAAAAAATATATATGTACAATATTATATTATATTATATTATATTATATTATATTATATTATATAAATCTCAAATATATACCTTCCCAATTAATATTAGATCATTAGAAAATAAAAAGAAAATATAAAATACCATAACATAGTCATATAAAGTATTATTTTCACCTTTAAAACAAAATAAGATAATTTAAAGTAGAAAGTAGCCAAATAGATTAAAAAGCAAACTTAAAAATCATCATCATTATTCATTAATCTTCAAAAACATCTTCATCCATGCTTTCATGTTCTGTAATTGTGTTGTTGTTCTCTGTTCAACGCAAAGTTTGGCTAGTGTTTCTCTTCAAGTGTCCTTCCTTGACTGTATGTCTCCCACTTTAATGATTTTTTTACCCTAATCATTGTTTTTTTCAAAAAAAAAAAAAAAAACCTAAGTTGTTTCTTGTGGTAAATTAAAAAATGAACAAAAAGGTCAAAACATAAATCAGTTAAAAAAATGCAACAAAAAAAGAAGTATTTCAATCAGGTGCTCGCTTTAACGCTTGACACCCACTCATGAGGCACTCGCCTAGGCAGTGCTTCATTGAAATTCATCGCCCGAGGCTAATAAAGGCGTCGCCTCGCCTCGCCTCGCCTTGCCTGGTGCGTCTTAGCATCTTGAAAACATTAATTCTTCCGGTACAGACCTTTAACAATGCTATAAGCTTATCTATATGAAGCTAAAATAGGAATTTTATTAAATGTGACACCATCAATACATTGATGAAGGTCAGCTTTCATAGGGTTCGGGTAACTAAGACTACAATCTTAGACATGTTCTAAGACTTTATAATGTGAATCAATCATATGGCATGATGCTTTACAATCTTAGAATTGCTATAGCATGAAGGCAAGGGCATTCTGGCCCACATAGTAACCTAGCATGAGAGCTCCCAAACTAGAATGGGAGGATCCAAGAACCTGTCCCTAAAAATATCCGCATACTTTGAGCACAAAAGAAGGGTATGAGCCTCTTCATTGAGTTACAAAATCTACGAAATGCCTTCACAATTTGACCATGTCAAAATAAAAGGAACTAAAGAACGTTTCATGGAATGCTACCATCCATTATGGAAGCTTTCATGGAAACTTGCTTGGAAAGAGAGTCGTGAGCTAACAAAACTATATCATAAAACTAAAACAAATATGTTGAAAGCTAATCCATGTCATAACATACCTCCAACAAGAATCTGAATACTCCCGTCAGCCATTCTAACTAAAACATATGGATCCACAATAGACACATGCATCACTGTGGAACTCTCAGAACGACCTGTTTCCGAGTTAGAACCTCCAAAGCTTAAATCTTGAGTCATAAAAGAACCATCTAAGATTCGAGCACCACGTTCAAACACCTGAACAACTCGACGTCTGAGAAGGGAAATAACCAAGAAGCAGGAAATTTTAGTTTCTAAGTTGATATCAAGAAAATGGAGCCAATTTCTCATCTCAAGGGAAAAGAAATAAAATGGAAAATAATTTGCGAAACATAGTCAAGCAACCAGTAAAGCAATAAAATCATTCAGTCACAATTTACAGCAAGCCTTAGATGACATGTCTTCAATCACTTATCATTTTAATTTGTATGACAAGCCATACATGTGCATATAGACAACAAGAAGCATAGCAAAAATCAATGGGAAAGGTAGTTGTATAGAATTTATTGGTACAGTTGACATTCATGCTTTTTAACAGCATAAAAAAATTGATAGAACAACACCCATTTACATTTCAGAAATTGAATGAAAAGAAAAAATAGTCATCTAAAAGGCAAGCCAATATAAAGAAGCAAGGAAATCAAAACCGCATTCATAAGAAAGTAAATTCAAGTCACTGAAACTAGATGAATTCTCACCTTCCAAACAAGTTCCCTGCAGCAATTGTTCTTCCTTGCACAAAATAGTCCACACTTTCAGTGACTTCCGTCAAATGATCAGCAGTTTCAAGCACCTACCCAGCATGCAAAAATAGATTGCAATTAAAGAATCAAATTACATGATGTTGATCGTAAACTATACAACTAAGGAGATGTTTTTGATAAGAAAATGACAGCATTTGGAACTGCAAATTAGGTTTGATTTTTAAATTTTCTCCTCCATCATCTCAGTGTACATGTAGATGACTTTCAGAGTATAAGATGCTTTGCACTTATATTTAGTCATGCTTAGGGAGAGATGCACATGTACATGATTCCATGTGCTTTAGCAAATAAAAAATAAAGGGGTGGCAAGCTCCTAGGGTGGCCATAGAGATTACTGCGAAAAAGACATGAAATTACACCCCATAAATTATTCCAAAACTAGCAACTTATTGCCCAGTATTCATAACGAATTACTTGAATTTTGAAGATGGAGACATTCATTAAAATTACAGATAATAAACAGGATAATTCCCTATAGATGAGAAGCAACAATAATAAACATTCACAGGGGAGAGAGAGAAAGAGAGAATTAAATTTCACAGATAGAGGCATTCATCAAAATTATAGATAATAAACAGGTTGATTCTATATAGATGAGAAGCACAAAGTATCAAAGTCCATACCAGTGTGTGCGAGAGAGAGAGAGAGAGAGAGAGAGAGAGAGATGGACATTTTCATTTATAGTGTTCAAACTGCCCAAGTACAAGAAGTTTGCTCATATTCTTATTATAGCTATATCCTCTATTTAAGCTATGATGACATCAAGTAGAAACTCTTTGTGATATAGCATCGACCCCATTTAATAGGGGATTGTGCAATTTCTGACCTGAACAATGTCCTAAGCTCCTATATTTATCTCAAGTTTTCTGAAAAACAATAAGGCATATTATGTGGATGTATATTTCAAACTTATTTTTGCAACTCTACTGCACTCACATATTTTACCATTTTTTTTTCTCATTTGATTCCATAACTTTCCTGACTTGCCACTTTCACTTTGCCTACTTAGGTAGACAATTCTGATAATTTTACTGAATGCAGCAAATGGTCACTTGTATGAGAAAACACGAAGAAAAAAAAGACACCAAAATGCGGTGAAAGGACTGGAAAGTCTCTTGTTCAGTTATAAAGATATTAAACATAGCTCTTTCCATATGTTTGTATTATTCCAAATAGGAAATTGCAGAGCAACTTGATATTTTAATAAAAATATTAAAAAAAAGATGTGAAGACTTCTAACAATTATCTTCTATGCATCAGGTCATAACAAGTTCAACTGAGAACCACACAGTTTGCAGATTTTGCAAATAACTTCTGTTAACACAAGTTAATGAGATTACCATTGTCCGTGCCTCCATGCTTATGATCAAATATGCATGATATTCATCATCTGAAGCCATTTTCAATGAGTCAACACTATGACTACGTGCATTCTTGTGGTAAACAGTCCAAATTCCTTTACATCCAGGAAGTTCAACCTGTATTCAGAAACACGTGTACAAGAAAAGATGCACTTAGCCACGAGAAAAGTTGGTCTTAATGAAGTTGCAGTGCATAATTGTAAAACTGTACAGATTGAATAATGATTCCATTTACAAACTGTTCAGATAAAAAGATGGTATCATGTTGCAAACTGTCAGTGGCCTAAATGTAAATATTAAATCAACAATATCATCATCAATGAGACATGAAAGTACTTCATATTAACAAATTAGGATATATAAACTTTCATCTTGATAGAGGATTCTTTGTTGTACCTGAGAAGGAAATATTATGAAAAAAATGAAAAGAGTGATGGTAAAAGTTACTGGACCTTATGGAAGTAATCACAAGAAGTTTTAAGGGGAAAGAATGATGTTTTACCAGCAACAATACATTGTATGTTCCAATAATAAGGACATCCAAGATAGTTAATGAAAAATATTCAAATAACAGAATCTGTATGGCATTGTAACATGGATACAACTCTACAATCCAAACAAAATCATAAGAAATTTTAAAGCTCAAAGCTATTTCCCGTCTAAGAATCATAAAAATAAGATTTAAGGATAAACCTCTGTAATCATTTCTGGGCGAATTGATTGCTGAAGGACACAGAGAGCACCATTTTTACCGTGTCCAGAACAGCACACCTGAAAAGATTAACCAAGAAAAATTTAAAGATAATAGAATTTGAAACAAGAGCTTTTCCATTCTGAAACTCTTGACTCGACAAAATCCATAAGTCATAACTTCTTATTTTGCTCAGTATATTCCTCTTGTAAACATGGAGCCAATTGTTAGATCTGAAGCCTGGTGGTACCAGAAATCAAATTGGGGGAGGGGGCTGAACATCTTGAGTGAACCTCAAAACTTACAGTAACTTATTCCTGAGATTTCACTTCCTTACCTTCTAATAGGTTTTAGAATATCAAATATGTAAAACATAACAAAAATAGCAGTCTGATGTGTGAAACTAACCAATTCATAGTTGCTTTGTTTGGAGATTCCAGTTGCATTTGCATCCGCATTAATCCTTAAACCATATGCAAAGTCCTTCAAAGGGCCAACATTGATCAACGAATCCCTCACTGTAAATGAGAAAGTTTTCTGTACCCATAAAGACAAAAAAGAGGGATGGGATTATTAAAAAAAAATGTAATTAGGAAAAATGCTAACCAGAATAAAATTAGAATAGACAGTCAAAGCTAAAATATCACAATAATTGTGGCAAAACATCAAAAAAAAAAACATCTGCCCAGGTAGGATTTATGGTCACGGTCATGGCAATCAAGAAACACATTTGTGTTATTTTCAGTGATAGGAAAAGGAGGATCATTTTAGATGAGCCTCAGACTTGAAAAGAAAACTAAGAAGATCAATAAGGTGCTATTGCTAAACTTAGAAGGATGGTGGAAATTGTTCAGTCTTCTTCCTCACTTTGAGTCCAACATGTTAGATGAGACGATGCAATGCAATGCAATTTATCTTACCTATGATTCAAGATCAACTCCAGTAGCTACTTCAAACTCATACTTACTTGAGTTGTAAAACTCAAATCCTTTATTCTTTAATCAAAACCCTTAAATCCCCATATTTCCAGGCCTGGCTCATCATAAAATGCTTTTAGTTGTAGGACAGAAATTCAAATCTGCCCTGCATCATTCCCAGGATAAGTGTTCTTGCTCCTTTATTTTTTACTTTTATAAAATGCATTGTGGATAAAGTATAAAGGAGAACAATAACTGATACAACCTGTGATGATTCTGCATTATTTGGCGCTGAACTATACAAGGAAAGTTCCTCCCCGCTAACCATATCTTGTAAAGCATCAGAAGAGGACACCTTCAATCGCTTTGCTGAAGGCAAATCACCTTCAATATCTCCAACCTGTAGATACACAGGTAGCAGAGAAGGTTTCAGAATTATAGAAAAAAGAAAACAGCAATTTCTAGAGAGAAATTTGCTTGAAAACAACTCTGGAAAAGAAATTTTTTATCAAGACCAGTTGTGAGAGGATAAAAATAATTAGTCTGACAATTTCAAGACTAAGATTTACAACATGATCCAAAGATGATTGCCAGTTGCTTGAATTTCAGAGGCAGAAAACATGTAGAATTTGATGGGCCGGAACAATTTCATTGAACTTGTCAACATTAACTTGCAAAGAGGAATGGATGGCATCCAACACAATACCTCTTCCTTTAAACCAGGTGACAACATTGAAGATCCCAATCCAGAAGTAAACTGCACAAGCAAACTGTCTCCCAAACGACTTCCCAGAAAAAAGAACGAGTTTCCAAGTGTTGTAATATCCTGTATGAAAAAAAAATGTTTGTAGGAGAAAAACATAGTCAAGAATTATATCAATGGAAAGAATACAGAAAAAAGCTTCACATGAAAAGGAGTTCAGGACAAAGAATCCGTTAGAAGTAACTAACCGAAGTAAGTACTGAAGCTTTAGACTTGGAAAGATCAAGTCTCTGCACAACCCTTCAAGGGGAGAGGAAAAAGAACCATCAAATACATGAGCTATTCAAAATGAAACTTGATTCCAAATGCACATGGTATATGAAAGATTCATAACATCAGAGCAAAATGATTTGAAAAAGGAAACATATGATGCAATTTCTTAAAACATGAAAATTTTGGACCAGCAAAATTTAACCTATTGTAAGAATTGCATACCAAGCTAAACTTTCCAAAGTGTTTAGCTTCCCAATATCATCTCTTTTCACATGTATTTCAAATCTATAAATCTATCTAGATCCGAATTTAAAATTTGATCTCTGTAGGGTAACATTGCATAGTACCAAATCCCATCACATGAGTTGCAGCAATATAACAATTTCTCTAACCGCCGACCACCATTGCTATTTATAACCATCATCTTGTGAAGCAAAAAAACTCTTAGAGCATTGATAAAATATAGCAGTAACCAAACTTCAAAAACTATGTCAACAACCATAAATTTGCACACAGATAAATACCCAAATAATCTAGATTGCACATCTGACAAAAACAAGAAAAAAATGAAAGAAAAAAAAAATCATCTCTGCGCTTTTTCATGCTTCTAGAACTCCTCATATCAAGTAATCTTAACAACTATAGTGGCCACTTGCTATATCACAAAAATAAACTAAATCTCAATTCAAAGACACCTCCGTCCCAAACTAGATGGATCTGCATGGCTCTGTTCCTCTCAATCAGCTTTGTTGCTGGCTAAACTCTAGAATTTAGGATTTCAAGCAAGTTATTATTAGTAATGCGGAAACTGCTAATTTGTGCAAGAAAATAGATAAATAAAAAAGAGATGGGACACAGCTACCTTCCATCATAAACAAGGGTCAGTAACAAGAGTTCCCCAGTTTTTGTTGACAGCAAGGCTACATCTTTTAATAGCCAAGTTGCATTGGCAGCATCAAGTTCCACACTGAAAGTTGCTCTTGGCAGCTCTTGACTAATGAAAGGGGAAAAATAAAAGAAAATGCAAACAAAAAAGGCAGCATGTTTATAAGACAAACTGGAAAACTGAACAGCAGATTAATTCAATTGAAAGCTATAGTAGCGTGAAGAGGCCAATTTTCTAAAAATTTTGCACAGATCAATTGGATTCACATTTAAGGGCTTGCTATTTTACAAAACGATGACAGAAAAACACAACACAGTCCAGATATTTTATTGTTTTTCTGAAGGCATGGTTTTAAAGAGGTAGACAGAGTAAATACCTGCTATCAACAGAAGCAGCATAGCTGTTCAGAGCCAATGCACAAGAAGCTGACTGCACAAACAACACACTCGTGTGTTATTATGCTTACAGATGAAAGAATAAAACTAGAAATATATCCATAAGAAATCAGACTCTGGCAGCAGTTGAGCTTACCTCACTGTGATAATGGATAGTGTTCACACCAATCACAAGAACACCGCCAATGGGAGATGGCACTGCAAGCAGCTTATACGCATCATGCGGGAGATTCTGAAGGAGAAAACAAATGTAAGAAAAAACTCTGCAAACTCTCAAATAATATATGAATTTTTTGGGGGGCTGTATGACATAGTTATTGCTTGAGACAATGTCCAATAAGATGGAAAAATGCGAGACCACCAGTTTTAACCCAAAGCAGAAAACTAAGACATCTTCATTAGAGATCAGAATTATTATGATGATTTGAAAATATTTATTAAAAATGCCAAAACTTCTATAAAGTGATGCTTTGATAATATCCATTCCCACCATGAATATATACAAGGCTAGATGTCTCAAGGTAGCACAACGTATGGAGACCTAACTGTAGAGAAATCTAGAGAAAATTCTGTAGTATTTTTATTAAATCTAAATAATAGTCTTTATCTCCATAAAATAAACTAGATATCCCTATTTATATTAGTCCTAAAATCTTTTATAGGAAAAGATTCCTAATTAAAACTTATCTAATTAATAGAATCAATCTAGCATTACGATTCTTAAATGGTAAAATACTAATTAAATTAAAAGTCCTAATGTAAATAGGAAACAAATAATTAAAATCCAAAATTAACTAGGAAAATAATTAAAACAGGAAAATAGTAATTTCATGTTTCATATAAGTTGCTTTTAGGTTTCTTTGTGGACTTCTTTTCAGGTTTGGCCTTGTCAATCTGGTTCATAACTCCTAGGATAATTGTTCTACGTCACTAGGCATATGTCTCAAGAAATAGGCCTCTATAAAATTTCATATAAAGGTGACAAAAATTTGGCCAAAACACAGCTTTTCTAATATTAATTTTTTGATTCCTTAAGGTAGTTCTTTTAGAAACATACTCCAATAGACCATATAAGGGTAGGTTGCTTCAAAGTTGTACTGATACTAAGAGCAGAAATCATGCAAGTATGATGCTTCCACACAACACGCCCAGCCCAAGTAAGCTCTCGCTCGTGAAGGACAACCACCACAGGTTCAATATAATCTGCATATTGCAACACATCAGGAAACATCAAACAGTGTCAGAAATGTAAAATGATCAAAGCTCTTTGTGTACATGTTAAAATGAGAATACACAACTAGCTCATACAACATGCTAATGCCTTATGAAGAATATCATCGTATAAAGACAGTGTGTGGAAAGGTAGACTACCAGATTTCAAACTTGCAATCAGCAATTTAAAATGTCAATTAAAATTATGCAGTACAAAAAGTTTGGCATGCATATGTATCTATAATTCAGAAAAGTCTTTATCTTCAAAAATTAACCCAAACCTAGTTTGATCTACATATTCTTCATAGGTAAGATACAAACCTCGGACCTACCCCCACCATACCCAAACTGTTCACATGCTCACATATTGCAACATTCATTTTAAACATCCATTAGCCCCAGGTTTTAGGTTCAAAGCACGGTATAGAAAAGGAAATTGGGTTCATAAACCAGACTCACCATGCACAAATATGAAATCTTTTACATGTTTCATGTCTAAATCTCTAAGATTAATGATGTAAGAAGAGGCAATATGAGCAGAGATAGCAGCTCCGGAACCAAAAGCATCTTCATCTTGAACCAAGGCAGAACCAGCCTGACAACAAAAGTTTCAGGGTCAAAATTTTCTGTCTCAAAGATTAAAGTAAAGACATTACTATTTTTAATTTCGTTTATAAGAAACCACCTCATAAATGCAGGCACCAAAGACTACCACCCATTCACAAAGCAAAAGAAACTACCAACAAAGTTCAGTGACTGTAAATCAGAAAGTAAACATCTTGAACAGATAATCTATGAATTATATGAAGTCTTCATTGCAAAAGAATATGCTTTCCAGCAAGTCAAAACCCAAAATTTTGGCAAGAATCCTTCAAGTAGTTGAGATGGGTAAACTGGCAAAGTGGTCCATTCTACTTCAGAGTTTGGAGCTCTACCAAGCTTGATCATGGGAAACTGTCTTCTTAAAGAAAGAATAATGTAGGTACACAAACTAAAAATAGTAGGAGTTCCCAATGAAGGGAAAATTATTCATATAGGAAAGATCCAATACCAAGCAACAGTGAGCTAGCTGTTGGTGCTATAGTCAATCTGTGGAAAGCAGTGGATTTATTAGAATCAGTACTCTTCCCCTTAAGCTCTTTCACTTTGCTCCTTGCACAAAACCCAAAATATTGCTGAAGGTATAAACCCCAAGAGTTCTTTTTTTTTTCTCTGCCTGTACAAAAACCATATCTCCAAGGGTCTGTCAAGAGTTGCTTTCTTTATTGTTTTTTATTATTTTTTTATAGTTCATTTTTTATACAGGAATGAGTTAAATGTTATGGTTCATAGTTCATTTAATTTCAGAATTAATCCCGGATGGTATCTGGGTTCATATCATATATAAAAATGTGCCTTGTGTATAACGGCAACATCCAGCTCGAGACCCTTTGACATTCACAACACTAAAACAATTTAGCCATTAAAAAAAAAACATTAGAACAGTTTTATGTTGTAATTCTATCAGGCGTGATTACTTTACTATTTACAAAAACATGATTCATCTTAAAGGAAAAAAGGGTTGAAGTAGTTGAATAACTTGGATTACAGAGAGTTAAAAGTTTGACTACATTAAGCAGGAAAAGTTACCTGAGCAGCCTTAAGTATTATCATCTGCAAATCATAAACAAGAACACCTCCGCATCTTCCTTGAGGATCAACCTTTACCAATGGACCTCTTGCAAATGATTCTCTACCTCTTTTCAAATGACGCCAGTCTGGACCTTCAAAACAATGCATAGAGCTGAAAAGGAATCAATTTTAAACAAAACAAGAAGTAAAACAATGTCAGAAAATCAAATAGATTTGTAGTAGCACAACTACCAAAATGCAATCAAAAGCTCCACATCAATGATGATGATAGACAGTATAAAACTTTACCTTGTGCGAAGTCCATGAATTGAATCATCAAACTCCAAAACAGAAATCTTTGCATCTTTAAATGCCAATATAATAGAATCCCTTCTCCTAGAATCATCACCACCTTCAACAGACAACACCCCCATTGACTCAACATTACCATGCAACCTGCAAAACCAATTCAACATTACCCTTCAAAAGACAAGAAAAAAAATAGAGAGAAAAAGACAGGAACAATGAACAATTACATTGATAACCTCGGAATAAAAATCAAGTCTCTAACTTGGCCCAAACCCAAAACTACAAACACCTAAATCCACACATCCACCAGAAAATGTTAGCTAGTTTAGCTTCCAATTTACCCGAACCCAAAAAACACAAACATCAGGTTTCCATTTTGAGCCAAACCCACAACAGATTCATCTAAGACCAGCATACTGTTTAATCAGATATTTCAATGAGCCAAACCCGAGAACCTAAACCCTAAATTTCCACACACACCACTAAAATCTACCTTCTTTCAATCAAATTTCCAAATTCATCCAAAACCAGCAAACCCAAACCCCTAAAACCTTCAAAACGATCGTTCCTTTTTCAAATTTACCATACCTGTAATGGCAAACAAGCTCAAGAGAAGCTCCAGCAACACCATCCATAACTCCACCACGCTTCAATTCACCCGAACTCCTCGCCCCCTCTTCTTGAACCCTGACAACATAGAGTTCAAGAACATTACCGGAAGCAACAATTAGGTTCGGAGTAGGGCCAATTCCTCCACCGTGGCGGCGGCGTGAAGGCCAGTCAGAGTCAAGATCGTCAGTGTGGAGTTGAGGAAGATGGGCTGACTCGGAGCGAGAATGGGTTACGAAACCGGAGACGCACGTGTCTATGGTGGTTGGCCAGTGCATCATCTTGTAGGCAGCGTAGCTCATTGTGGTTAGGGTTTGGATTTGAGAAAATTGGGGGTTAGGGCTTTTGAATTGGAGAGAAAAGAGAGGAGCTTAAACCCTTTTTGTTTGGCGGGAGGGATTTGGGTGAGAAAATAGTGGCAAATGGATTGTAAGATGAGTAAATTAATATTTCAGTCCCTGAATTATTAACAGAATCATAACTTAGTCTTTCGTTTCTTAAAACCTTTAAATTTTATTTGCTTGACTCTTGTTGACCTCTTTTTTATTAAAACATTATACATTTGTTACGTTTTTTTTTATTAGTAGTGATTAAGAAAAAAATAAAAAATTCTTTTTAGTCTAATTATAGTTTCAAAAATATTTGGTTAATCAATACATAATATATATTTGCATGATTTCTCTAAAAACTTTCTCTCGAAACTTTGATTTAAAAAAAACTACAATTGGATTTCATTAAAACTCTCTCTTAAAACTTTGGTTATGAAAAACTATAATTTATTGCTTTTATTAAACTTATTTTTTTAAAATACAATCATAAAACTACTATAATAGTAAATACACACCAAGTGGTGCATATCTCGAGCAATCATTTAAATAAGACTCTAACTCATTTACCCTTTATATAGTTACATATTCATCATTAACATGATATATAAAGCGAGTAGATTTTTTACCATGCCTTTTTTTATCACTCTTCATCTCATAATTCATTGTAGATTGTAATAGTTATTTTTTTGAAAAATCTCAATTTAGTCCTTAAACTGTTTTTTGCACAATTGAGCCCTTTTGAACCCAATTTGAATCCCAATTACATGTTTTTTGGGAGGTGAGGGTTGAATTGAAAGAAACAGGGCTTAAGTGAAAAACACAGGTAACATAATTAGTAGCTTTGCTATTTGTTTAAAAAGTTCATTTTAGTATCTTATTCTATAAAACTATTGGTTGATTAGTTTCTATAATTTTAAACATTACATTTTAGTATCATATTTTATTTTTATTTTTTTAGTCATTTTTCAGTGGAAGAAAGAGAGAGAGTCACCGGATTTCAGTTAAAAAAGAGAAAATTGTTGTTAGCAATGATTTTGACCACTAAAACAATTGATTTTTGTGTCAAATGATCTCAAATAACGAGGAGAGTTAAGATTAAGTGTTTTCTTACCTTGAAAACACCTAAAAAAAAGATATGATGTTTGGAAATTTTTTTATTTTCATGTTGATTATGGGTTTTGAGGTAGTTTTTTGTGTTTTTTAAGGAAACAAGGTTTCACTGGTGTTTCCTAAGTGTTTGTAATAAAAAAAAAGGTTGAAAATAGGTTTTTGGATTAAAAAATAAGAGTCTTGTTTTTCCAGCCGCCACAGTGCCAGATTTTGGACAATTATAGATGACGCGTTGTTTATTTTTTCTTGACAAGGTCATCTACCCCATTGACTTTAGAAAAAAAAAATGAAGGCTTGCGTGTGGGCTCTTTTTTATGGGTCAGACACTAGGTCTGACTTCATTCTTTTTTTTATATATATATTTTTATTTTTATTTTTTTTAATTACTATTTTTTTATATGTATTTTTAAGAATAATATTTGCATTTATGTTTTATTTAATACCCCTTCTCTATGATTTTTTTAGCTTATTTAACATTTTTGAAATAAAAATTGTTTTTTAATTATATTGAGTGTGTTTAATTTTTTTATGAGGTTAGTGTAATTCATCTATAATTTTTTTATATTTTATATAGATTAAACTTATTTTTAATTCTAAAAAAACTTTTTTTTAGAATATTTTTAATATGTGCAGCCCTACATGGAATTTCTTTCTTTTTTTTATTCAATAAATTTAATGTGTGTGTCAATTTCTATTGTAGATTGATTTTTATAAATATATTAATTAAACACAATTGGACTAAATATCTTGATTTATATTTGTCACTCAAGTTTTTTCAATTTTATTTTTATTTATCATTGATGACTTTTTTAATTTATTTACAAAATAGTTTGTAATTTATGTAATTAGATGCGTTCATAAGTTTTTTTATTTATATTTAAATTTTTTTATGTAAAAAAACATGTTGAAAAATTCTACATGTTCGATTTTTTAATCATATACTGTGTTTTCAACTTGATCCTTATTCTTTTGATTTGTTTTTCTCAATTTTTTTTATAAAATTTTTATTTTTTTAATTTCACAATTGAATCTAAGTTGATTGCGTATTGCTTTTTTATTATTATTTTGGTCTTTATTTTTTTTTTGTTAATGTTTTTATTCTTTTCAATTTAAATATGAAATTAAAAATTTATTGTTGTCCTTTGATTTTTTTTTTTATGATTTTAACCTTTATTATTTTAATTGCTGTTTTTTTTAGATTTATTTATCTTTTTTTTCTCAAGTCATCCTTTAACCTTTTATTTTATCTTGTGATATCATTCTTCCAACTCAACAGTGAATCATATGTGAAAACACCAATACAACATGTTACTCAATAATAATATCACAAGAAATAAGCATAATTACGGCGCGCCACCATAATTTCTGGAGGGAGTGAAGACATGAGAGGATTTCTTATTGGGATTAAAATAATCCCAACAGGTCTAACAAATATTAGAAAACCACTAGCTTCTGTATTGCTGATCCGTCTTGAGCTG
>Ga0307511_10004740_pt1 | contig 13906 bp, 12 predicted proteins | sample 13_EM_MG_FD_200266 | JGI IMG/M metagenome (GOLD analysis project Ga0307511, IMG submission 200266) | Populus trichocarpa ectomycorrhiza microbial communities from riparian zone in the Pacific Northwest, United States - 13_EM | ecosystem: Host-associated > Plants > Roots > Unclassified | place...
CCCCTAACTTCCTCTAGGGGTTGGTTCACATCATCTCCTTTGTCCATCTAGGGATTTAGTTAAACCTCTAGATAATACCGGACGTTGTAAGGGTTACAAATAGATGCCGATATGGCGGTCTAAACTCTTACTATCTGCGGGACCTACTTTGACGAGGTGGAGAGCAATTTCCTGGGCTTGTGATCGATCAATGGTAGAATTCTGAATGAGAAGCTCCACACACACACACACACACACACCAATCTAATACCTCATGGGTTTTCCGTCACTGCGTGAACGTAGAGTAGTATAGTACACAAGTCTGTTTAGCCGACATTCTAGATGAGACATGGGGATTAAGTTCAGTCTTTTCAGCTCGGCACATAATGCTGTCTTAAGAATCAGGTTGAAGAAAAAAAAAGAATTAATGAAAACATACAAGTACCGGACAGCCAACTGCAGTGAACATCAGAAAGAACATGTAGGGCTAGAAGCGGGGTGTGCCTAAACTCCTTGCGCATGTGGTCTGTTCGCGCACATGAGGGGAAAGATCTCACACCGGCTGATGATCATAATGGGGCTCTTTATTGTCTAAGATGTCGTAGGTACTGTAATGAAGATCCTCATCAGGGTAGTTTCATGTGCCAGTGCAACTTAAAATGCCTCACGTGATCCCCCAAATCATAGAAAGCAGCAACATTCCCAAACAAGGTGCAATATTTCATTTTTGAATATATCCAAGATCAAACTCCGAACCTTTTTTCTCCCTTACCCTAATAGCCTATGCCTGAAGCCGCCCCGTTGAATTACGCCATTCGCTGTCGATAAGTGGCTTATGCCCATGTGTATAATATCAAGTAACGTGTTGAATGCCAGCTTTCTAGCCTGTCCTCCTCCACTTGGCCTCTGTCCCTTCCTTCCCCCCATTTAGATGTCCATCTCCGTTTGCTGGTCCAGAATCAACCTCCTCATCATCGTCATCTCTTGGCCTGACACTGCCCGCGCCGGGCCCTAGGCCCCCTTCAACCTTCACTTTCTCCAAGAGGTGGACGTTCTCGCTTGTTATCCACCCTCCATCCCCGGGAATACCAGCACCACATATCGCCTTGCTCGACTTTTTCTTGATCCTTGTGAATGCATGATCCACATCCATTTCGTCACCGTACCCTACTGGTCCTTCGAATGCAATAGCATCCTCTTGCTCATCGTCTGTACCTTCATCTTCCTCCTCATCCTCATCATCGAAGAAACCCATGGCACCGGAGCTGTTTGTAGGGTGCAGATCCGCGCAGCGGGTAAGAGCGGTAAACATCGCTTTTGTCAGTGATTCTTGGCTGTGGTTGGCTTCGGATCCGGGGGTTGTGTCCATTGCCATTGCGTCGGAGCTGTTGGAGGTTTGTGTGGTGGATGATTTGTGAATTGGGAGATGGGGAGTAATGATGAGCTCTATGGGGTCGCCATCCTCCGACGAGGGCGCAGGAGAAATCTGAAGGTAGATACTGAAAAGCTTCGATGTAGGCGAGGAGAGGGATGGTGAGTGCTGGATTGCGTGGAGAGTGATGAGAGGGTAGGGTATCACGAGGGTCTTGTTGCCTATTGGAGAGGAGAAAAGGAAGGCACTATGATGCTGACGGTTAATTTAACGCGATTCTTAAGGAGAGTGAAACGGACAGGCCGGGAGAGGACATACTCCGACGCAGCTACCACGTGCACGCCTTCGAAGTTGATCTGGACAGGAATTTTTGGCGGCGAATTGAGAATGTGAGCGGGAGGTGGGCCAAAGACTGCCTGCAGAGGCCCTTCGGCGGCAAGCAGGTCATTTGTTATCTGAATTTTGCAGTTCTCCGCGCGAAAGTGAAGAATTGGGGGAGCATCATAGAAGGATGCTGGGGTACTGGATTGGTGCTCTGCCAGGCTTGTGTACTTGCTGAGGTCGACCAGGTGAGGCAGGACTTCTAGAAGAGACATGGCTGCACGGGACAAAAGCGCTGGGAGCCGGCTACAGGTGGGATTGAAGATGGAGAATGCTTTTAGGATGTTGAAGTTCACAGGACGGTGAGACGAAGTGGCGTTGGTTGTGAACCTTCGGCTCTGGAGCTCCAGCCAGGCACGTGCCTGAACCTTGGCGGTGCCAAGACTTTGATCTCCCCAAAACAAAAAATGAACAGATCCCGGCATATGCTCGATTCATCTCTGCATGTCCTATATCACCAGACTACATGTCCCAGAAAGCCTCGCCATTGCTCAGGGGCGTTCAGAGATCTCCTGGTTCCAACTCGACGCTGCCATCCTACGCAGCATGGTATTTTCAACTGCATGACCATATCTGCTGAAGCCTGTATTGTAGCAATGATACCCATATATGTATTGTATCCACGCAGGCAAAATTGTTTGACTATTCGGTTGAACAACATACCAAGATGTCAACTGAAAACATTTATACTACGTTTCCTAGTTTGTCATTCTTTCGGGCGGTATCATGAGAATTCACATTCCACATTCTCATACCACTTGCGATGTCTATCATGAGACCCAAAGCCATTCTTCATCTCACCACTTCCTTCAAGTTTCTCCTTGCAACATTTCATCCACTCACTCACTCTTTAGTTCTTCAGCTTTGCCAGCTTCTCAGCAGTTATTCAACCACCTGTTACCTTCTGTTGAAAGTCGGTTACTCCTTGGTGTGAGTTTTTCCCATGCAACGTACTCACTCTTTTAGGGTTATATTCGCCTCTGTCAATAATTCACTAGGAATTTGAGGGTGATAAGGGGAGACGTTCAAGGGGTATTGTTGAAGAAATATATTCTCAATGGCTGAAAATGAGTACGATATTTTTTTTTCAGCGGATTTATACTAAAATATATGTCTGTTCACAGACCCCAAGACATATGTTCTCGGTACTGTAGTAAATCTGCACCAACGAGTACTCTCTCAGTTCTCCCCCATATGCCATCCCATATATCTGGCAATAGTTCTACAACGGCCGTGATAACACCACTCCCTCAAACCATTCTAGCACGCGTAGGTTACTTCACGGCACCAAGGCCAAGCCTGACACCTGCTCCCACTGAATCGCTGTTGGAGACCTACTGGTGGATAGGAATTTCACTCCAACCACCACACTGACATAAAAAACAAATCCATTTTGCTTCAGTCATACACCTACAGGTATACACAATACAGCTAGTGCAGCGACCCTCCCAACTGCACTAGAGGCTCACTCCCGGGGAGCCAAACAATCATTCTAGTCGCTATAGGTGGGAGAATCACTGTGCTGGTGTTAGCTAATTTATGTATTGCATTCGAAGCAGAACTTCTCCACTGTCTCCTCCGCCCCTGATAAGGTTATTGACTCAGCCATGGCACAATGCTCAGGGAGGCAATGACGGAGGCCCAACCCGGTTGGAGATATTGACTCCACTTGTATTGGTTGCTCACGCGGCGAGTGGCCACTATAATAGTGTGCTGGGAGCCCCTCGTTCAATGCATGTCCCACCCCACCATCAGCGTACAACTACTACAACCACAGTCGGGGAACGAGCAGCTTAGATTCTTTCTCTGGGAATGCTGTTGCCATCCCACAGATATCTTTGGGAACTCCATATACTATAGGCAGGCGAGGGCTTACCGTCAGAGGGGTTGTTCCCCCCAACCTAGAGGAATAAATCTCCAAGGACCACATTGGCTCAGCCTACGCCTGTGCCTAGAACCATCACTGCTTTCGCCCCTCGCCGCGCCTCCACGCCCTCAATGGTAATGCCAGATAGGAACACAGCAGCTCAAGAAAGAAAAGCAAAAGTGTACTTGTAGCTGCCCGGCATCATCAGCCTACAGCACGAGCGTCCGCTCCAAGTCGGACAGGCCGGGGAAGCTAGCGAAGCCATCCTCCCCTGGTCAACAAGTCCTAGTATTACCCAATGTTTACGTTCTTTTTACTTGTGCCAAATCCCTCTTTTTTCTGGACCTAATGTAACTTATGAACCCTCTTACGTCTCTTTCTTTTAGGCATCTTAAATTCTAAATTGGATTTCTAGTTCATTATAGTCTTTCTGCTTGCTCATTGCTAATTCTGTCGCGATATATTGCACCCTGGGGTTACTCTCAGGTTGTGAGACTATTCTCAAGAGGTAGTGTCTACAGGGTGAGTGGAGGGGGTAATGACTACGACAAGCTAAGGTGAAGCTGAATTAAAGATCACACTCTGAACTAGTAAAGTTACCCTGAATCAGACCATTACCCAAGCTATGGAAATGCAAGTGGTTTTTTCTTGAAAGTTTACAATTTCGATTCCATACAGCATAGGATACCTCCATCTATCTAGATAATAAAATAGGTATCGAGAAGGGTATTAAATCTTACTTAAATAACTGCATAAAAAATTTTCAGACATGAGCCTTGAACATCCGCCATCCCTGCCCTTCCCACGCACACGATCCCTCCCCAGCCTCGAAGCCCGCTTCAGCTCTACCTTCTTGCGAAACTGAAATACCTACTTGCCATAAACAGAATAGCCAAATTGGACACCACGAACGCAAGGAAAATCCTAAAATCCCTCCATCTATTATCAAAACTGAACTGCAGGGTATTATAGAACTCATCTCCAACCTTGAACGCACAGTACTGACAAACGCCCTTCGCAGTCTCACTGGCATTACGAAGATATCCAGGGGCGTAGCTCATAAACTCAGCAGCATACGACTCGCAAGTCTCGCCAGCTGGTGGAGTGAATGTGTTGAACTCCCACTCTGTGCATCGTACTGGTGCGCCATGAAGCTCGGTGACGACCATACCAGAGACAAGTCGACTGATGGGGTTAATTTCGTACAACCAATACCTCCAGAACTTGGGTATGTTTGGCTTAGGGATAGTGACACCACAGAGGAGAGAATGGAGGATCATAAAGAAGGGGTTGAGCAAAGCGGAGATAGAGGCACTTGGAGTAAGTGCTGCAATGGCCTGCCCAAGGGTGACGGAGAAAATCTCAGCGATAAGAACCATAAGGAATTGGTACCCCGCACGGCTGGGCTCAGTGCTCATCCCAGGCGGAAAGTAGATGCAAATGTAAAATCCAACTGCGCAGAGAATGCTGTATGGCATCTCCGCGGCGACCATGGACATAGTAAAGGCAAATTGAGAGTACATCTTCGACGATTGCTCACGGTAGAAAACCATGCGAGCAAAATCATATCTCGGTTCAACCTGTGCAAGAATCAGGGCCGGTAAGATGGTGACCTGGAAAATGACAAAGATACGGTATTGCATGCTGCTACGGGAGTCGTCCAAGTTCAAGAAACACAACCCGGTTAGCAGGGCGACAGCAATGTGGTTGAAGAACCTAGTGAAACCATAGTTCGGTGTTCTCCAGAAGCTCAAGTTCGTTCGCTTCATTACGAGCTTGATTTGGTAGGCAAGTGGGGTGGCATATTCCTGTTCCACCACTACCGGTGCAGATCCAACTTCAGCGATTCTGGCCTCCTTAAGCCTCTTGATTTCTGCCTTGATATTTTCCAATTCCTCTGATTCTCTCCAGATTCCACCCCAGTCTTTGTTACCAATTCTGCGCGCCTGCCCAGCTCCGATAGCGTCCAACATCCATTCAGCTGGGTTAGCATCTGGTGGGCAGTGGGCTCCGTACTTGTGGAAATAACTTAGGAGAACATTTGCGCCGTTACCAATGTCACCAAAATATACACACTCACCCCCTCGCTGAAGCAGCAAGAGCCGGTCGAAATTCTCAAAGAGGGAGGCGTTAGGCTGGTGAATGGTACAGAGAATAGCTTGTCCGGCATTGGCGAGTTTCTTCAAGAATCGAACGATGTTAAAGGCAGATTGAGAATCCAAACCACTGGTAGGCTCGTCTAAGAAAAGCAAGAGTTGAGGCTTTGCCGCCAACTCAACACCAATTGTGACACGCTTTCGCTCTTCCACTGCCAGCCCGGATGTAGGATCCCCAATGATGGCATCAGCAATATTCTCCATTTCAAGCAGGGCAATGACCTCCTCGACATAGGCATTCTTTTCTTCGATTGGGACTTCGTATGGTTGTCTGAGATAGGCGGAAAACCTTAAGGCTTCACGGACAGTCTGAGTTGCTTCATGGACGTCCAGCTGTTCCGCATAAGATGTTCCTCGCTGGAATGACGTTCCGGGGGGTTTACCATCAACAAAAATATCCCCAGTGATGATACCAATATTCTTTCTAGCAGCCAAAACGTCCAACAAGGTGGTTTTCCCAGCACCCGAAGCACCCATGAGCGCGGTGAGTTGTCCAGGCTTTACATAGGCAAATATGTCCCTCAAAAGCCTCAGTTGGCCGCTCGGGACTGGGACTTCATAGCAAAGGTTTTCGCAAGTCAAGACTGCTTTTGACTCAATCTTCAAGTTGCTGCCACTACCGTCCTTTAAACCCTTCTTCTCACGACGGCCCTGTTGCTTTTGAGTCAATTCTTGATTCAGTCTCTTCCTCTCCGCATTTTCCTTCGCGTAATAGGTAATAGTCTTGCCACCGGCACCATATTGAAAGTATTCACCTAGAAAGGCATTACAAGCGAGGAAGAAAGCGATGTGAGCCACTAAGATGCCCCAGTTTCTCCAAAGGTGGTCAGGGTTATAACTATAGGTCAAGTTAATATAATCCCCGCCACTGATGAGATCGGAACCAGGCTGGCTGCCCGCAAGGGTGCAGGTTTGGTGGTTGATATCGCTATATCCTGGTCCTGAGGGAACAAGGGACTCAGATGTGCACTTCAATGTCACCCTTCCAAACTCATTCATCATCAAAGAGGAAAATCCCAAACCAAGGCCATTGGCCCAGAAGAACCAGGACAGCCAGTCACCTTGAGCCTGGGTTGGTATCAGGTAACCACTAGTAATCACGAAGAGTGTGATAATGACAGCCGCAAGATTCATTGCGTAGTCGAGATCGGGGCATAGGCAACCAATAGTTCTGAAGAACAGTATCATTGCAATGTATACGGAGAGGATGATTAGGTAAAATGTAAAGAATGCACTTGCAGCTCTGGCGAGACCCGTCATGAAATACACCATTATGCAGAACACCAGGATTTGGGTAGCCGCAAATAGCAAGTCAACTAAAATTTGGGCTATCCAGAGAGCTGAAGGGCGATGGAAGGTGAAGGCTTTATGTTTGTTGACAATCGGGCGACCCAGCATCGTAGATACTAACTCCGCGAAAGCCTGGAGAGCGTTGAAAAACAGGGCAATGAACAGCAGGCCACCACGTGTGAAAGCACCTGCGGAGGTTTTTGGTAGATGGAGGTAAAGAGTACCAGTAACAATAGCAACGGCGATGGAGGTGGCCCAAGAGACTGTCAATGAAAACTTGTCTTGCCATTTCAAAAGGAATTGACGCTGCATCAAAGCCCAGATTTGCTGATGATACGGAATTATATATACTGATTGTTTGCCTGCTCCACTTCGTTTATCGTCCTTGATAGCCATAATAAAGCTCTCATGAGCCTCGTTTTCGCGATTGATTTGCTCTTGATATTGTTCCATCTCCTGGTTAAGGGATGCAAAGGATGGAGAGTTATGAAAGGCTTGTTCCAAGGCTTCTGGAGAAGATGGGACAGTGGAAACATCTCTCCCAACAGCATATTCCCGTTCGAATTCATCGGTACATCCTGTGAGATAGTCTGGTGTGGTTTGGCGGGGCTTCGGAGCAAATCCAAGCCCTTCAAAGTAAGCACGAGCCCCGTTTGTAGGTCCGTAGAAAACTTGACGGCCTGAATCGATGACGAGCACTTTGTCAAATTGTTCGTAAATGTTTTCACTAGCCTGATTTAAGGAAACGAAAGTGGTTGTTTTATAAATGTTCGCCATAATGCGGAGCGATTTGGCGTAGTCCAATGCTGTCGATGCATCCAATCCACGGGTGGAATTATCCCAGCAACAGACACTCGCCCTGCAATTGATAATCAGTCATTAATTCTGCTATAGTTGGGATATAGGCATGGGTTTTTCCTTTAACGTCTGCACCCGCGGTCGACCTAATATCATGGCGAGGTATGGGCATTGATGAACCTACCTGGTAATCATCATCTCCGCAATGGACACACGCTTCCTCTCACCTCCTGAAACACCACGAACGAAATGGTTTCCAACAATGGTGTTCCTAGTATGCTCGATATTAAACATTTTCAACAAAAGGGTGATAACACTTTCCTTGAACTCGGCTTTTGACATGCCAGGTAATCGCTTTGCCGGTGTCTTGGTGTCTAGGGCAAATCCTAGAGTCTGTCTAACGGTTAGAGTAGGGTGATGGATATCGTCTGTAGAGAGCATCCAATTAGTTGCTTCTCCTTCCCCATAACTGCCAAAGTGCCTTCATACCTTCTTGATTATACGCGGCTTCTCCTCTGAACCGCTCCCCAAATGTGGCCGCCCCGAACCTTCCGTACATAACTTCTCCATCCGTCTTCGTATACCCAAATCGCTGATTTGCCATGACCTTCAAAAATGTGGTACATCCACTTCCAGGTCGACCCAATACGAGCACCATCTCTCCGGGCTTAGCAATGCCTCTGAAATTCTTCAGGATATCAAATTCCCTCCCCTTTTTGTTGAGGCCCAGAATGGATGCCGCCGTACCAAAGACATTGAAAAAAGAGATAAATGCGTCCGGGAAAGTGGCAATGTAATTTTTCACCCCTCCGATACCAGATACTGTGAGGTCCTGCCATAGAACACCTATACACACGCACCAGGTGATTAGTTCTCCTGTAGGGTATCAGAAGAAGCTTCAGGGACCACACCAATCCTCTTGGGTTTGATCCCAGCTCTCCTCTCCTCATCTTCCACTCCTCTGAGATGAGTCTCCAGGTCAAAAGTGCCATCATCTCCATCCTCGCTAGCCTCGAGCTCCTTTTCTGCACTCTCATCAGGCTTGTTCGTTCCCTTCCTGCTTGAACTGCGAGATAGCTCTGTCAAGTGCCTACTCAGTTCCACAAAATCCCGCTCAGCTGCTGCAACGTCAATCCCGCTCTGCAGAGCATTGGAAGTCCCGCGAGGGTTGGAACTTTGCAGATTTGTACGTTGGTTTTCGAGCTCCCCTACCATGGTATCCTCCGACATCGAGGTCCCGCTAGTTCGTACACCATCATGGCTCACTGACGAGAACTCCATATCAATTGATGTGTAAACGACAGAGATATAAGCTGAGCAATTGATGAGCCCAAACGCAGAATGTTGGCTATAATGCTGACCAGATAGCTACAACTATAATATGGCTCCTGTATTGTCCTGCTATAACTTGATATATAGCTATAAAATGCCCTGTTGTAGCCGCCCCCGCTGTGCGACACGCCCTAATCCAGTACCTGCTTTAGTCAACGCAGGAAGTGGTAAGAAGTCTGGCAGAGGTCTAGAGAACATTCTCTGTTTCCGTGGGGGTGTTACAGGCCCTCTTGTAGTCCACCACTTCATGTTGCAGGTTGCCCCCATACACTCCATACACGAATGAGTCCAACTTCCATTCTCTAGATCGGGAGCCGAGAGTTAGCCGAGAGTTAATACCGTGCAGGGGCTAGGGAAAAGGGTCTACCTAGTCTAATTGAAAAAATAGCAACGGGTCCCACTGCTCTAACCCCCACAAGATATCAAGTCCAACGGCGACGCCGTTACATACACGGACCGCAAGTTAGAATGGCTCAATACGGTTGAACCTGGGCTGGAGGTTCTAGACTCCCGGCCATTGTATATAATTTTCCCGGAACCCGAATCGAAATTAAGGCAATACTAAGTAAATTAATTTTGTGCCTGGCAAGTAGTTAGCTGAATTCTGTGAATTCACCAAACCAAGAAATAGAAGTACATAGGTAACGTAAACAAAGCAATTGGAAGGGACTAGGGCATGGACTCAGACAGATCTGCCAAACGACTCAATTGAACCGACCACGCAAGATATGCTTTACAGTATCAACTACCTACACAAGCTTAACCGTTGATACTTTGCGTATGATGACTATCATGACGTACTTAGCTAAAGTAGATTCGGTTCAGCCTCAAGCTGCGGTACCGTATATTGCACTTGAACGAATAAATCATACAGTTGAGTCAGGTATCTACTGCAAATCAGCCTCAGTTTGAATGAAATGCCAGATGCAGCTCCTATATCATAGCACATTGGTATGTAAATGGAAGATGTATCTCAGCCTGCCAGCATGAGGGGTAATGTTTACCTATAGCTGCTCATATGCAAAATTAAATAAGTACGGAGTGTTATATCACCGAATTAAGTAGCGCACATCATAGCCATAATGATCATAGGGGAGGTACCCTCATTCCTTCATTGGTAGACACTCACCAGCCATAGAAAGGCAAACAGCTACCTGGTTAGTCTGGTTGGCACCTACCTGGTTATGAACCGAGGTGGTACGTGCCAACCACGTCCGCCAAGGCAGCGCCGTTCTGTTGCCCTAACTACTTCATACCTGGGAGCGTACATACTGTACTTACTTGCCTCTAGTACTTAGTTTTGCAAGTGTACAAGCTTGAAAGAAAATACAATTGATTACCTAGTTGATCTCCTTTCCTGACGCATATTCGCCCTTCCCTTCACCGGGATTCGATGGATTACCTTCCAATTGCAAACAAACTAAAGAGGGTTATGGTAGTGAGCAGAAGGTAGTCTTGGCACTGAATAACAGCGTTTTGGAACATCAATATAGGACAATACAGTCCATAACATTGGACAATGGTGGAGAATCTACATGAGACATACGGAGTAGATATAATGAAATTATGCCTTCAAGGGCTCTAAAGCTGCCAACTGACTGATATCGGCCCCATCCTAGACTAGATATGTACCTAAACACCGACACATATAGCACATGCATGGAAAGAATCACCAATGGGGTGTGGTTATATGAATTTTCTATCACGGTACATACATATGTGTACAGCAAGAGGTCATGTTTCCTAGATGCCGTGCCGAGCTCCAATAACACTTATACGCAATTAACCCTACGTGTAGCAAGTACGTTTCGTGAGTTCGAAGTCCGAATATTAATATACATACTACTATAAAGTAATTACATGTAGGTAGTTCTGTCATATAATCCGCACCACTATCCCTGGAGTAAGTGATCTGCGGTCAGAGGTTTGTTTCCTTTTCTTTCAAATCTGTACCCGCATTCGGCCGGAGCCATGGCGAGGCCTGGAATCTTTGAAGGAACTTTCATTAGGAGCGGTCGAACCATCGGTGAACTACGTACAAGCTGTATAACACCCTGGAATCCTCCTGTTTCAAATGCCCAACAGAAGGTGATCGGGGGGTGAAAGCCGCATGTATTATCCATCACCAACCCGGGTCTCGTCCCTATCCTTATTCCCGCCTCTGTCAAAGCCGTAAGCCTCAATCGGGAGCCAGCGCCCCAGCTTCATATGGCTCCCGAGCGCAAACTTCTAATTAAACAACACAAAAAACGGAGCTGGTGGCCTTTCCCAATCTCCGCATGCCTCCCAAGAGTCACCCTAAATCCCATTGCCTCCCACATGCACATCCTGTAAAATAATATCTATCTGCCATGGGCCTCTTGTAGGGGACCCCATGCATTACCATCGCTGGTTGCCGTTTGGCGGTGTGATGGTAGGTTGGCTGGTCGGGAGTTCCTGCCGGCTGGTTTTGCTGTCGAATGTGGTTTTGCTGTCGAATGTGGTTTTGCTGTCGAATGTGGTTTTGCTGTCGAATGTGGTTTTGCTGTCGAATGTGGTTTTGCTGTCGAATGTGGTTTTGCTGTCGAATGTGGTTTTGCTGTCGAATGTGGTTTTGCTGTTTTTTGGAAGCTGGAGCAGTCATTACCGGTGCCTCATACATAGGTCAATCCGCTGGACTGGATATATCCACCTTTCCCTTATTTTTTCTCTTCTTCTCCATCGCTATCGATATATCTCCAACCTCTCAATTCCAACCTCCGTCTGTGTAGCTGCCGCTGCTTTTCCACCTGTCTGTGTAACTGCGTCCACCTTTTCTACTACTGTTACAAACGGAATGGGATCAGCCTGGCAGCCAGTAGCTCCTTTCCCGTGGCCCCACCACTTTTCCTTTCCCCCGCTCCTGCCTTCGTACTTATTCACCTCTTTCTCCGTCTACTCTCCCAACTACGGCCAGAGGTACTCATGTACAATCCCTACCCAAAAGTCTTGGTGAAACATGCCGATCGCGCGAGGAAAAAGTGTAGATGCAGTGACTGTTCGGTGCTTTCAAGCTCCATAGTACAACAACCATGCCTCCCCGCATGCAACGAGAGATGACAGTGGTCGAGAGGGGTATCACTCTCGTTTCCTTGCATCTACAATGTTCAATTACCTTGATCCCACAGAATTCTGGTGGTCCTTAGTCAAATACCCAAAATTCTCTAAATCCAACAGCTAAGCCGGAATATATTGAAAATGCTCCTAGGTTAATGAGGTCAAAGAAACTCGGCAACCAAGATAACAAGGCTATATTTTGATATATGGAGTAGGGTAAAACATGGAATAGAGAGTAGGCTCGGGAAAACTGCGGTCCACATGATAGTCATATGTTGGTAGTACCTTGGGCTGCTACCTCCCGGGGAATGGACTACGCAAGTGTCTATCAAGCTCAGACAAGAATTACCTGTGCCTGGTAGCAACAGCACTGGGCTACAGAAGATTCTGGGAGTAGAATTCGGGGTAGCCTTAGAAATTTGGAGTGATAAATGCAGGGTAGGGCAGTCGGCAAATTTGGGTATTTTGAACATCTGGGGAAAAGCGGTTAAGGGACTGCATTCGTCTAATTCCAAAGAGCAAAGAGGCTTCTATATTATTTAGGAGTGTTTTTGAAGCAAAATCCATGGGGATTTTGTACTCTTGGTGGATCACTTGGTCAACTTCCAGGTCTATTGTTAGTTACTCAAAATGCTGGTTCTCTCTGTCATTGACAATATCAGTTGCTAACCAACCACACAGTTGGAGGTGCCAGACTCCAACAAGACAATGCTCCAGCCCATACAGCAATATTAATTACTAAATTTCTTGAACACGGTCAATGAACACCCTCTATACAGCCCAAGGTCCCACCACTATGTACCATGCATAGATTCACTTTGAAAGTACCTTCTTGCAAAGCATCCTATCTTTACCAACATACCTAGAAGACCAAATGCAGCTCATTTTAGACTTGCTGAGGCCTTGCTTGAAGCCTGGAAACAATTCTGGAGTCTGTATCTAAGTAATTGTGGAGAAGCAGCCATGACCGGGTGCCAGCTGTAACTGCAGCGGAGGGCTGGTAAATGCGCTGCTAAACACACCTTCGCTTTTCATTTCGCTTCCAATTCTCCTTCAATCTGGTTACAACCTTGGATTCTATTCCTTTGGTACCTGTATTTAGCTCATCTTCAATTTCAGACGGTACCGATATATAGCTGTTGGGTTATTCAAGAAAGTCGAAGGTATTGAGGTGTAGCAGCGAGCCCGCGTGTGAGGCTCAAGTCCGTGTATCACCAAGACTTTTGGGTAGGGATTGTACCTACTGTTGGGCAATCTATATGCCGTTCAGCTATTCTATCTGTCAGCTAACATCCTTCACCAATACTTATCACGAGCAAATCAAGAGAGACCAAACAAGGTAAGGCATCAAGATCACCTAATGTGAAGGGGAAAGCCTACAATCTTTTCATGTTGCCCAGGTTTTCAGAGGAACCAACTGAGAGTTGGCCGTTATATGGGATGAGTGTAGTAACTCATTAGACCTCTCCTCCCGTGATCCCTTTCTTCTCCGCCGCAGAATCCCCCATTCATTACTACACGTGGGGAGGCTGCTGTAGCAGAAAAATCCAATGAATCTTATCTGCATCCCAATTGTGGCCCGGTGTTCAAAATACCCATTTCCGGCGTCTCCTCAGTTCACAGACACAGAGTATTCACCATTCCATACCACTCCCC
>Ga0307511_10004741_pt1 | contig 13905 bp, 15 predicted proteins | sample 13_EM_MG_FD_200266 | JGI IMG/M metagenome (GOLD analysis project Ga0307511, IMG submission 200266) | Populus trichocarpa ectomycorrhiza microbial communities from riparian zone in the Pacific Northwest, United States - 13_EM | ecosystem: Host-associated > Plants > Roots > Unclassified | place...
CCTAATTTATCAATGTTTGATTCAGTTACCAACTAAAATTAGAGAGAGAGGTGAAACTGTGAGGCGGAATGTTTGGAACGGCAATGTTGGAGTTTATAGTGCTGGGAGATCGAGGTGACAGTGGCGGCTGCGATATTTGTGATCGCGGCTTACTGGTTTTTCTCGTGGAGGTGGCGGAGATTGTGGTGGTGGTTTAGGAGAATTCTGGAGATGGCATTGATGATAAAGGCAAGGATAGTTTATCGGTTATTTTTATGTTAATCTTAATTATTATCTTTTGTAAACTTTGATTTTTTCATTCGATGATTTTTTTTTTAATGTGCTGAGATAGATTTTTGTGGTTTTTAGTCTGTTTTCATGAATTCAATTTCGTGTGATATCTTGATATATTAACGTTATTTTTTTTAATGTTTTTTGGGTTTTAAATGTAAAATTTGATTCTTTCTTTATTTTTATTTGATTTTTTATGGTTTTAGATAATTAGTTCCAAAAGTAGTATGAATTGAAGTAGGTCCTTTGAATGCATCTCCTTTAAAGTAATTATCTTTGTTAAATTATTCTCAAGTCCCTTAGCTTCTAGTGGGATTAAACTTTTTGGTCCTTATATTCCAAAAGCAAACCAATGGTAGTAGTGGAACATATCGGAGCAGGGGTAATAGACGTAGGGGCCATCATAAAATGTGTGGAGGCAAGGAACAATTTTGTTGTCTCAAGAATCGCAGTTATTGAATATTAACCATGATAAAATTCCTCGCTCTTAAAAACGAATGACATGTCAGATTTCTTGGAAAGGAAGGTCAAGTTTTGTGATTTTAATTTGTTAGAGAGTTCATAGTAAGAAAAAAAAGTTTCACATAGACAGTTCATGTACCTTATTCAGATCTCTTGCAATCTTATCTATGCTACAGGGCAAGATTGTACTTTATGTTTGACATGCCCTACTTGTTGTTTGTTTAGATATGCAGTTGTTCTATTGTTGTTGAGGATTGTGGTAGGAGAAATGAAATGAAATGAAAGCTTGAAATGCTTGAACTTTCTGTACTCGGGAGTTCAGACCAAAATATAACCCTTAACTTGGTTGTTTGAGGTGGTTTTCTATAAACTTGAAAAATTAAAATGGTTAGCTGAAACTATCATGTATACACTCAGTATTGTCAGATATTAGACTTCAGTTCTATTGCAAACTTGTGTGCTGCTTGTTTCACGGAATAATTTTTCACTTCTTTGACATGCAGTTCTGCACTTATTTTGTAATGGGACAGTTGAAAGGAGATTCTCAGGCCAATTCTACATTATAATCAAGGTATCTTTGGATCCTATGGACATTTTTTATTCTTTTATTACTGTATCATGGATGAAGATTAGCATGTAGTGAGATTAATATTGTTTTGATGGGTGTTTCTTTTTAGTTGGAATTGTTGGCAGCTAAGAATCTCATTGGTGCTCTAACTTTATGTCTCTAACTTTGTTCTGCTCCATTTATTTATCTTTACTTTGTTGCTGTCACAGCTCAATGTTTGTTGGTTCAAGAAATCCAATGTGGGGAGAAGAATTCAATTTTTCTATTGATAAGCTTCTTGTCCAGGTAATTGTTGACTGGCGATTATAAATCAACTACCGTGTGAGATATTAAGAATCACATGTTATAGATCATTCAGCAAAAGAGCACTTTTGTACCTTTAGAAGTATTGATTGGAGTCTTAAGCTTGCAGTTTTCTTATTCTTGATCCTTCCCTTCTTCTAGCATTCTACCGTGATCAGTGTTGGTAGTTTTTCTTTTGTATTTATCCGTGTTATTATCCTCTTAAATTGCTGATAAATATTGTCAGGTTAGTAATCATTTAATTGGATAAGTTGCATTGCTTGCTTTACTTAGTATTCATGTCCTTGAATTTTTCAACTTAGGTTTAGTGAAAGTTGTGAGAATCCTTCAGCTTTCTGTTCAATGTTGGCATTTCATGCAAATGAGATTTTTTTTTTCAATTTTTTTCTGGTTAAACTTTTCTTTCATATGAATTCTTTTGTCTTCAATTCCAACTTAGTTTCTGCTATTTTTTTTGGGATGGATCGCCTGCCTGCTCTGGCTATTTCTTTTTCCTTTTCCTTTTGTTTTTAGGTTTTCTTTGTGATTTATTTTGTTTGTTTATTGGCTGATAATATCATTTCGGTTTTGGTTATCAATAAGGAGAAGATTTTCATGGTTTCTTATGGAACCTAATGTTGGGTTCTGGATTTTTAGCATGCTGATAACTAAGGTTTTGTCGTTCGTCCATTTCAATTCCAGTACAATTTATGTTGTTGTTGTTATCTACTTTGTTCTAGCCTACATGCTCTACCTGTTCTTATTCCTTTTGTTGTTTGGTTTTCTTTGTGATTTATTTGTTTTATAACTGGCTACCTATTTCATGTCAGTTTTGGCGTAGCTTCTTGTCGTACTTCTTTAGGTAAGAGATGTTTGGCCAATAATATGTTGCAACCTGTATCATAAAGACATGAAACGGGATAAAAAGGATAGCCTAAGATAAGAATATTAATCTCAATATGTTTAATAACAAAAGAGAGATTGATATGTTCAATGTCAGAATTGGGTGTGGTAATCTGATAGTCTGCGTAATCACTAGTTGTAGAAGTGCTGGTCGTGGATTCTTATGAATTGCCAGAGGATTCTCCAGAAGATATTTTTTCATTGTTATAATTGTCATAATCAATCTTATCTCCATACAGACCATAAATGATAGGGATGCTAGTATACTCGACTTCATCATTTGAGTCATACGGCAGATGACTCCAATCAATATGTTGTTCCACCTATGTATTATCAGAAGAACTAGGTTCATCTTCATCATGAAGAATGTAGTCTTCAAAGTTAATTGTAGGCCTGACTAGTGTTGGTGGTTCATTGATGGTTGACACTGGAGGAGTAACATTTGGAGGGATCACTACACGGGTCCTATGATGATGTTTATGCCATAGTTATTAAACCCGGACCGGCCCAACAGGTCGACCCGGGACTTGGTGGCTGGACCGGTCTGGGTAGGGCAAAAGACCTGGTGGCTCCAGTCAACAGTTTTGCATGTTTGTTGATTCACTGTCTGGATTCTTTGAGCCATGTTACATTGTAAGTTCACATCCTTTTTTTTTCCTTGACTGCTAAGGTTTCTATTTTTCTTTTTAATTTTTCAATTTTTTTATTGTTTCTGCTTTTTTTTTTTTGTTTTTCTGGTGGTTTGCCATGTTTCTATTTGATCTGAATTTTGAATTTTTTTCATGTCTCTTGTTGCTTACATGCTTGTGCTCGGGTTGTTCCTTATATCTGTCATGTTTTCTCTTTGTTATTTAAGGTAATATTTGAGCTTCTGCTATCATTATAATTTTTTCCGTGTTGTTTTAATATATTTATCTTTTCTTTTCTTTTGTTTAGTCCCACGAGGGCTATTTTTTTTTCTAATCAGCTCTTTAGTTGTTGTTTGGCAGCTTGTTCTTTTGGTTTTGTTTTAAGGGAGACCTGGTAACATAGTGCTTGATTGCTAATCTGTCTGAATTTTCTTTTGTAATTCATCCATTGTTTAGTTTCTCTTTAACTCTAAATTTTGCGGTCAACTTCTAGAGCTCTCCCACTCTTATTTCTGTTTAAGTTGCTCCTCTAATGATTGCTAGATTGATCAATATTTTTGTTTAGTTATGGTAACAACAATTGCTTTCTTTTTTTCTTCTGTTTCTTTTAGCACTTCTATCGTTGTGTTTGCTAGGTTTTTTTTATGCTAAATGATATGTCAGGACCTTATGTTGTTAGGTTATTTTATTTGCATTGGTAATATGAGTTATTTTATTTGTCATTAACTGTTGTTTTAGGTTAGGAATTTGTTTTGTTAAATCTATCTAAACAAATCTATGAATATAAGGTAAAGGTACCTTATAATATGAAGGTTTGAAGAGGAAAAATGAGAAGGATTGGATGATTTCTCCCCTCCTCTCCTTCTGCCTAAGTTTTCCTCAATCTTTCTTCCTTCTCCTAACTTTAATTCCCTCAATTTTGTGTACCTGATTCTCTTAAATCTACCACCACAATCCTTTGCTCCCTTTTATCATGAATATTTTTTGTTCTTTTTGTGGAGTTTACGATAATTTCTTGCAAAAAATTGGTTTTCTCTTCTTCCCCTCGCCTGCTCTTGGTGTAGTGATTGTTAACATTACTACAGTGCCCTTTCATTTAATTTCTGATGTTTTCGTCCCATTGATTATCCCATCTCGGTGTATTTTAAGATTCAACTGTACTTAAGCCTAGACATGCATCCAATATATTTTTATTTATTTGTTTGTTTGTTTATTTTCAGGGTTTTATCAACCATGATTTGGAAGAGAATGCACGGTAAAAATGAGAACAGTGAAAACACCACACTTTCCAGCTTTATTCTAAATTCAAAAATGTCACTAAAAACCCTTAATGTCTAGCATTTGGTCTCCTGGTACTGTTCTGGAATCTCAGCTTAGGAGAAAACAGCCGAGTTTAAAAGCATAGTCCAGAATAGGAAGCTTAAAATACCCACTTGACTTTTCCATATCCGAACCACCTGTCATGTTTCCAGGCAGTATCTCTTCAAACCATTGCTTGCTTCATTTAACTGATTAATCAAAGCTACAAAAGAAATTGAACGAGGGATATTCCACCCAAAGAGAAAAGAATTGGATTAATGAGATGATCAAAGTGTAAATTTTGTATCAGAGTCAAAATCATAATCAAGGCCTCTGCTTAAATAACATATATGCAACACGGCTAATGCTTATATATATAAAAGTATACGAATCTATCTGTAATGCCTGAGATTGTGTTTCTACCACTCGATATAATTCCAGCATCTCTCCAGCTACTTTCATCCCTTTGTCATCTGGCTTACAATCTTTCTCAAACTGGCCTGAAGTAACACATGCTTCTTTTTGCATCATCTTAGTGACAATAAAGTTTTATCAAAGAATCAGCACCAGCGGTGAATAACCACGGTTGCCGTGGGTGGAACTTGCAGTCCAATACTCCTACAAAACAATCCAGAATCAATTACAACTGTAAGTTTCCTCTCGACAATTCATGTTGAAGGCTTCATTAGACCTGTATGTAAATGCAGTAGCACATAAACGTTATGACAAAAGCTACAAACAGCAAACAGAAGATTTAACCACAAAGCAACCCCTTGCCACCAGCAATATATAGCTTTTTTTGCCCCAACTGAGAGCTGGTGAAACAATTATAGCTGCACATGCACAGATGTCTGATCTGGGATTGGCTAAAGCTGTTCTATTATTGAAAAGTCATATCCTTCAAGTGCTTATGAGGGAAAGACAAATGCCCCATCCAGCTTTGCTGAGAGTAACTACTTCTAGTAGAGTATGTCTAAATTTCAACTTAATCCCAATTCAAAACAGGATGCATCTGCCCCTTAGTTTACGATGTGTGCATGTATGCGACATGTATATCAAAGAAGAACTCACCTCTTCCATTTGAGCTTGCATGTCCACGGAGAATTTCCAAGGGAACAATAAGAGGATTCTGATTGAGATCAGAATAAACCATGCCGTGAAAAACATATGCAGTGCAGTCATCAGAGCATGATGCAAATAATGGGTATGAACGATGGAAGGCCACATTGTTTATGTCTTTGGGATGACACCTGAGAAATTTGTAAACCACATAAGAAAAAGCATGAAAAGCAAAATCATGTCAGAAAAAGGTGGACAAACACCAAATTTAAGAGTATCACATGATTTTATATGTACAAATCTTCTGCAAGATTCATCTAGCTAGGTGCTTGAACTCCATAACTTGCTTTTAATTTCATATTGATTTTAAATTAACTGACCAAAAAAAAAAGGATCAGAATTCATGTTAGTAACTGCTTCTTCAAAGGTAAATATTGAGACGTACATTAATGGTCACGCAATACTTGAAAGAAAGATGATTATAAAAGAAAAGTCTAATAACAAAAAAAAGGGCAGCATACTTGAGAACTTTGTAAGGTTTAGATGAAAGGTCCATGTCAAACCAACATAACTTTCCATCTCTGCTTCCCACAATTACATTATCACCTGCATGGAAGTCAACCCCCGAATAAGAACAATGTAAATTAAATAAATATAAAAGACTACTTGTAGAATCTACCAACAAGAATGGGAAGCAGACCAGCAGGATGAACTGAAATAGAGGAAACTTCACGTAATCCAGTCTCCAGCTTCTTGATCAGCTTTTGCTTCAAGAGATCATAAACACGAACATTCTTCTTTGTTGAGACAAAGAAGATGGAGCGAGTAGGATGAAAAACTGCTGACACTGGAAGTCCATGCAGCTTAAATGGATGTCTTTGCGTAAATTTCTTTGAGAGCTGGTGGATAAGAATTGCTTTTGAATCACGTAATCGATAGGTCAAGGCTACAAATCAAAGGCAATAGGTATTCTTGTTTCCTTTTGCTTTAAGTAAATTACTCAGCCTTAGGGTAAAATTAAGTTTATAGAAGACCAACTTGGAGATATCAATGAAACTAGACATGCAAACAAGAGCACATGTCAAAATATACTCAAGTACTGCCTCAAACAAATGAATACCACACTTTTGATAAAGAGTTTCACTTGTCACGTGTGATAGTTTCACAACGGAATTTGCAGTTCTATGTGTAATCAAATGAAAACAAAACCAGAATATAGTATAAAAGATTGATGAACTTCAGAAGATGATGGCCATGGTTTGGCAAACAGATGCAAGAAAATCCCATGAAATAGTAAAACTAGAATACAAAATGACAATTCTAAGCTTGGAGAAATAATAAGATCACAGGATTATCAAAATGCAGAAATAAAAACTGCTGATGAATATAATTAAGAGATGGAAAGAAATGCATGCTTTTTTAGTTTAGAAACATCATCCATCTTAACATGCAGCTCATATACCAACCAATGGCACTAAACGCAACACATTCCTCACTGAATATGAATGAACAGTCATTCCTTTGCAACCATGAAATTGTCTTACAAAAATAGGAGCCAATAAGAGCGAGAAAACGATACATAAAGGGAATCTAAGTCACCAAACTAAGCACCTAAAAGTCAAGTGAGACCAACAGACTTCATGCATTGAACAATACATTCTAGAAACAAAAATAAAATCAAATGATGTGGGAAAAAAAGGATATCAGCTGGCATCACTGTTGAGAAATAGTCTCCCTTACGATGCCATTCCACTGAGTATACAGTCTGCAAGAGTCCAAGAGAGCAAGTGTTACAATACTAAGAATAATTTCAAATGAACATCTTCAATTAAAACTAGAAAACTACTTTATTTGAGCAGTGTTTAAATAAGCAAAGAAAATCACCTTAAAATGCTGTAACCTGATTCCTTCATGTTTGTCATCTTGAAGCCAGTTCCAAGCGGACACCTTGTTACCTATGAAAAAACAATAAATAGCAAAATATCAGAAAATTTTCATTGGCTACAAAATAATCAATGCAGAAACTATTTTTACACAGACCAGAACCATCAAGAACTGTAGATGTCGCGACATGCAGAAGCTCCTTAACTTTTCTCTGTGTTTCTTCATTTCCCAGCCCAGTGTTCAAAAGGAACACATCTTGTCCCCTGCCAAAGTATTCTTGCTTTAATTGTATGCATGATAAAAAGTTTGAGAAAATTAAACCCCATTGATAAATGCAATTAGCCTTACACAGAGACGGCCAATATAGGAAGTTCCGGCAAAGGATTCCATGCTACATATTGGACAACTTCACCAAACTCCCAGACTTTAATACATCTACAAGTCTCAACCTCCCACAATCGCACAGTTCCATCACTTGAACCTTTCAAAGAACATGAAATCATAAGATCCACATCCAAAGGACAAATTTGATGTTTGGTGGGATGATACTACAAGTATTGAAGATAAACATCCAAACCTGAAGCAATCCACTGTCCTGAAGCTTCAGTGGAAATTGACATAACTGCACCTTTGTGCCCTCTATACTCAAGATAGCATGTTGCTGGGTAAGGTTTGAGATCTTTTCGGCTTGGCAGCTTAGGCTTCAAAGACTCAGGATCAATATTAATCTGCAATATCAAGAGTACAGATTCTGATTAGCTTTAAGAGGGTAGAACTTTGAACCAAGTATCGTGCAGACTAACTTCAATCTCCAATATGGGCTGGTAACTCACACGTTTCTTGCGAACTCTAGGGCACAAGTATAAATCCAGACAGCGCTCAAAAGAGTCTTTAACAGCATTTTCATATGCTGGGATGCTCCTTAAAGATGTAAACCTGAGTGAATGAAATCTAGTTAAGATGCTAGGTGTATGTAAATGATCAGTATTGAACAAAGAATTCCACAACCATTAACTGATAAACCTGAGTGAATGAAATCTAGTTAAGTTACCTTTTAGGTATAAATTTAGGTCGGTCTTCCTCATCCATTAACTGATAAGAATTGATCTCCTCCTGTGTTGGGATGTATTCTAGAGAAGGATTGTAGGACTCCTCATGGCCTAAAAGCAAAGTAAAGTTGAAGAAGACTCATTCATTCAAGCAATGTTAAAATTTAAAAATATTAATAAAAAAACCATGACCACACCTGGCAAATTTGGTTTTGGAGCAGGAATGTAAGATAAATGCCCACTCTTTTCTGATGAGCTAGCATCATCCCCCCACAACATGTAGAAACGAGGTTCTTCTTTTGGCTTGTCAAATTTTATTAATCCTTTTCGAATTGCCCTAACCAGTCCAAGAACCTGTAGATTCATAAGACATAAGGCACCGGAAATGAAGCATTGAAGAACATCAGGACTTTCACAAATGAAACCCTCCAAATAAAATTCACAATGATGGCTCATTAAAAAGATGATGGCAATTCAAATAAAACCAGAGTGAAAAAGTTGACACTTTATTTTCTAAATGATATAAGATCGATATAATATGATATTACTTGCCTTTTTAGCTTCCCATTTTGAGGGAATGAATCGACTCTTAGGCTCTGGTGCATTTGACAATGGATGCTTTGAATCTTCCCATTTAAACCAATCAACATAAGGCTGAATGAAAACATAAAGAAATCAATTTTGAGCATATAACATTAAGCATGATATGTGTGAAAAAAGATAATAAAAAATTATATTTGTATGAAAATATTCGAACATGAAATTGAATTACAGACCGCATATGGATCAAAGTCACCATGTGGAGCCTTTCCTTTGAGCACTCTACGAATAAGTTTGGTTTCTTCTTTTGTCAACTCTACCTCCTCATCATTGTACTCATCATAAATCTTTCGCCTTGAAAGAAAAATCAACATTAGCAAACAAGTTAGCTAAGATTACACTTGATTAAAGTTGATACCACTTCAAAGATTAATTCTTTTAAGAGAGAAAAGGAGAAGAAAATGATTCAACCTCCTGAAAAGGAAGTGCAAAATATTGAAGAATGAATGTGGTCTAATCATGCTGAAAACAATCTAAAGAATCATTCAAAAGTCTAATCATTAATTCTGCAAGCATGTGCACTTCAAAGATTAATTCTTTTAAGAGAGAAAAGGAGAAGAAAATGATTCATCCGCCTGAAAAGGAAGTGCAAAATATTGAAGAATGAATGTGGTCTAATCATGCTGAAAACAATCTAGAGAATCATTAAAAAGTCCCGGGAGTTCTTCTTCTTCTTTTTTTCCTGTTGAAATCAACCATTTCAATTCATAAAATGAGTGCCAATTAGTCCATTTTAGACTCAATATCCCACATACACATTAACTGCTGACAAAAAAAAATTGATCATTTTTTCATCTCAATCCAAAAACTAGAAATCACAACAACTATAGCATAATTCTAAGCAACCTTGATATTTCACACCCAGTGTTGAAGAAAAAGCTCAGGACAGTAAAGCAGTAATGCATTACTGCTCTTGGAGCCTATACACCAGAAATGAAGCACAGGCATATGCCTGCCACACACCTTTCTACCAGAACAGAGCAAATTATCTTATGACACACAAAATAGTTCTAAAAAATTATAACATTAATAACTTGTTTTCCAAAATAAGAAATGGTAAGAATGTTGTGCTATCTATTGCACAAAGGTTTTTAGGGCCAAATTATGCCCAAGCTATTTAAATGCTTCCAAATTTCTATCTAGTAATCTGCAAAGTAATTACCAATTATTGAACACTGCGACATAATACTGCATTCTATTCTCTTACCCTTACATAATATATACATATTGTAATGATGTGAATGATTCAAAAAAACTCTACCATCAACATATCTATTACTAATAAAAGAATTGTAAAAGATATTCACCATCCTCATTAAGCATGAAACAAGTATCAGATAAGAAAAATAGCACTCGACTATTCTTCCTCATTAAGCTATATACAGGTTGGTTGGTGCTTTTTTCTTTTATTCTTTCTTTCCTTTTCTCTTGTTTTCAGATGTGATCTTTTACATGAAAGGGTTTTCCTAAAGAGTTATTAACATGTCCTAAACTCTCCAATTTAAGGTCAAACCTTCCAACAAACCAACTGGTCTCCTTTCCTTTCCTCACTGTCACTGAAGGAAATCCCTCACCACTCTCTTTTATTCAGCATCCCCTAAATAACTCTGAAACAAAGATAGATGCTCAGGCTGAGTTTGTTAACGCGTTTGAGTTGCATTTAAAAGTGCTTTTGGGCTGAGAAAGCATAAAATTGATGCTTTTACCAGTGCTTCTGGATGATTTTGAAATAAAGATGTGTCAAAACTATTGAAAAGCACATGGGAAAGCACCAAAATGATGTTTTAGCTCAAATACACTTCTACAAAAGCATCTATACCTCACACACTAAATAGGAAAACTAGCACGCTTGAATAATGGAAATGCGAAGTTGCAAACCCTAACAGAAACAACGCTCTGTCACTTTTCAAGACAGATTATAACTCTCTTAACTATAGGATCCCAAAATGCTATAAGACATAGAATCTTTCCACAGGGGATGAGTTCAAAATAGGTCACTCCACATCTTAAAATCTAACAAAATGAAATCTAGAACATCTACATGCATCCCTCTCACAAGACCCCACTGCCCTCATCTCTAAGTCAAATCTATCGAGAACATTGACAACAACATTGAATAAGAAAGCAAATAAGAATCATTTTCACAAAACCATAAGCCCATTAATCCATGCTTTAAGCTCCTCATAACATAAAAAAGACATGGTGGAGGAAGAGCTATCTCTAACTCACAGCCTCCACCCATCTTTAAATCCCTTCCCATCCAACAAGCCTCTAAAAATCCAACTTAAAGACAAATCCTTTTTCCCTCTTTGCCTAGTGTATGCAACTATTTGTTATAAATAGTATAATGGGAGGGCGAGTCAAACCAGATAAAGCAGAAACATGCTGGGCCCTATCTAATTCATGGCATTGCGATATTTGCCCAATATTTTGATGTTCTTGAATGGCGTAACTTGAGAATCTTTCAAGGAAATGAAGTTCTTCTTCTTCCTATCTGATAAAATAGTTTTCCCAACCTCTGATGCTCTTAAGCTGGTTATTTATTGGGGTTTCCTTACCAGATTAGTGAAAATTTGAGGGTTCTCTGGTACTAGTTTCTACTTTTGTTTTTGGAAGGATGCCTTTTCTTCAAGGTGCTGCAATGGATTTTACTAGTCATAATCGCAAAAAGAGAGAAGAAAACCATGATTTTGATGTGGAAATGACAGCAACTGCCCAGTTTTTGTACAAAGAAGCACAGAATATTGCAAACATTAAGATAACTCCAGAGATAGGAAAATAGAACAATGCAGCAACTAAAGCATAGTTCAGGGGAAAAACCTTAATAACAAAAGAAGAATAAGGACTGAGTATTTTGCTGCCATTGATAAGTATTGACATGAGAAAAGCATAAATATAATAGGAAAACTCACCAATTTTTTGAGTCATCAACATTCGCAAGAAATGAATCAAGTTTATCTTGTTTTTCTTTCTTTTTTAGCTTCTTTCCAGCAATGTCATACCCAATATGCTTTTCATCCCTATACCACTCCAATGGAACATCACCGACCGTATTTCTAGGAGCCACCTTTTGAATGAAAATAACCAAACAAATAAATCCCATTTGACAAGGAATTAAGTAAAAACCCGAGTAAATTAAAATTATTTTTCGAGCATCAAAGGAAGGAGAAAAAAGAAATGTACCTCATCCTCAGAAGAGTCGCTCTCTTCACCTCCCAGATCAGGTTCAGAGTCTTCACTCTGACCTTCATTGGCCAAGCCCTCATTACTACCGGTGTTGTGAAAGCCCTGCAATGGTCATTATTAGGATATTAAAGTACAAATGATCACAATAACAAGGAAAAGTTTCCAGGTGAAACATGAAATTTAATAATATCAAAGGAGAGGGAAAGACAAATATTTCCCTTGTTTAATAGCCAAAAATTTAGAAAAAAGGATTTCACTAAAAACAAATCTTGAACCCTAATTTTGATTAGACACCAGTCAAATTACAACCACCACTAAACCAATCATGATGAATAGACTAGCTTTTACACATAACCAGCCTTCTCTTCTACTTGCATTGTTCTGAAACAGCGAATGCTAGATAACACCAAAATTTATTACTACATTTTTCTTTACAATGTATGCTAATAAATAAAGCAAATTCAGGCAATTACCATGTACCTCATCTCCAGAGGTTTCGCTGTCACCAGCTTCTGACTCCTCTGCTGATTTATAATCCTCAGAAGAATCATCCTCGGAAAATTCCTACCATATAAAAGTAACACAAACCTCATTAACGTTATCCAGAACATAAATACGGTACGCATAGAAAAAAACATATATTCCAACAAACACAACACTAACAAGTAACAATTCAAACAACCAAAAAAGCCATAGCCCATCAAGTATTTATCACAAAATAGTCACTGCAGCATAGAAGTAACAGCTGTGATAGCATAAAAACCAAAAATTTTCATGAGCAGGAACTGTGATTGTTTTGTTTCTGCAGAAAGTAGAAATATTTCATTCTTTCCAGCAAGACCCAGAAGAGAAAGAGCAGTGAAAAATGAAAAGGTGCATACCTTGTAATCAGTTGCTGTGTCTTCTTGTTTTTTATGAAGCAGGGATTCTTCTGTACTGAGCTTCTCTTTCTTGGTGGGTTGGGTTTTTTTGCTTTTCTTCTTCTCCTCCTCCCTTTTTTCCACTTCAACTGATTCTTTCTTGCTCGCCCCCATTGCCTCTACCGTCTAACTCTCCAAAATCTCTCTCTTTTCTCTCCCCAGGAGCTAAAGCTGGAACCTTACGGGCGGAGAGAAGGCTGCCTGAAGCAAGAAACCGGATTTCGAAGTTTAGGGTTTTAGTCTCTTAGAGATAGAGATAGAGAACTGGGCCGGACTACTAATATTAGCCCGACTGAATTCTCAGTTATACACAAAAAATTGCCCAACAAAAAAGAGAGGCTTGATATCTAACAAGCCTTCATCGAAGGGGGAAAAAAAATTGATTTTCATGACTGACCAAAAATTTTTGTTACTATTAAAAATAATATTTCAAAAAATTAAATTAATTTTTTAAAAACAATATAACAATTAAGAGATAAAATATAGAGTAAGTGATGAAGGTTGTGTTTGATATCATTTATAAATTATTTTTATTTTATTTTAAATCATAAGTTAAAGTTGTTGTTGTAAATAATTTATGGTAAAAGGAAGTTAAATTGAATTTAAATTATAAATATTTTTAATAAAAGTGTTTCAAAACAAATTTTTAAAGGAATAAAAATAGTATAAATTAGAAAATTAACTTATAAAAGATTAATGGTTTAGATCTAAGTGCTTGGGAAGGCCATCTAACATGTTTTTTTAAATTTAAAAAAAAATTATTTTTTTTTATTTTTAGATCATTTTAATGTGTT
>Ga0307511_10004742_pt1 | contig 13903 bp, 19 predicted proteins | sample 13_EM_MG_FD_200266 | JGI IMG/M metagenome (GOLD analysis project Ga0307511, IMG submission 200266) | Populus trichocarpa ectomycorrhiza microbial communities from riparian zone in the Pacific Northwest, United States - 13_EM | ecosystem: Host-associated > Plants > Roots > Unclassified | place...
AGTTATGGCGTAGTAGTAGTGGAGATTAGAAGGTCGTAATATTCAGGACAAGATTGTTGGAGTCCTCTCGCGGTTTCATGATCGAGTCGCAGATTGTGGAGTTGGTAGGGTGTGTCCTTGCGCCGCTAGCTGCTCCTGAGCCTGCTGCCTCCTCATTGCGTATTGTTGAGGAGTCATGTGATGGCTCTCCGAAGGTGGAGAGAGCATCCGGGCCCGGTAACGTAGTGCACTAGTGATTGACTTATAAGCAAAATAAAGACAAAGTAGTAGAATCTACAGGGGCTTACAATGTGCTATTATAGTCCACTGGGTACTCATAGATCGGGTCGTCCTCAAAGTTATCATACTTGAAGCGATCAAGTACTATTTCGCTGATACTATCCCTCCTCTTGGGGCTTATCATCGGCAAATTCTTTCGGTCAATAAGAAGTCGCCCACCACGACCAATACGCCGACGGTACTGTGGCAAACTCTTTTGGTTCGTATTATTAATATTCTCTGAGCGTATTGTAGGCATATGGCGCGGCTCATTGAAGTGACCCTCTCGGGGTGATTGGACTGGAGACAGGGAGGGCGGCGGACTTGGGAGGTAGAATGTTTGGACCGCACGGTAGTCGTCGAAGGGTCTTGACAAGTCCAAATCTGATATTGGCATCTGCGTCCATGTTAGGGACCATATATAATCCTCTTGATCCTTTGAGTTTACCTCTGTATAATCCTCAATACCCATATTGGAATGCATTCTTTTCTGCTGCCCAGCTTCAACAACCCCACGCCACTTGTCTACCTTCTTACGCTGAGCTTCACTGAGTTGTGTAAGCTCTGCTTCTGGTGGCCTCATGTCTGAGCCTACTCGCACTATGCTTTGGGCGCCTCCACGAACTGGTGGAGGAGGCGGAAGAAGGTTTGTTTTCCGGCTCTGCCGGAATTGGTGAGTTTCAATGTCCCAGAAATTTCGGTGCTGAAGTTGGAGCTCACCTTGCTACTCTCGTACAAGTCCTCATCATCACCTCTTAGGTTATTCTTTCGCTTAAAGTCCTTGACTACTGTGCGAAGCTCGAAAATATTTTGAGAAACTAAAATGGATTCCTTCCGCATCTTTTCTCGGGCCAATACATCAGCTACGATAGCACGTGCCATCTCCATTTCTTGTCGTAGTTTCTTCAACTTTTCGGTACTTTGTGCATCTGTGCGCCTCGTCTTTCGAACTTGTCGGTGTTCAAACTTTCGGAAACAAACATAAGGATCATCGTCTTTGTCTGCTCCAGATTCAATCTATTCGGATGCTGTTAACAATGGTACAGACAATTGCACATCTTTGATTTGTCTTACCCTGATGGTTGGCATAATAGTACGCCCTCCACGCGCTATTCGCCGTTGCTTCCAATGATCATATGTGTCTTTTGCGAGTTTCCTTACTGCAGAACTATGGCTCTCATCAAATGCCTCCTCCATGTCTTTTAGAGGCGTAATTTTTTCCTCTATATCAGACTCTAGATGGAGAAATGGTAGCTTTGCAGCTACCGTATTCTCGAAGTGCTGCATCACCTCTTCGAAAGTATCTTCCGAGCATTGTGCTCCTGTGGAACGTTTGTTTGAGTTTAACTTCTGCAGGAACTTATCATCATCCGAGTCCATACAATATGCAGTGCCACAACAGTCTTCAACGGTGGAGGAGAACCGTATGTAGCTACTAGGTTGCGAAAACCTTTTTGGGTATAACGCTTCATACTCGCAGATCGTTTTTGAGGCATCAGGTGTGGGAATGTATATCTGAGGGACTTGGCCGCCCACTACAGCAGTCTGGGATGCAGAGATAGCAGCCTGAAGGTGGTGTTCCTGCAGCAACACATGGACGGTTAGCCCGGTTTTTCACTCAGCCCTATGAGACCTCGCAACACAATAATACTCCGAAACAAAAAAATGAAATAAGCAAGCAATGGGGACGTGACAATGAAGTTTTAATGATTTTCACTGCATATATTTTTACACGGATATTGTTTGCCATACGTGGACGATGCATTATGGTTGGGTATACGCGTGACATGAGGCTAAAAATAGTGACAGGGGAAAGGGGCGGGGAAGGGAAACACACGATTTCTTCCCGCTGGTCAACACCAGTTTCTATCTGGGGAATATACCGCTGACCATCATCGTCGATAGAATCGATCTGGCTCTCCCTCAATACGGCCAGGGACTGCTTTGTCGACAGCTTTCGCGTTCGAAAACGGTTCCCGGCCGCAGTAGACCTCGTCATGGTGGCGACTCGGTAGCGACGACGTGTCGCAAACTTTAGAGAGGATTATAGCGACGATAAGAGGAGCACGGGAGATTTTTCGGCGATATTCGTGCAGGGCAAAGACAGGATTTATTTGATGTCGCGAAAGACGTAGATTGGGATACCTCAGCTGCTGCGGGGGTGATGTTTTTTTTTTTTGGCGTTGGCGGAGGTAGGCTATCGTCGTCGCACGTTGGGGGGGGCGGCTAGGCGGATTGTCGGGGGGGGGTGGAATAATTTCTTGGTCACTGATATTCCTGTTATGCGTTGGTGTTGAGGTTTCTTTCTTCGCCGCTGCAACCGGTTCACTGAGGGCGGCCTAGCGATCGGTGATGGCAAGCGCTTTTTCTTGTCTGCTGCAACGCGCATGTATGTAGAGGCCTGAGTCTCTGCTTCTTTCACGGTCAGGGAATACGGGCAGCCCCTGCGACGACAGTTTCTTGCTCTCTGGCCTTTGTGACGCCGCCGAGATGCTTTTCTTCTACGTATTCTCGGGTGTTTGTGTGTGACTCTGTAGAGTGTAGAGAAAAAATCTCGCCTCCTGCAACGTGTGTTTCAAGCAGTTTGTTTTGCCAGAGCAGCGTTGATTGGCTGAGCCACAGCTCCCAGCAGCCGCCACGTGCCATAAGCCATGATCACCAATCTCGCCAAGAAATCCCCCATCCTCCTGTGAGTACGATCTGCTAAACAGCTATCTCACGTACTCGCCCACTCTCCTGGTAAACAGCCCAGGCCACGCTTCGCATACGTTTCGTCAACCTTTAGCAGCCATGGGGAATAACAGCTCCCAGCTCATGGACAATATTGTGTCCGGGTCGAACTGTGAGTCTACCGCCTCTCTGGGGCTTCCCTGAGCCTTCGGCCCCACCACGTGCCCCGCCATTCCAGCAACAGTCCATTTATCAGTACCAGGTGGATTGAGCGGGGCTGACATGCTGTTCAGTCGACCATGAGGAGGTGGACCGTTTGAGGAAGCGGTTTATGAAACTAGACAAGGCAAGGCTCCACAACCACAAAATGGCTGCAAGCACTTGCTAATATACCTGAGCTTCTATAGGATAACTCCGGAACAATCGAACGCGAGGAGTTCCTAAGCCTCCCGCAAGTATCGTCAAATCCACTCGCAACAAGGTAGTTATCGTGGTGTCTTGATGTCAGGGAGTCAGCTGCTGACCTGCAGCCTAGAATGATTGCTATTTTCGATGAAGATGGTGGCGGAGATGTCGATTTCCAGGAGTTCGTATCGGGCTTGAGTGCTTTCTCTAGTAAAGGAAACAAAGAAGAAAAGCTCCGATTCGCCTTCAAGGTCTACGACATCGACAGGGATGGCTACATTTCTAATGGCGAGCTCTTCATTGTGCTCAAGATGATGGTTGGGAGCAATCTTAAGGACCAGCAGCTCCAACAGGTATGGAAAATGTCTAGTATTGCCTACACCGACCCCCACTGACCTATGCCTTGACTATAGATTGTTGACAAGACTATGATGGAAGCCGATACCGATCTTGACGGAAAAATAAGCTTCGAGGAGTTTACAAAGATGGTGGAGAACACTGACGTTTCCATGAATATGATGACCTTGGATCAGTTTTAAGTACAGCGAGAGTTTTTCTTGTTATTCGTTTGTTTTGGTTCGGTTGGGCTTTTCTTCTACATGTCTAAATTCCCGTTAGGCTTTTATACCTTCTTTTGAGCACCTCAAACTATTGGCTCGCAAGTTAATCATTGTTTCAGGGATACCTACAAGCGATTAGCGTCCTTATTCTACCCAATCAGCTGTCCTGTATATTGTTATTAGTGTAACCAACGAATCATGAGTAATGGGATTGACCCTAGGATTGATGTTTGGAAAGTTGTAAGTTGTACCTGTACCAGTCGATTTGTATTCTCTGTTCTATCGCTGAACAAATAGTAAGTGGTGACCGATGACTCTAAGTAAATTCAGCTGACCCCCATCAGCGGTTCCCAAACGCCGTTGCCAGGTTGGCCTACCAGACCGTATACCAGACGTAGCCTGACTACCAAACGCCTACCGATTAACAATTACCAGGTTTATACGCAATGTCAGAGATAAAGTAATACTAAGATAGTACCATTGCTACCGATTTCTCAGTCTAAGGCCAGGGCTGGCCCGGGGTCAGCCAGCATCTATAACTGGCAAGCATTGCAACTCCCCACTCAATTACCACGGCATTCGATTTTCATTGCATAGTGGTACGCAGTTATCGATCCCTGCCCCGTGTATTAGAAACCTTCTAGATCTTATTCTAATGTACTTCCCTATAAACGAGTACATGGGAGTCATGTTGGGTCGTACTGCCAATAACCTGGCCTGAACATTCTTAAGCTGAGTATCACGATACCCTGCTAATGCTCGCCTCATCGAATATCAGTTGGATCCAGTTAATCCCGACAGTCCAATTTTCAACTACGACTCTCAAACCGGTTCTAGAAATACATTAAGACTACAAATGAAAGCATGTATATAGAATGATTCTGCAACCTCAATATCCCACCCTGGTAATATAAAACACAAAGTGTATATCTAACGCATGCACAAGCCACCTCCTCATGTATGAATTGGATTGTTAATACAAAATTAGTCCCGACCCAGTAATGCCTACTCATGTCTATTATGAACACAATACCCCAAAAGGCGCGAGCTAATATCGCATGAGTCCATCCACATTATAGCACCTTGTGGTATGCATATGCTTATGGTCTTGTTCAGGAGATACACGATTAAGGGGTATGAAAGACGGCCATAACTGCTTGGTTCTAGGATCTTGCTAGTAATTATATATTAATGTAATTGCAATATTGATCATGAATGAGGTGTTCGCAGATGTTGACGTTAACGGTAGCCAAGGAACTAAACGTTTGCAGTTTCATTTTATGGCCCCCCCCTTGGCAAAAATTTAAAAGATTGAAGATTGATGCATCATCTTGTGTTCTTCCACACATCTTCGCGATAGATAGGTTGGAAGAAAAAATGTGCATATTATGTATGTTTTTACCTACTCTAATTTTTTATAGAGGAGTGGGTGTATGGTGTTAAGTGTGAGTGTGTATGTAATTCTGCCGGCATTATCTAGCGGCTTCAGGGTAATCTTTCAGTCTTCCCAGTGCTTCGTGAGCTAGTTTTATCGCTCAATAATTGGGGTTCCTGAAAGGTAATCACAAAGAATATACTGAAACCAAGACTCTAACTAAGTAGTACCATTGCTTACCACCTAGCAAGCTTTTCTGCATAGCCCATCAGCGGTACAGGAGGAAGTTAGGACTATCAAAGATATCAAACAAGTGTTCTGCCGGTGGGTTAGGGAGACATCACATCTGCTGCAATCACTCCTACCATTTGATAGTTCGCCCTGCGTATATCAGTTTCTTCGAAATGGTTACTCACTCAAATGGCAAGGAGGTACTCGTTTTCGGAGATAGCCTCAAGTGGGGCTCGAAAGAGCTTTGAGCGCCAGTAGTCAGTTTCAGGTGCTGCTCAAAAGAGACACTTGTGTAAGGTAAAGCTTTCCGTCAGAATTTCGGTGACCTTGGGAGCTGCACCAGCTTGGATTCAGGGGAATTTCACTTTTGGGGGCATGGGTCCTCAACACCTCAACATTGCTGTTACAGTAATCTGCATTTTTTCTATCCTTTACCTCCCAATCAAGCTCCCTTCAAGCTGGCCGCAAAAGGTATAGTCCCCCAGATTATCCATAAAGAAGGCGGGAATCTTTCGGAGCCACAGTCCCAAAATTGGGGGGCTCGGAGATAGCATTGCCGTTAATACGATATAGTATGTCAGGGGAGGTCTTGCCTGCTATCATACCTACGAATTTGAAGGCCTTTGTGTACATTGGCAGAGAGGGGTGGCGTTTGGTAGAAAGAAAAGATCTCGGCAATCCCACCATCCTCGGTTTGTTCGATACCTCCCCTGATCCCCCAGTATGGTATTCGGGACACCGCCTAACGTGGATAGCTCTAAATCATTCAGAAAAGCACTAGTGATACTGTTTATTATATCAGAAGTTCAACTGGCAAAGGATGTACAAATGTACTCACATTACAGGTGAGCATGCAAAGGCGTCTGAAGAGCCATGTTTAAAAGTACAGCCGAACCTTATACATCCAGTATAAGCACATATTCGGTGCAACCGCATCAGGAAGGCTTGACAATTCTTGTACGTCCGGTGCTACTTTCTGGTCAAATTTGTTCTCTTGAATCAAAAAGGCCTCTGATGTAGTAAGACAAGGCGTCCCGGCTCCGCGACGCTTTGCTGGAGCAAAAGAGATCTTAGTGCTGTATGTAATACATCAGCTGACTATACATGTACTCCGACGCCTTCATTCGCATGAACCCGTACACACGTCCTACAGCCGATTAGAACTTTGAAAGTATCGTGTGAGCTCCATGACAATACCGCGCCAAGGGTATCAAATAAACGGACAAACAAGAGGTGGGTTGTTCTTAATGAGGGTAACCCGGGGAATCGATCTCCAGATTATCCGCCCCTGGCTACCGTGGGCCTATTTCTCGTCAAGCATAGTCACCGAAGGAAGCTAGAAGCGTAGGTACCGCATTGGAAAGAGGATGAGAGACGCAGTGTTGGGAGTAGGGGTTGAGAGATGCACGATGTTGCGGCCTGGGGAGTTGGGGCGGAAGGTGGAGGTGGCAAAGAGGCGATTGGTCAGGCGGAGGCAGGGTGGGGCCTGGTCAGGAGGGAGTCAGGGTTATGGGTGGGGGAACAGTTCTTGCATTGGAGGCGGGGAGTGAAGATGGCAAGTGCGTAGTACAGATAGAAAGAGTAAATAAACGACTATTCACTTAGCCTAAGGCCGAATTAAAGCACCAGAAATGAACACACTAGGGGTAATTTAAAACGAAGAAAACTACTTATGATAAGTATAAACGCTATGCCTGGCCCGACCCCCTATCTATATGATATAATCCAAACATCACACCCAGTATAGTACAAACAGCCTACCCTGAAACACAAAAAACTGAATGCCAACCAAAGTAAAGTAGTGAATGTTAAAAGTTGGGTTTGCATGTAGGAAATTCGAAAGTAAGTGGAAGTTGAAAACAAAGTCTAGAAAACGACAGGCCGGGAGTAACGACGCATGAATCAAGTCTATATGTAAACCATCACCCCTTCCCCCTAAAAAACCTTCTACCTCCCAAAATGCCAGCAAAAACTCCTTCCTGTAAGCCATGTCAATGTTAATAATAATACCAGATCTTTACCCACTTAACACCGCGTACATAGCGCAAAAGTCCAATCCTGGCTTCTGCCAATGCCTCCCAAGCATAACCAAATAAATCAGATGTATGATGATGACGATGACAAAGGAAATGAGATGATATACGCTGTAAACCAAGAAAAAATGAAATTAGCATGTGAGTCTGGTTATTTCAGTCGGATCTGTATCGAGGGGTATTATGGGTTGCGTGGGGTGGTGGATGGACCGTAATGACGTTCCAACAGGTCGAGACACTCTTGAATAGCTATACCACGTAATGTCAGTTGATTTCAAACAAGTACTCCGTAAAGCCTATGCTCACAATCTAGAATTTCCTCTTCCCAAACCCCCATCTGATAATCCACCAAACCATGCCTCTCCATGCTATCGCAGAGCCTGATCAACTCGGAGCCGAGATGCTGTAATGCTTCCTCCCGCAAGATGCCCTTTGGTGCTTGTAGCTGTTGCCCATCCATAACACTTTGAACCAATTCTTTTTCCTTAGCAAGAACCGACAACCAGCAAATATTAAACTCATTCCATAGACGCGTGCGATCAGCATATAACTCTTGCTCGTCACGAACTAGACCTGACACTAATCTCAGCAATCAATCAATCGATTTCCTGATTAGAGATAAAAAAGATCTTTGTGTAACATACCCAAATCGACGGCATTTGATAGTAGCCAAGTTGAAAGCTCCAATAACGAACGACCTGCTTCCAATAGCCTCCCATCCCGCATACTCTGAAATGTGCTTCGAAGTGCTGTCTGATATTGACTATAGGCTTCTTCAAAAGCCCCACTCTGATTCTTTTGAACCTGCACTGTATCTTCTGTTGTAGGCTCGTACGTAGAAGCCGGCTGTTGAGTTAACTCGTGTATAGTGGAGGTGTACGACGTTGGTAATCGTTGCGGTGAGCTTGACTGGGAGTAATACTGAGATGGAGTTTGTTGATGTGGGGTGCCTACGTTTGACCCAGAGCTTTGGGACTCAGGAACATAGTATGAAGGAATGCCAAACTGAGACGAGAGGACCTCTATTGCAGCACTTTGGCGGTGTGCAGGGTATGACTGAATTGTATTATAGGAATGTGCAGCTACAGATGGTGACTGGGGAAGGCTGTACATCATAGTGGATGTGTATGGAGGAAATGACTGCTGTTGCCTATGTCCCGCCTGGGGAGAATAGTCGGATTGGTAACCCATTGGAGAGCTCTGTAAAGATCCAAATTGATGCGAGGAGTCGTCTGAGTATGCCGCTTGGTCTTCTTGTACACGCCGTCTCTGGTGGGATCGGGGAATGTCGTCAAATGTGCGGGATGCGGAGCGCACTCGGTCACTGTCCATTCCACATAAACTGGATATGTCCCCAGCTGAGACAGCAAGCTCGTCGGTGAATGCTGTTGCTGCAGAAGCAGCACGGTAAAGAACAGTAGTTGCCGACAGCGTGACTGACAGGTGGGGTTCTCCGTAAAACAGGTGCACAAAATGCGAACTTAGGCTGAGTACTCCGTTGACGTAAGATGTATGTGGGCGGAAGAGATGAAGAGAGCTTTGAATGTACAGGTGGGTCGTAGTAAAGATGGCTCGCTGGGTTAAAGGCCACTAGAAGATATATATGTACCCTTGAAAGGGAACCCAAATGCTCTGACGAATGACTGACACTCAAAAAACTATACCAGGGTGGTATACCACACTCTTCTATCAAGCCTCGTACAACGGCCCGACTTTGACGTGTGACAATCGCGCTTTGGTTCGCCCTAGATTGGCCTCCTTCAATCTCTCTGGTCCTGCTTACTTCCTGTTGATCTTTTGGCCCACAGTTCAAAACAAGGAGGGGTATAAAGTGAGAACAAACGAGGAGGAAGGGATATCACACATTGAAGGGAGACGGCCTCATCAATATCCTGGCTCGGCTGGGGAGCCCCTTCCCTCCAAACTCCGATTGGACGGTCAACCGACTTCAGCACATGAAGCTCAAATGAAAAGCAAAGTTTTAGGAGGAGGGGATAATGAGCAAGAAGGGATGGTGTGTACTCGGTCACTCGGAGGAGGGTCTCGGAAGCCTTAGATTTCCCGAACCTAGCCAGAATCGTGCAGCTACAAAAAGTAGATGAATGCAGGGAAGTGAATCAACCAAATTGCGTAGATGGAAATGAAACATACAAAATTATAGTTAAGAAGGTTGCATTATAACGGAGGTGCAATTGGCCAACGCAGGGAATGGGTGTAAATATTTGGCTTAATCTTTCCTGTCATAAGTACCTATATCACTTCCACCCTTGGTTCGCACCAGCGGATCCAAAGCATAATTGCTAAGCACGACCAGCCGGCAGGTACCTTAGCTCCTGGTGAAGGCTATCGTCAAACATGTCGTCCATCAGGGGTGTGATTTCCGGGAATTGCGGGTGGTGGTGGGGCAATTAATCTGAAGGGGAAAGAAGGGGATGGTACTATGGTATTTTCCTCACAGCGCATGAAAAATTGATTATAAGAGACGACGACCATTAGAGACAAGATGAGACATACCAGGCCATGACCACCACCATTGCCTCGATTCTTCAAGCCAGTCTCATTGGGCATATCCAGGGCGTTTCTGGCCCGATGAGGCATGCTCCATCTCTGGTGATCAGTGGGATTGGCATTCTTTCCTTTAAAAAAGCAAAGCGCAAAAGTACAGGGAACAGTAGCCAATGATCCGGAGTACTTCCAAAAGGACATACGCGAGTCAAGTCGGGGGACTGCCGCCACTAGTCTCGTGAGCGCTCCATAATTAATCGTGACCAAAGATCCATCTAGTCCACCATGGTGGAGATCAGGAACTTGAGGCTTTCTAGCTCTAGTCTTTGCAACCCGTGCGGGGCGAGGATCGTCAAAGACAGCGAACACAGCCACCATTCTAAGGTTCTCTCTAACCCGACAGAAGGGATCACACATGATGAGAAACCAGGGCAAGGATTCCACCGTCCCCAATTTCCATGCATAACAAAATTACATCCTTTCACGATCCCATATGACGCACTTGTCGAAAATCCAGCCCCTCTCCTTTCCCCCAGGCCCTCTTCATCATAGATTCTATTCTTGCCCTGGTGGCCAAAGAAAACGTGGATTTGGCCTAGGAAAGGCAAGGGGCCTTGAATTTTATCATCTCTAGATGTATTCCACCAACTTCCTGCGCTCCACTGCAATAGCAATGCGACCTCCAACGAAGAATTCTCGCCTGCGTAATTAAATTGTACGAGCGTAGCGTGCTATTCATGGCGTCGGCGATGGGATCCTTTTGACGTTGCTGAAGAGGTGGGTGTCTTACCTGTTGTTTCACAGAAGGCAAATGTGGCGCATAATTGGCGATGGGTACACGACACCATTGACGCGTCAAGAGCCGACTTGTTTTGGAGCTCGAGACCGTGGACTACGGTAGGCCCCTTAGAAAAAATGTGGGTCAGAATATGCAAAAATTTAGTACAAGGTCAGGTTTCACTCGGGACACCGGTCCCCGGTGGGCCGATGGCTGCTGACAACCTCGTATCACTACAAGTGCTGTGAGCGCCGGCATGAACTCCAGATGTCACAGGACGGTATTGGCATAGTCGAGTAAACCGCTGGTTGCGAACGCAACCAGACTTTGCCTAATGGTCTAGCTCCTAGGTGGGAGGCAGAATGGTCCCTGAGAACGGAAGAAAATCAATGTTCTAGAAGGACGTTAATTTCCGACCATGTGTAACCTTTTGATGTAACGAGATGATGGCCTAGCAGGGATATGCAGTTTTCTCAACGTACCAAGAAATTTTTGGTCTCGGCCTTCCAATAAGAGCGCGCAGCTGACATTTTAACCTCCAGCTGTGGCGTGCCATCTTGAAAATTGACCGGGTTGTTGCGTTCTGCAATTGCAATATATCTGGGGCGCGAGCGGTCGTTTGAACGGCTCAGCCCGCCTGCACTCCGATATCACGAGCTTTCTCATATCATGTTATCTGAATGAGAGGTCCAAACCGTCGGCTGTTTGCTGGATATGGAGCTGTATAACGCTGGAGATGGTAGAATCGACAGCGTGCCTTCTAGAAAGGTATAACAAGTCCTCGGACAGAGCCGAACTCTCCAACCCCTGAATTCCTACTGCCCTATTTTTGACCGTTGGGGTAAACGGATAGCTTTCCCTGACACGAGCTAGGAAACCCTAGTCAATCCCAGATGTTGAAATTCCTCTTTGAGTGACCCCTCAAGCGGAATTTCCCACACTTTTCATGATCGCACTGTGTGAGAGGCAGATGTCGCTCCAGCGACAGAATTCGGGGGAAATACCGCAAGGAGCTGCACTGGTCTTTCACAATGAACGGGGACAGGCCAATTCTGCAGGCCTCGTGGAAGTAGACTGCTAGTGGAAGGGATTGTCTGTGTAGAGATGAGACCATACGTCTGATAGAGCTGACTAAAGCAATCCAAGTTTTATTTAAGCTTCAACTGTCTCGGCTCAGCAGCAGACCCGACGCATGTTCTGTACAGCATAGGATTGATTCTAAAATGTACAAGGGAGTTCAACTGGTGGTAATGAGCACGGCACTGACCGAGGTTTTTGTAATGCATTGCTCAGAAAAATATCATACATACATGACGCTACTCGGTGAGGCACATGTAAAAGGGAGCCAATGATCGAGGGTTTTAACGTTTGACCCCTAGAATTGTATCAGTATGAACCCCGCATGGAAAACTGAAAAGAAAAAAAATTAGAGGTGGGGCGGACGAACATGTGGGCATCTTCCGTGCCTTAACATGGCCAGGCTTCTTTCTTTCAACGGCACGAGGATCTCTTGTGACAACACCAGCTGATGAACTGTTAGCGGAACACGCAGGACCTCGGTTTGGTCCGGTAGGAGCTTTACCTCGTCTCAGTGCAGGTTTCAGTAGCGGCTCATGAACCATCAACGCTTTCGCAACTCCAAGAGTGAGAGCTTCCGCCTGCCCAGTTGATCCTCCCCCTCCAGCAAGTGCCCATATATTATATTTGTCAACCCTGTCAGTAATGTGCAGTGGCCATATGACACTCTCTCTATCCACTATCCGTGGGAAGGCTTCCGCTAAGGGCTTTCCATTGACGAGGGCCTCCCCAGTACCCTCAACCAGCCAGACACGCGCAACAGAAGTCTTTCTCCGACCAGTAGCCCAAGCTCTTCCCCACTTATCAATTTGCTGCTGCTTCGGCTTGGCAAGATTCGGATCCTCTGGCCGCTTGTACTTTTCCAGCATATTCTTTGCGTCCTCCGGAAGCATAGATGGATCTATGCGGTTTAGGCGATTCAATAAGTTGACAATTTTTTTATACTTGGCTGATTTGACTTGTGTGCCCACGATTGCTCGATATTGTTGGAGCGTTTTCCATCTCACACGGGAGACCTCATCTGCCGGTACTACTGGGAGCGTCTGATATTTGCGACTCAACTCTTGAAGTGCCAACCAATTGTCGAAGAAATCTGCACTACCGGTGAAATATGATGGAGAAGCAGGTGCAAGCCGGGTAACGATAAAATCAGTATCTACTGCCTGTTCCTGTACCGTTGGTGATGCAAGAGCCGCTCTCGCAGAGACAGCGAAGGATCGGGCTCGGGTGAATGCGGGATTGGTTGATTGTAGGCCCAGGGCTGCGCGAGGGGCCCCCAGAATCGAGCGGAATGAGCACCGCAAAAGCGGTGAATGGATAGAGGCCATCGCTTGGATCCAGGTGTCGCTTGGAGGGTGATGTTGGATGGATGGATGCTTTGCCGCAACTCCAAACGAACTTTGGTAAGTCGGTCTTAGCTAAAAACTGACTAATTGCCTAAACCACAAGGTGGGGTGAAGGCTTGGCACAAGAGGGGCCAGGAAAAATATGACTGTGGTCCCTTCTCTCCCATCTCATCTGCCCCTCATCTCCCTCGCCCAAAGCATCTCATCAAAACCCACTTTTTTTGCATTTCGTACATTTCTCAGTCTTTAAATATTCAAGATGGTGTTCGGTAAACTCTACGGTGTCGAGGTAATATACTCCCCTCTCATAAAATTCTGCAGTTACTTGCAAGACTTCATCTATTGTGGAGCTGTTTGCATGTAATTTCGTTACGCTCTTTCTTTTTCTCGTGAAATCGTACTGACACTGTAGAAGACTAATCCTCGAACAATCCCTCTCCGCGTTGTTGCGAAGGTCAACAACCTCGAGGTCGATTTCGTGGGAGTTAGTTTCCCAGTTTCTGCAGAGTACCTTAAGGTCAACCCCGTCGGCAAGATTCCAGCTTTTGTTGGATCTAACGGCTTCGTCTTGACTGAGTGCATTGCCATCGCTGTCTATCGTGAGCATTCCTAATTCATACCTTTCACAGTAAAAAGTCGAGCATCATGTCGATATGATGAGGCAC
>Ga0307511_10004743_pt1 | contig 13902 bp, 5 predicted proteins | sample 13_EM_MG_FD_200266 | JGI IMG/M metagenome (GOLD analysis project Ga0307511, IMG submission 200266) | Populus trichocarpa ectomycorrhiza microbial communities from riparian zone in the Pacific Northwest, United States - 13_EM | ecosystem: Host-associated > Plants > Roots > Unclassified | place...
AAAAAAATATTCGAAACAAAATATATATAACAATCAAAAGCTTGGGGACAAAATTTGATATAATCAGCAAATAATATGATATTTCTAAATTTTTCACAACTTCCGGAAAGTGTTTTCCGTCCAAAATAAAAAAAAAACACTTTCCTGAAAACCAAGCCAAATTTTTCTTTGACTGGAAAGAGTTTTTCGTTGACCAATGTTTCTAATGACAAACAAACACAAGAAAGTTTGAAAAGTGATTTCCAGGAAATCATTTTCCGTCAAACAAACGAGGCCTACAAGCTAAATTATAACCAGCAATTGGACTAGTTAAAGATATAATTTGAGATGTTATCCTCGGCCAGTCTTCGACAATTACCTGGACATTTTGGTATGCTTTCTCATTAATATATCTTTTTTTATTTTCTTCCAATATTTTTTTATATTTTTTTGTACTTTCTCTTTTCCTTTTTTTATATTTTTTTATTTATATTGGGTCCCAAAAATATGTAACAACAATATGTTGACATGCCAGGTTTAGACACAGATATTATAAGCCCCTATAAAATGAATGCATGAATTTAAATAATTAAAGAAGAATCCATTAGTCATACATAAAATTTTTACTTCAAGTATGAAGATAAACATAAGTAAAAAGAGAGAGGAAAAACTAAGTGTATAAGGATGAAATTAGAGCCTAATATGAGAAATATTAAGGATAAGGGGACTAAATTGAAAAGACATGAATAAGTGAGGGATAAAAAACAAAGAGAACCCTTAATGGGTATCTGACATCGTGGTAGTCCCTAAGAAAAAAAGAGTATCTGACATCGTAGTAATTAAGGTTAAATATGAAATGTAGAAGTAATGGGATTCTAGATTTTTGAAAGTGGTCTAGTACCCTTAATGGGTATCTAGCATCATGGTAATCCTTAAAAAAAGATAACAAAATTAGGGCATATGTAAACTTTAAGGATCTAAAAAAAGTTAGCTTAAAAGATTATTTTTCTCTGCCACACATAAATATTCTTGTGGATAATGTTGTAAGAATTTATGTTTATTCCTTTATGGATGGTTTTTTTAGGTACAATTAGATCAAGATAGCTAAGAAAGACGATAATTGTCACTCTTTAGGGAACTTGCTATTACAAAGTCATGTCATTTGAATTAAAGAATGCTAAGGCAACCTATCAACAACTAATGGTGACAATCTTCCAAGATACGATAAATAAGAAGATCAAAGTTTATGTAGATGATATGATTGCTAAGTCTAAAAATAGGAAGGATCATATCAAAACATTAAGGAAATTATTTTAAAAATTAAGAAAGTATCAATTGAATTTGAATCTATAAGTGCATATTCACGGTGAAGTTTGGAAAGCTTTTCAAATTTTTTTTAAGAAATATAGGAATTGAAGTAGATCACTAAAAGAAACAAGGCCATACAATTTATACCTGCTCTTGGAATTGAAAAACAAAAAAGCTTTATAAGGCATTTGAATTGCATAACTTGTTTAATCTCTCAACTGATAATTATATGTGAATCGATCTTTTGGTTACTTTGAAAGAAGAATCTCATGAAATAGGATGAGCATTGTTAATAAGCTTTTGACAAAATTAAACAGTATCTATAAAAAACCATATTTTCTTATATCGCTCGTATTTGGAAGACCCCTTATCTTATATTTGACCACGTCTTAAGTAGCTATGAGTTGTGTACTAGGCCAATACGATGAGTTTATAAGGAAGGAATAAGCCATTTACTAAATTAGCAAAAAGTTCACTGACTATGAGTCCCGCTATAGTCAATTAGAGAAGCTATGTTGCAATCTAGTGTGAAGTGCTAAGCGACTTCATCAATATATGTTGTATTACAAAATTTGATTGATCCCAAAGATGGATCCTCTCAAGTACATCAATGAGAAGCCATACCTATCAATTTGGAGTACTTGCGAAATATGGCATCATCTACATGATGAGAAAAATAGTGAAAGGAAGCACAATTGTTGAACATCTTGCTAATAATGCCACAAATGACTATCAACTACTAAGTTTTGATTTTCATGAATGAGAACATCATGACAGTAGAAGAAGAGGCAGAAAGTGAATGGTGGATAATGCAATTTGATGGTGCGATGAATGCGTATAGAAATGGATTCGGTCGTATGATAATTTTCCTATGCGAAAAAAAAATTCTATCTCAATCAAATTGTAGTTTAATTACACCAACAATATAGTTGAATATAAGGCTTGCATTTATGGCTTAAAGGTTGTTTTGGAAATGAGGATAAAAAGGCTAAATGTCTATGGATATTTAATGTTGATCATTTGTAGGTAAAATATAAATGGTAGACTAAGGATGAGAAATTAAGGCCATATCAGGAATACCTTACAAAACTTGCTAAAGACTTATAAAAAAATAGAGTTTACGCATATAAGAAGAGACAAGAACCAATTTGTTGATGCTTTGGCAACCCTAAAATTTATGGCCAAAATGAATTATTGGATTAGAGTACAACCAATGTGTATAGAAATCAAGAATTCTATAGCACATTATTGTTTGGTAGAAGAAGAAGTAGGCGGAAAGCCATGCTACCATGATATTAAGCTTTTCAACCTATACCAGTAATATCCTATGAAGGCATCCAAGCTAGAAAAAAAAAACTTAAAAAGGATTGTTATGGAACACTACATAGACAAAGAAATCTTGTATAAAAAGTCATGCAATAGAACCATGCTAAGCTGTTTAAATAACAAATAAGCCAATAAAGCCTTATGAGAAGTCCATAAAAGAATTTGTGCCACTCATTCAAATGGACACATGATGGCTAGACAAGTATAGAGATTAGGATATTTCTGGATATTTGTATGATTTTGGAAATACACTACATAGAACATGTTAGGATATGCTAAATGTTAGGTGTATAGTGATAAAATTAATGCGCTTATCAGTATCTTTGTTTAACATGGTGACACTTTGACCCTTCTCAATGTGGGGGGTTGAATGTCATTAGGCCAATCAACCCAAAATCAAGTAATAGACATTGATTTATCCTAGTGGCAATTGACTACTTTATAAAATGGGTAAAAGCCACCTCTTATGCCCATATAACCTATAAGGTGGTTAAGCGATTCGTTGAAAAAAACATATTTTTTTTGTATGACTCACCTAAAAAGATAATGACAAAAAATGCTTAGACCTTCAATAAAAAAATATTTTTAGAATTATGTGTGAAGTGAAGGATCAATCACTCAAACTCATATCCCTACCAACTGAAAATGAAAGGTGTTGTGGAGATGGCCTATAAAATATTAAAAAGGCCATCCACAAAATGGTTGTTACATATAAATATTGGTAGATGCTTCTCTATACTTTTTATACATGTTGCACTATAGTAAAGACATCAACTAGAGCTACACCTTACTCATTGGTTCATAGGATAGAGGTAGTGATGCCTTTGGAAGTAGAAATTTCATCTCTAAGAGTCATGTTGGATTCTGAGATAGAAAAATATGAATGGGCCAATATACGATATGAACAACTAAACATGATTAGTAAGAAGAGATTGACTATGATTTGCCATCATCAATTGTATCAAAAAATGATGGCCAAGGCATAAGATAAAAAGTTCTAAACAATGACATTCAAAGAAAATGACCTTGTGCTACATAAGATTTTGCCTCATCAATTGAAGACTAGAGCAATTAGGCACCAAATTATAAAGATCCATGTGGTGATAAAAGCCTTCTTACGAAGGGTGTTGATTTTAACTAGGATGGATGAAATGGATTTGGTTAGGCTTGTGAACTCTAATTTTGTAAAGAAATACTTTCATTATAACATTAAATTTTGCTGAGAATAATTCGATGTTTCCTCAAAACAACATCCCACCATCTTGTTTAAAGAAGGACAAACAAATTAAAAATTAATCAAGCAATTCCCTTTTTAAGGTGACCACACTAAGCTGAAAGACAAATAAAATAATACAATCTTCTATTATCCATACATATCACGCCTCCCAAGTTGTGTTTTAGGCAGTACGAATAATGGTGTTAGTGGATTCAGAAGTCATGGACTTACAAAATGTAGTCTTATGCATGTCCAAACAAGCTACACTATATAAGGTCAAAACTTATTGGCCTTAATTGCTTGTGCTTGAAATGAAAAAAAATCATTTCTGTTATTCATTTCATATTAAAAAAATTAAATTGTATCCCTTGTACTTCTTTTTTTCGGCCTGAAAGAATTTTCTTCGTGAGAACCCTGACTAAGATCACACCACACACTAGGGGTAAGTGAAAATATAAAAATTAAAATGAATATCATGATAAATTCAAAAGCAATGGAGCTAAAGGAATCTAAACCATAGTTATCAAACTCGACCCGGGGGTTGACCCGGCCAAGGGGCGGGGTCCCGTGTTTCATGTGTCAACCTAGAAAAATAAAATAAAAATATTTAAAGTTTTAATATTTCATATGAGAAAAATAAGAAATAATCTATGTGAATATAAGTTATATATGTTGTAAATAATGAAGTTTAAAAGAATATTTTAAAAAGTTTTTTATCCTACATTTTTAAGTTGAAGTATTTAAACCATATTTTTTTATCCCACATTGAAAAAATATAATTTTTTTTCTTATGAATATAGAGTATATATATTAAATGGCTTCAAATCCTACATTAAAAAATAACTTCTTTCTTGTAAACATAGAATATATATATTAAAGAGCTTCAAATCCCATATTGAAAAGATATTATGTTATCCTTTTAAGTTGAAGTATTCCAACCAAAATTTTTTTTATCCCACATTGAAAAAACTTAACTTTTTTCTTGTGAATATAGAGTATATATATGAAAGGACTTCAAATCCCACATTGAAAAAATAATTTTTTTCTTGAGAACATAATATATATACTAAAGGGTTTCAAATCCCACATTAAAAAACATTTTTCTAGAATTTATATAGTGAACTTTAAAAATTGTTAATAACCAACTAAAAAAATATGAAAAAAGAGGGGTATAGGAAAAAAACCACATTTGGAAGAAAAAAAAAACACCGGGTCTCGTCTGGGTTTGCCCCGGTCAACCGGGTTTTGTTGGGTTGTTGCACTAGTCAGTCTTTTATCTTACTCGGATCGATCCAGCCACCAGGTCCCGGGTCGACTCGTCGGGTCAGTCCGGGTTTAATAACAGTGATCTAAACGGTAGGGGGCATGCCCAAATCAAAGACAAACAACAAAGTTAAAGCAAAATAGTAGGCCTCACCAAGAAAATTAAAAGAGGAAAACAAGAAAATACAGAGAAAAAATAGAGAAAAAAAGACACAACAATTTAAGTAAGGGAAGATGATCCTATGAATTCATTTCTTTCATCGTAAAAAAACCTTAACATGCATTACATGCCTTTATGAATTACAAGAAACTCAAAACAAAATTTGTTTTAAGTTTATATAAAAATACGTTATGTTTTTACAACTTGAGATAGTCAAAATTGAGAAGAAAAAAACATCATTCTAAGCAAATGATTCCTTGTTAAATAAAAAACAAAGGAGATAAGGAAAGACATGTTGAAAGCCATATTTCCTTGAGCCATTGTCACATCATACTTAGGGGCATGATCAAACTAGGGTAAAGTCATGATCAAAAAGTAGCTAGTCCTTCTAAATGGCTAGCAGAACAAATAACTTCATGTAGTAAACACGAAGAAAGGGTAATTGCTATAAAAATACTAGGTTATGTAGCTCATAAACACTTGAACAAATGACCAATATAGGAAAACTAGGGTAGGACAGTTGGTTAAGCGACGAAAAAAGACCAAGTTAGAAATCGCAACCCTACTATAAAAAAAAAGTTAAATTACAAAAGAGGAGGGTCTATATTTTATATCAGGTAAAGATATATGTATGTCATCTATCCCAAAAAAATGTTTAACATTGCATAATGTCTTTGTAGAAATTTATAGGAAAACATTCCCCAATGAAGTCCAACAAGGCTCCAATGAATCTGAATAAGTAAAATGTCAGACAAGGTCTGCCATAACTAGAAGATATCCTTAGTCACGGTACCAAAGAAAATTGATCTTGTGTTGATGGACTACCAACCATCACTAAAAGTTATCCTTGAGTGAAAGTACCAAGAAAAGTTGTTCTTGCATCACTAGAAGATATCTTTAAGTCATGGTACCATAGAAAGTTGATCCTACATCGGTGGTACTAACCATCACTATAAATTATCCTTTAGTTATAGTATCAAAATAGTACCCTCTCATGCCGACTGTGTTGCAGAAGATCAGAGGAGTAAGAAGGAGATGAAGGGCTTAGAGGACTTATCATAGATCAATGGTTATGGTTTTATCAAGTCAAACACCTTTAAAGCCTCTTAGTCCTTGCCTATAAAATAGACCCATAACCCACACAATGAAGAAAAAAAATTAAAGAGGGAAGAGAGTTGTTGGGAAAAGTAACTAAAAAAAGTGGAGAGAAGGTAGTGTGGGGAAGAGATAAAGAACACAAAAGGGAAAAAAAGAAGCCCAACCATGGCAGCTCAATCCCGAAGCTTCATGGCCTTCTTTAAAGACAATCACAAACCTTAAAACACCTTCATAAAGATCCAACAATAGTTCAACATTGTCGCAACCGCTATAGAAGGTGTCAATAATAGCCATACAAGTTAGTGACAACTTGGTTTTGTGAGAAAACAATAGCAATAAAGGTGCAACAACTAAAAGTGGTGGTATGCGAGTCCCTGAATTTGTTTTTTTGGGTTTGATAAGCCTTAGCAGACGTGGTGCAACTTAAAAAGGAGTAGAAGATTAGTGGCAACAATAGTAACTTCAGCAGCTCAAGTCTATGTGAGTATTTTCTTTTCTACTTTAAGTTACATGCTTTTTGTATCTATTAGAAGCTTGAATTTGTCTTAGTTTCTAAGTAATTAAAGTCTAAAGCTTAAGAACCATATGCTTGATTTCATCTTAATTGTTAAGGGAATAAAGTCTATAACTTGAAAATGATGACTTATAGATGTTGCATATTCGTTTAGTTTCAGTTATAGTGCGTGAAGTCTTTAAAGCTTAACATGAATGACTTGCTTGTATGCCCATATAATAAAATGATAAGCCTTTAAAATTCCTCAAGACATTTTGGAAGTTAATGGGAAAAAGGAATTCTAAACTTGGTTAGCACTTTGGGGTTTTAGAGGTACATCAACTTGCTTTGTTTAGCATTATAAGCTTTAGTAGTTTTTGTATGTTTTACCCTTTCGTATGAAAGTTTCTTTTTTTATGATTACCACATGTATTCCCTGTTATATTGATGAACATGTGAGCTATTGTTGTTAATAAAAACTAAAGGTAATGTTTGTGGGTGGGGTCACTTTGTTAACCTACAAGCACATGTGTTTTTCTGTGTATTTAAGGCATGTGTTGGTGAGTAGGCTTTCTTTCAAAGTTTTAGTTGTGTTACAAAGAGTAAATTAGATTTACTATTATTTTGTGACATTAACTTTTTTTATTTTGTTAAAGTTCCTTTAATTTTTTCATTTAGCCAAGCCTCTCAAACAAAAAAACTAAAAAAATAATAAATTCTAGCATTCTTTTTTAATTTACACATGTTTTGCTAATTATTGATGACATTTTAGCATCTTTATGTTTTGATTTTAGAAAGAAAAGGCCAAAAATATTTTCATATTACGTGCATCCATTTTGAGTTTCATAACTAGTTTATAAAACCCATCAATATTTGGCCCATAATAAAAGGCCTTCAAAAGATCGACATTACAAAACCCTTAAAAAATATCATCTCTTTTAAAATTATAAAAACAAATATGTTGTTATTCACCCATGATATTCTAGATAAGTAGACATATAGTCAGTTGTTATTTTTAATATTAATGGGTAGTAGCCCTTCCTTTGGTTTTCAAAACATGCTTTCATTTTGAGTTTATGTAGTCTAATATTCATCGATGACATCTAAGTGTAAAATGGAAGTATTAAATTTCTTTTTAATTTAATATTCATCCGTGACACCTAAGTGTTAAACTAGAGTATTGATTTTCTTTTTTAGTCTAATATTCATTGATGCTACCTGAGTATCAATTGGGAGTATTAATATCCCCTTTCAGTCTAATATTCATTAATGAAAATAAGAGTATCAATTTTAAGAAGTTTTGAATGTCATTGTTACTAAATCCTAACCTGGGTAGATTAACCGAATAAAAGTAATACTTGGATATTCTAGGACTAAGGTATAAAAATCCTCATTCAGCAAAATATTATGAGTGAACCCTTTTACTATAGGTTAAATAAACATGAACAAGACATTATCCATGGACCACCATTGCATAAACAAAATATTTAGCAACACCTCCTCCTAAGATTTGGGTCAGGTTGAATGAGTCTAATAAAAGCCCCCCAAATTATTCACTAATATGACTTGATAAACTATCTATAGTCATAAGTCATGATCTAGAGTAAATGAGCATAGAAATGTCAATTCACCAAACAAATTGGGAGTGACGAAAACAAACAAGACTTGAGAATGGATAAGCATAAAACTTAGCTTCTGTTTAACTCATTTCAGTAGACCCAATAGATAGACCATTAATAGATTAAACACAATAGATACCATTAGGAATAAAGACAAGTGGCAATACAACTTACCTTAGGTAAAATGCTTTAAAGTGATAATATCTTTCTTTTAGTATTACTAGTCTTTTACCTAAGATCTCTAAAGACCAGTTAGAGATCCTAATGACCATTTACTAGATGACGACTTCTCTTTCAATTTTTAGCCCAAACATAAACAAGCTTTTGTTTATATGGGCTCACCGCGATGTTAGGTGCGACAACATACAAAACCAGTTTTTCAAGTTTCACCAAGATTAGAGACATGATATCAATGTTTGTAAAGATTTTTACAAGTTGATCAAGACCTTGTTAGTGCTTGATGTCCTCAGATTTAAAAAGGGGAAAAGAAATTAGTATAATAGCCACCAGGAAGGCTAAATTTGTTGCTTACAAGTACTAGTCCAATGATAATGGACCACCTAAGTTGATCCTAAAGTAACCTATCACCTTGGTTTCAAACAATTACCAAGCTATGGATTACAATTACGAGTATTATACCTATGTTGAAAAATCATTTACAATCATTCAAATTACCATGGATGAAATGCAAGAAGTGGGTGGTTTAACCCAAAGTGAATGATGTTATACCCAATAAAAGTTTGAAAAGAAAAAAGAATAAGGGAAAGGGTTGATCAATTAACCAGTAGCATCGAATATGAAAAAGGCTAGTGGACGAGGAGGAGGCTGTAGACTTCCTTAAGCATCGAAGATGAAAAGGTTGTTTTGATTTTTCATAACTAAGAAATTCTTACCAATTCCTTACAACCATAACACACATATCGTATTTATATATTTCAAGTACAAATCAACATCTGGTGTTTTAATTGTAATTGATAACTTCATGAAAAAAGTCGGTATTGTTTCAAACATTTAGGAAATTGGTCGAGGATGACTTTATGGAAGAGGAATTAAGATTTTTGAACCTACTACTACTATTATCATTACTACTTATTTTACCTAATTTTAGTGGGTTGAAAACAAAAAAAGAGGGAGCTTTTAAAGGAAAGTAATGTGGTCGGGCAAATTAGTATACAAGGAGGATAGGACTGGGAGGGAATAATCACTCATATAATACCTAATGACATTTCATGGATGGAAGCCTAAAGGACTTTAACATAGGTAATGTATTGCCTTGATGTGCTAGTGTAAGGGAATAAAATAAAATAAAATAAAAATAAAAAATAAGAAATTTAGTTGGATTTGACTACAAGTTCAAAAGGTATCTTAACCAATTAACCTATTTATGATATGCGTGTGTCCATAAGTAATTAAAAACATAGATAAGAATGAATGACAATTTAATCTAAGTTTAATAGCAACCCGAATGGAAGAGTTTTTTCTAGATAGTTACCATTCATAATTAGTAATGGATAAGGTATAGATATTGTCAAATTCGACTATAAATTTAATTCAAACTTGACCCAACCCAATACACACACACACAATAAATAATTAAAAAAAACATAAAAGAGCTCATTTTTTCACTATAAACCAAGACATAGATCATTGTGGATTAGAACAATGGAATTATTATTTTGTCCTTAAAAAAAAATTCATTAATGTTGTTGGGGGTAATACAATATTTTTCTAAGGACCTATTAGTCATTGTTGGATTGATATAGGGCAGATAGATCTTTTAACATTTTTAAGCACAATGCAATGACTAAATTACCCTTAAAAGAAAAGAAAAATTAAATGGCATCTAGGGGCTTTTTGTATTTTAACTTTTAAGCACAGTAAAATGACTTAATTACCCTTAAAAGAAAATTTATTTGAACTAGTGTACTGGGTTTTTTTTGTATTTTCATCCTAGTTTTTTAGTTATAATCAAGTTGACTAAGAAACAATTTGATATTTTCATCATTATTTAAGAAACAAAAGTGGCTGACGAATGTTGCACATGAGTACAACGTGAGAGGGTATGAGGCTGCCAAACAGTGGCTTCTAAGGAAGTGTTAGAATTGTCTCGATTACCCCTTCATTCTTAGGCAACACATGTGTCCAACAGACCTCTAGTTTGGCACTAACAACCTTTTTTATTCTTTTTTCCCCTCCCCTACTTGATTTCTACATCTGGCCCTCTAAATTCTCAAAACAGCCTTTCAATTTGTTTTTCCTTCATATTTGGTCTCTTTTCTTTTCATTACTATTTGTTTTATTTGAAATAATTTATAAAATCATAATTTTTCTTCAATTTCATCCTCGTTCAATTTTTTCATCCTCCACATCTAGTCTTCATTCTTTTGATAGCTATTTATTTTATTTGAGATATTTTTAAAATTGATTTTTTAATGATTTCATGCTCCTTTAGTTTTTTTTCTTTGTAAAACTCAACATGAAGCCACATTAAAGAGTTTAACACAAAAATGACTTGCATAACATTTTTACCAAGTACAAATAACATAATATGAAAGCGTAAAATGTTAGTAAGAGTCAAATGAATAAACTTTAGAGAGGAGCATGTAGGGAAGAAATTGGCCTGATTATACACCCGAAATAAATATGATGAACTGACCATTTTACAACATAAAAACACTAGAACATGAATTAAGCACATCCAAACAAGACCTAACTTCATTTATGAGGAAGTATAAATAGTTTAAGGGAAAAGAGGGTGATTTTTCCTCTCACATTACTACCGGCCAAAATAGCACCCATCAGCCCTTATTTTTGCAAAATTTCCACCAAAGTATTCTCTTGCATGTCATCCCTACATGATGTCAAAGTGAATGAAGAGTGAGTGTAAGGAGAAAAGCCACAAAATAGAAAAAAAGAAAACAAATGAGAGAGTAGGGTAGAAGGAAGAGGAGAAGCATCAACCAAAGAGAAAACAAGAAGAAAAAAATAGAAAGTTGTAAAAAAAAAACCCTTTAATCATTGCTTAATTCGTTTGGTAAGAACAACTCTTCACTCTTCATTGTTGTTTTAAGTAAGTTATGTTGCAAGGGATGAAAATCCCAAATAAAAACCTAGGGTTCTTATACATGATAATGTTTTGGAAACTAATGTTGTAAATAAGAATTATTAACAAGAAAAGAACAAATTTTAGAATGCACATTAAAAATAAATTGATGTATACTAAGGTGAGAACCCTAAGCTAAGGCTAGCCATAAGAGGACTTGAAGGTAAAAAATTGTTGAATTTGAAGTGTTAGAACAAGTATTTAAAGAAAACAATTGTATGATATACTATGGTAGATATACAGGAATTAATGTGTTGTATGTTAAAAATCTAAATCGTGGATGTATATAAAATTATTAATTCAATTACCTTGATGTTAACTGATTCCATGTAGTACAACTTCCCATGTAATATAAATCCTATGGTAGCTATATTAGGAGTTATGTGAAGAAGGCTTCACTTTTGGTTGTCATTAAGTAATCTTGTAATTAAATATATGATATATTAAATTAGGACTTATTGTGATGTCATCTCATCTCTCATGTCAATAATGTTCAATTCTCCCATGATGATGCTAAGCATGCATAAATTTATACACATGAGCATTTATATGTGCGTTTATTCCCGTATTCACATACCAAATTGATTGCTAGAAACTTATGTAAAGTTTTGATGAAAATAAAATTATATCATTAATGTGCATCCTGAGACATGTTGACAAAAACTTTGATGTTGTGATACTATGATGTAAGAATTGATAATGATGATTCATGAAATTTTGCTAAAATTTTAATAAGATAAAATAAAAAATCCTAACTTTTTACAATGGAAAAGATATTAAAATGAATTGTGTTTCGTTAATTTGAGAGTGTTTATACTTTTTTCTATTTCATAAATTTTTTAAATTGATATTTTTTTTATTTCATCATTCAACATTAAATTGGTTGTGAATAAGCTTCTTAATTGATCTTAGATCTCAGGTTTCATGAGTTGCGAGTTTGAAAGAGTAACCCAGGTTTAGAAGATTCATATGAGTTTGCTAAATAAGTTTTTTTAGTTGATATTTTTTTCTTCTTCTAATTTCATCTTTTCACATTAAACTGGTTGAAATCCTTTAACATTTATTTAATTGGAAGTTGAGCTTCTTTATTTCTTTTTTTGATTTCTATAATATTTTATTATTAATTTTGAAAACAATATGAGTTATCTCAAGTTATTTTATTTGTCATTCTTCGTTATATTTAGTTTTTTAAAGAAATGTTTTTTAAATTAAATTAAATTAATTGATTAAATATAAATATGAAATGCTCATATCGTGATATTTTATTTGATTTACTTTAAGGGTTGTGACTCTAACGATACATGTGCTCTTTTCCAGTGTTGTCGTGCAACGTTTTGTAATGTCATTGAAACTCTTTATTAGTGAACTCTTTATAGTGGTAGAGTAGTGTTCACAACAAATCAATGATGAGATTCTAACAATTTTTTTTTCTCTTGAATATGATATTAAAAACGCATAGTTAATTATTGCTTTTTTTTTTTGTTCGCTCAATTTACTATTAATATATTTTTTAAAATTATATTATTAAATTAATTGAATTTATTAAATTCAATCAAGTTAATAAATGTTTTGAATTTTTCATGTTTTTTTTAAACAGTACCACCGTATAAATATTTTTTTACATTTACAAAAATTTGGATCGATTTACAGTATAGTATATAGTATAATGCGGGCCAACTAACTATACACGTGAATAAATATAAATATTCTAAAATTTTATTTTATAAATAACAGGAAGAATATAGATATAATAGATAGCTTGCTAATGACTTATGGGTGCCAATTGCCGTCCCTAGAGCCAAGAAAGACGTAGTCGAATTTGGTCCGTGCGTGAAACGAAGGATATAGAGAAGAACACGATGCTCTTCTTCGTTCAATCATCTTTATGACTACTTCTTCCTTACTTCCGTTCATTTAATTTCTTTTCAATTTTGCCTCTGCTCCCTCTCCTGCTCCTCATCCTCTTCTTACTACTACTCCTCCTATTAAATTTCTGAAGAATAACAGCCAATCAATCAATCAGTATTAACTAAAAAAATAGCTCTCTCTCGCTCTGAAGAAGAATTGATTGCTAAACAAATGTCAGGTGAAGCGGCGTCGTCGTCTTCTGGAGTGGTTTTACAAGGACTCGACGATGTTGAGGAATTCATTTGGGTCTGTCCGTCTGTCTTCCTATTTTCTTCTTCTTTTAACAAAAAGAGAAAAAAGAAGTATAATTGTTGTACTGTAATTTTGCAAGAATAATTAGTTTCTGCCAAAATGTGGATAACATAACATTAGATATCTTATATATATTTGAGATTTCTTGTTTTTGATAGACTACTGTGATTTTCCTTT
>Ga0307511_10004744_pt1 | contig 13899 bp, 12 predicted proteins | sample 13_EM_MG_FD_200266 | JGI IMG/M metagenome (GOLD analysis project Ga0307511, IMG submission 200266) | Populus trichocarpa ectomycorrhiza microbial communities from riparian zone in the Pacific Northwest, United States - 13_EM | ecosystem: Host-associated > Plants > Roots > Unclassified | place...
TTTGCAAAGAGATCGTTATATATATACCTGGAGATTTGTCTTCAGCACCAAGGCAGATGTTTACTCAATTAGACTACATACTACATCTATCCTCTCAATATATACCCCTTTCCTTGAACGATTGTCCCTGATAAATAGCTTCTATACCTACTTATACCACTGTCTCCGCCCCACATTCTGGTTAACAGAATCACCGGTCCATGGCCAACGAACTGGGCTAACATGGCTCACTGACATCCCTGACAAAGCCATCTATAGCTTCGAACTATCCTCCCCAGACCCACAGAAGACATTGAAGAGGATCGATGTGCCAGAATACGTGGGCTGTATTGCATTGATCGAAGGTGATGAGAATCACCTACTACTTGGTGCAAAGCGGGGAGTGGCGAGAATAGACGTAGAGACGAGGGAGGTGGAGTATCGTAATAAGATGTATGACGAGAAGCAGGGGGAGAGAATGCGGGTGAATGATGGAGGGGTAGAGTGGAAGGAAGGTTCTGGTTTGGGAGTATGAGAAGGTGAATTACTCCTTACGCAATTGTAGACGGTGAGGGGATCCAGACTAAGGGCTTACATATTTCCTCAGCTTTGGCCTCGGCCCTCCCGACTTCGAGGGTACCCTCTGGTGTTCCAATGCCAACAAGACTCTCACCTCTATGGAGTCCCCAGTCGGTGTCCCCAATGGTATCGGCTGGTCACCCGATAACTCCACTGTCTACTTCACCGACACTAAGAAAGGAATAATCTTCACCTACCAATTCGACGCATCCATGGGAAGGATATCCTCCCAAGAGACCTTCATCAGCTTCACACAACAACCCCCAGAGAAGTACGGCCCTGGCTCGCCTGATGGGCTTGCAATTGATACGAATGGAGACCTGTGGGTGGCGATGTTTAATGGGAATGCGGTGGTGCATATCGATGGCAAGACCAAGGAGCCAAAGGGAAAGATTGAGATCCCAACCAGCAAACAGGTTGCGTGCCCACGGTTCGTGCCGGGGGGGTTGTTGATTACAACTGGGAAGCTGGTCCATATGGATCCTGAGTGCGGGGAGAGCCATAGTCCACATGCGGGAGATGTGTTCTTTGTGAAGAGTGAGGATATTGGGGGGGTGGAGGGTAGAGAGATTTATATGGCAAAATTAGAGTGAACACATATCATGGGGGGATTCTGTACACTACTATACAAGAATACAATGGGTATCTGATATTTGTTTTGGTAATAGCCCGTATAAGCTATATAGGGAGATATGAGAAAAGGGTAAATGCATAAATGAAATGGTATCCATGAAGTCAAGTCATTATTTTACCGCTCCGCCATAATGAACAATATATAATACAATTATGCAATTACCACTGTAAAGCCCCTGTTAACCTTATGATGCAGACGATTTTCCAGATATTTGGCTTTGCTTCCATTTGTGTGCCATCTCCAACAACTTGCTGAGTTTCTGGTTCTGCTGTTCGTCCGCCGGGAACAGGTAGTCCATATACTCCTCGAAAGTCCCATCGTCGAGCTTTCTCCGCTTCTTGACACGTTTTGGCATTTGCTCTTCCAATTTCTTGACGTCCTCCTCGGTGCCATACGTGACTTCGAACGATTTCCATGTGTTGAGGAGGAGAACACGCTGCGAGTAAATTGTTAGCGTATGTAATACATTATCACGTGAAACACCAGGGGGGCTAACCTCTTCCTTCAAATCCTTCTCCTTCATACACTTATAAGCCCTCTCAAACACCTTTCTTGCCCTATCCTTTGCCTCCTCACTGACAGGATTCTCAACCTCCATCCCGGTATCCTCCTCCTCCTCCTCCTCCTCAGGAATGTTCAGCTCGAATTGGGCGTAGCTTATCCAGACCTTCACGTGCTCAGTCTTCTTTAGTAGACGCTCGTACAACTGCCTAGTACGATCATATTCGCCCTGGCCTTCCTCGAAATCGATATAGGCCTTCCAAAGCAGTTCTGGCATATCTAACTCTTGTTCAACGGCCATTTCAAAGATCCCCCTTGCCCGGTCAAAGTCCTCCAGCATAGCCTCCTTCTCCGCGAATTTCATCCACGCCTGGCAATTTGCTGGGTTGAATTCAATGTACTTTTGGTATAAAGTACGGCAGCGATTGAATTCGTATAACTCCCATTCATACTCAATATACCCCTTGAAGATTTTGTCCTTCGGACACACCCCCAAAGCCTGTCCAAGAGTTTTCCTAGCGGCCTGTAACTCTAGTTGCCGGATCTCGAACTCCGCCTTTAGAAGCCATATTTTAGCGAAGGTGAATTTTTGGTGAGGAATTAGTTTCAGGCATTCGTTGTATATTTGCCTGGTGCGGTCTAAATCCTTCGTCTCGAGCTCCTCGTAAATGGCATAGTTGATCCAAAGGTAGATGTATCTCCTCCAATGCCGCTTCTCATGTGTAGGTGGAATCTGAGCGATTGCTCGCTCATAGACATCCCGGACCTTGTCAACGTCCCCAAGAGTTTCCTCCAGACGAGCATAGTCGAACCAGACGTCGTAATTTTTGGGGTTCTCTTTGATTTGCTCCTCGTATTGGACCCGGCGCTTGGATAGGATCACATCCTCCACTCCTTCCCTGTCACCAAATTGCTTCTCGAAGGTGGTGTATGCCTGGTGGAGGACCATGGATTTGCTCCTCGGCAGTCTGTCAAGAGCATATTTATAGATGACCCTCGCCCGCTCATACTCCTTCAACTTTGCCTCGAATCGTGCATACTGGATGAAAACCTTCTCATCCATGAACTCCTCTCCTAGAGCATCGATCGCCATAGTGAAGACCTCCCGCACTAGATCCCCGGTACCATATTCCTCCTCAAACCGCGCCCACTTGATCCAATTCTTCGGCTCTGGATGGACCGCGGTAAACCGTTGAAATATGGCTCTAGCTCGGTCATATTCACCATAACGCTTCTCCAACTTGATGTATGCCGACCAAGCAGCTTCATCAGGTTCCCAGGACATCCACCTCTCGAATACTTGTCTGGTACCAGGAATATTCCCAAGCGTTTCCTCCATATACACATATTTATACCAGAATTTATCGACGCGGGGGAGGATGGTGACCGCTCTGTCCAACAAATTCCGGGCATGGTTGATATTTCGAGTCTTCATCTCGGCCTCGATATACCGAACCCAGAGAATCACCGAGCGGGAGTCGACATCGAGAGCTCGCTCGAAGATAGATCTCGCCCTATCCCGGTCATCAGCATCCATCTACAAGTATCTTTATAGGACCCAGGGTTACCTCGCATATTCTTTCTGATCTAATTCCCACTGTGCGTATCTCATCCAATTATTCATATTTACCCTATTCCGCCGCACATAGTCCTCGAACTCCTTCCGTTTTCTTCCTTGAAACTCATGAAGCTCTTCTAGGTCGGCAAATCGCTGGGTAGGTGCCTGGAGCCCGGGCTCTTGACGTTCGAAGGCTTCGCGGAGGATTTGTTCTGCGGAGACTTGGAGGGCACTATTGTGAATTGCTTGTTAGCTATGGAGGTCTAGCATTAGAGAGCTATAAGCCTGTGAAACTTACCTTGCGGACTTGTTCTTGACTTTTGGGGGTCCCCGTGAGGTCTCCATGTTTGCGATGGCCTGTAGGAGAGCGTGGGAGTCTATGTATTAAGGGTGAATTAGAGGAATCAAAACCTGACCGTTCAAAATCGTTAGCTGTGGTGATGGATTGACTGACGTTAATCGAGGTTTGGCTGTTAAGACCGCGAATTCCGCAACGTGCAGGTGTCAGGGATTCGTCTTGATTGACGGACGTGGTACGGCACGTGATATCAAACTCAAAACCCAACCAAAGAAATTGTCTGTGGTTCCAACTCACTGGAAAAGTGTGAGAAAAATACTCCCCCGCCGATTTCTGGTGAACTGTGTTTTACCCACTCATCCTGTCTTGACTTGGTGTAACGTGATCTCTTGTATACTCTATATATATATCTAGCATCATGGTATGACGTGTTCAGGTCTGTGTTGAAACTTGAAGGTCTGCTCTGTTATTTGGTGTTGGTGTGTAGATATAAATACAAGAACCCTACCCTCGTGCTTGAAAACAACGCAAAGGAATTAATGTACAAGTCTGGAACATAAACGCTAGATAATAAACGGCGACCCTCACTTTTTCGGTGGCGGTGGACTCATTGCTCCCGTATTCAATTTCTTGGGTGGAGGGGGGCCCATACTACTGCTTGCCCCATTCCCTACCATGCTGAAAGTACCACCAGCAAAGTACCTGTCCTCTTCGGCTTTTAACTTCCTCTTCCGCTCCGCCGCCAGCTTCGGGTCAACCAGCTCGATACCCTGCACTGGAGTAAATGCCAATGTACTCGCCATACCAGACCCACCTCCACCAATTGCGCTCTTCCCTGCACCGCCTGTAAGGCCCAAGCTGGCCAACCCCCCTCCAGTCTGGGGCCCAAAGCCACGTAGAATACTTTGCGCCCCACCCACAGGGGTCGCTGTTCCCCAGCCAGCCTTGTTCTTGCCCAACTTCGCCCTCGTTCTTTGATCTATCTGTACAGCCCTAATCCTTCCGTTCTGCTCTTGGCCGATCATCCCCAATCCCTTGGTTCCTTCGCCATAACCGTATCCTACTTCAGCCTCTTCTTTTCCGAACGCCATTCTGTTCTGTGCTTTCCTGAGATCTGTCATGGCGGTTGCTTCCTTTGCCTTCCTAGCCCTCCTACCGCCTCTCTTTCGCGAAGGCTTGTCATCTGGCGCAGGTAGTGCCCTAGCACCCTTATTTGGTGGTGGTTCCGTCAACTTCTCTAGCCTCTCCAGGCATTGCTCCCGGAGCCTTTGGCCCATTGACCCATCTGGATGCTCGTGGATACGATCGACTCGTGCTGCGAGAACAATTTTTGCAGACACGATCCTCATTGCTTGTTTTTTCAGATCCTGAGGGATATTCTTGATAATTGGCGAGTGATATAGATAACCCTGCTGCCTAATCCCCACATTGGTAGCAAACCCAGTTTGGGTTTGTCTTTTTGCGCCTAGAGCAGCCAGATTACATGATGGTGTTTTGGCAAGTCCTGTTAAGCCCCCAGCAAAGTTGATGAGCTGCGCAGCAGTTTGTGACCCAATGATAGCGGTGGTATTGGGCGCAAATACTGCCATTCGGGACTGGACGTAGTCTGTAATTACCTTCTTGGCACTGTCGAGAGCGAGAGTCATATCACACGCCCGCACTACCGTAGCCAATTCCTTCTCTGTCAAGGGTCGCCCGGAGGTTGTTGTGGCTTCTACAGTGACGACCATGAGGGTTGGGCCGTCAAGAAACGAGCGGAGTTTATTGTTTGTTCGGGCCTCGATACTCTTGATGTCCATATCATTCCCAATTACCGAAACTGTCTTTGCATAGTCCAGAGGATTTGTGACCAGGTTCTCGAGTTCTGGGAACCGTACGGAATAATGATCCCGTATAAATTTGTGGACGAGTATAATCTCATTGTCAATCTCGACTGAGTGGGCGTTTGATGAGACTAGAAGCTTGTATTCGGGGTTATCCTCTACTGAACCAACATGCTGGGCCTGACTCGGAGGAAGCGATTGGAAGTGTCTAATTTGCTGGACCAGGGGACTTTTTGTCAGTAAACTTGTTTGCACTTCATTTCGGGGTATGCAGGAATGCACCATACCTCTAGTACCGGCTCCAGAATTTTCATCAGCCCCGCCACACTTCTCACATCGTCCACTCCCCCAAGCTGCAGCTTTTCCACCTTTGATTTTCTCGCTTCCACGTCATCATTCGCATCCAAATCCGCTGTATCCACCACCCCACCCATGTCTGTTCCCTCGTCGTCCTGGTCCCCCTCTTCATCCCCATCTATTTCCATGCCAAAGTCATCACTCTTTGACCGGGCCCGGAGCAAGCCGTTGTACTCTGGAGCCAGGGATGAATCGCGTTCATTGTCAGAGGTTTGGTCATCGTTGTCATCGTCATCAAAGTCGGCGAGAAGCTCTGCAGCGAGTGATTCAGACATGATGGGTGCAAAATGGGCTTTGTCTTTCCGCGATCGCTGTCTGCCTACTTTGTAACGAAGGTGCAGTTGCAAAAGATGTGGCGTGCATAATTACTTTGTAATGTACCATATGGAATCCGGGAGCTGTTTTGTGTTGAGCCTCAAGTCTTGGCCGTCAGAGTAACGTGAGCGTGGGGACCCATTGGAACTTGGCACTCAGGGTAAGAAGGGTGCTGTACCTACAGGACCGTACCTTACTGTGTATACTGTACCTACCTGACTGGCTACCGGTAAGTACCTACCTCTCTACTGACTGGTAGGGTTTCTGACGCGCGCGGGTCCTAGAATGAATGGCATGTCGCTCGCAGCTCAAATTTTAAACCTGCCAACGTGAATGGTTTACTGTAGGTACTCTCTGGACTGTACCTGCTTGCCCCCGGTTTCGCGATTCCACTCACCGTGAATGTGCGAGCCCCATGGCCAATAAAGCACATGCAGTGCTAGATGTAAGGCATGATGCAGCATACAAAGTACCTCTGTCTGGCCAGACTCGTAATTCTCCTCTTGAGAGTTGTCCAGCGCTGCGGCAGTAGGTAGGTAGGCGTAGGAAATAGCAGCGAGCCTACATACTTGTATAAAGCCGGCGCTATCAACAGCTTTTGTCGGGCTGGGCTAATCCTGTTCTGCCTCGCATCGTACAACGCTCGCTCCGTGAAACCTGAACAACTCTGCGAGTGCTAGATAGCTAGCAACCCCCATTCACTGCACAGAACACACCAGAAGCTGGCCAAAGGTCGCTCATACCAGATCGAACCGTCGAACCGTCGAACCGTCGAATTCCCATTTATCACTCACCTTCCGCGCGGACAAGGGCGACGCCAGCCCCGGCAGGCAAGATCTAGAGGGAAGCTGTGGTCTGGTCTGGGGGTGTTCTCGTTGCACGATACTTTACAACACCCCACAGCAGCCAACCGACGTTCTTTAGCTTCTGATACCTACCCATGGTTATAATAACCTGGTAATTTGACAATTGCATTCAATAAAGCAAACAAGACAAAATGAAATTCGTCAAGCCAGCATGGCTGACCCACTCAGGTATGCTCACTGCGAAATTCGCGTCAGGCGTTGATTGATTTTCTGCTCCATGGACTGACTGATTCACCCCTCCCCCCTAGAGGAAAAAAGACAGTTTGAGGTTTACTCCTGTCATGTCTCCCCTGATGGAGAACGTCTAGCAACCGGTGGTCGAGGTATGTACTTCAATGCATGGGTAAATTTCATAGCCAAATGGCTCACTCGCTCTAGACTGCATCGTCCGTATATGGTCCACTGCCGCAATTTACAATTCCAACCCCACTTCGGAGGCCATCTCTCAAAATGTGCCGAAGCAGTTATGTTCAATCAGCACACATTCGGGCGCTGTACTTGCTGTCCGCTTCAGCGGTTCTGGCCGCTACCTGGCTTCTGGCTCTGACGATAAAATAGTATTAATCTACGAGCGAGTCGCACAGACGTCAAGCAGGCCTGTATTCGGCTCAAAAGAGGCACCCCACACGGAAACATGGAGGACTTCAAGGCGTCTGGCGGGCCATGATAACGATGTGCAGGATATAGGCTGGTCTTCAGATTCAAGCATCTTGGTCTCGGTAGGATTGGACTCCAAGGTCGTAGTGTGGTCGGGGCACACATTTGAGAAGCTGAGGACATTGGGCTTTCACCAAAGTCTTGTCAAGGGCTTAACGTTCGACCCAGCAAACAAATACTTTGCAACGGCTTCAGATGACCGCTCAATCAAAATTGTTCGATTTATACCACCACAACCTAATTCTACGGCTCAGGATACGGCTGCGAACTTTCAGCTTGAGAAATCCATCACTGCTCCATTCCAAACCAGTCCCCTCACCACCTATTTCCGAAGGTGTTCTTGGTCTCCGGATGGGGCCCACATTGCGGCTGCAAATGCCACCAACGGTCCGGTTTCGTCCGTGGCAATCATTAATCGTGGTTCCTGGGACTCTGAAATTAACCTCATTGGCCATGAGGGGCCAGTTGAAGTTTGTGCGTTTGCCCCAAGGATGTTCTCCAAGGAACCTGTCCCAGCAACCGGGCCCGTGGATACGAGCTGCCTAGTCACAGTGATTGCATGTGCAGGGCAGGACAAGGCTCTGTCTGTTTGGAATACATCACATCCTCGACCATTGGTCATAACACAGGACCTCGCTACAAAAACGATTAGTGACCTTGCTTGGTCTCCAGATGGCAAAAATCTATTTGCAACGTCTCTAGACGGGGGCATCGTGGCTATCATGTTTGATGATGGGGATCTGGGTCATGTGGTGGGATTGGAGGAGAACGATAGGCTGCTGCAGAAATTCGGTGTGGGTAGAAGGGGAGTGGGACTTGCAGAAGGTGTGGATGCTGCCAAGCTCGAGGAAATGGCAAAGGAGGGTGAGAGGAAGGAACTAGAGGGGAAGATGGGCGAACTCATGGGGGATGGTGGGTCGGGTGCCAACGGAGCGCCTGCTGCACCCGTACCAGCTTCTGGAGGCAATTGGCAAATGGTCCCCGATCAAGGAGCGGAGAAGAACAAAGAGGAGGTGATTGAGAACAGCAAAGCTGTGCAGAAGCGTTTGCTGCAGCAGAAGATCACAATCACCAGAGAAGGGAAAAAGCGGGTAGCACCAATGCTGATCTCTACGTGAGTACGCCCACGAATTTCCTCATATTACATGAAGCTAACAGGCTATTGAAGTGGGGAAATCTCACAACGATCCAATCTCCCAAACGCACAGCTTGTTGCCAGCGTAAATACAGCAGGAGGCTCTCATATACCGTCGATCACTCTCGATCTGTCCAAACCATTCGATGGGCTTCCGAAGGGTGGAATGGCGTCACTTCTGATAGGGAACAAACGGAAACACGTGGTTGAGGACGAGGCAGGCGATGCAGAAGACGCGCATGTCCCTAAACGAACTCAGACAGTTGCCATCACAAATGGTGGGATTGTTCAGCCTCGAGAGGATGGCAAGGCCCTCGATACCCCGGAATTTATTCGACCTGCGGTTATCAACCCATCCATGTCGGTCAGTAATGTGCGTCTAGCCGTACCTAGGGTCAGAAGCTTCGTCCAAACAATCATTGACCCATCCGGACAATCTATCTCAGCAAAACCTGACAGCTCCGGATCGAATGCCCAGGCGGAGGTTTCAGAGGAACATATTATTTTTGAAGCACGTAATTCTACCTCGGTGAACCGGGAGCCAACGAGAATTACTGTTACCCGCAAATCACAATCACTCTGGATCGACTATGTGCCCAAGGCTGTTCTTCTTGCCACGGGGAATAATAATTTCTGGTGTGCTGCATGCGAAGATGGAAGTTTAGTGCTGTATACCTCCTCTGGCCGCCGCTTGACCAACCCGCTTATTGTTGAGGCTCAGCCAGTATTTGTGGCTTCAAGGGGATGGTGGCTTTTATGCGTGACTGCTAGTGGCCTATGTCACGTGTGGAACCTCAAGACACTCAAGTCTCCACATCCTCCTGTTTCTGTTGCCCCAATTTTAGATATTGCAAATGTCTCGCAGAATGATAAGCTCATTGCGGGAGAGAGCATTACTGAAGCCGGGCTCAACTCGGAAGGTACCGTAGTGGTGTCTCTCACTAACGGGGAAGGATATGCCTACTCGAGAGATTTACAATGCTGGCAAAGACTTACTGAGGCGTGGTGGGCAGTGGGAAGTCAGTATTGGGACTCAACTGGGTCTGCAGCAAGGGTACAGGCGGATAGTAGTTCTGGTGCGTCTGCAGCTACCGCAGCAGTGCAGGTTTCTTCGGGGGTGATTCCTCATTTAGAACGGAGAACTACACAGGAGGTATTGATGCAAGGGCGGGGGCGCTTCTTGCAGCGTATCCTGAAGGCACTGTTGAACCGTGAGGGCTTCGAGAACTTTGAAACGCAGGTCTCGATTTCACATTTGGAGAATCGTATGGCTGGTGCGATAGTTCTGGGGGCGAAGGAAGAATTTAAACAGTATTTAATGATGTACGTCAGACGTATAGGCGCGGAGGGGTTAAAGGGGAAGGTTGAGGAGGTGTGCAAGGAGCTGATGGGGAGTATGATGGAGAATGAGGACGGGGAAGAAGATGATATAAGCACTACCGGAGGTGGTGGGGGTAGGTGGGGTGTTGGGGATGATATCGTGGGGTGGAATAAGAGGGAGCTGCTGAAGGGTGTTGTGCTGGTCCTAGGTACATTTCTTTATCTATTTATCCATCCCATTATCCAAACATGACGAGAGAAAGCTAACGTAATCAAAATGAAACAGGCAAATACAGGGAACTCCAGCGAATCATCGTCCCCTACGCAAAGCTGCTCGGAGTCATGGAAACTGACGAGGAACTGTAGTACCGTCCCCGCAACCTCCTTGAATTTCGGGGCGTAAACAGCGAAGGTGGCAATATGGAAATAGATTGCGGTTCACCCTAGTACCAGTACTGTTGGGTCTTATCTTCTTCCGCCTCATGAGCCCCCGCGAATTTTGCTTCTCGTTTTTTTTTGTTAATCTTGCTTATATTACGGAGGGCCATTGTTGCATTTTTTTATATTTTTTTTTGTTGATTGATGTGTGCTTGGGCGATGCATCGGGTTTCCTTTACGATTACTCTGTAGTGATGTGGACTATATGGATAGTTAGCGGTGAGGGATGGGCGTCCTGCACTATTTGTCTTTTTGCTGGAGAGGAATGATTCGCTAATGTTTCTTAATGGGATTCCTGACCCACAATACGCCATTCATTTGTCGTTAGTGCTGTAGCTGAACATAAACAGGGGGTTGTGGCCTAATGGTAAGGCGTTGGTTTTCGGTAGTGATATTAGAAAACCACCAAAGATTGCAGGTTCGAGTCCTGTCAACCTCGATATTTTTTTCTACTTTTGTTCAAATGTTTGGATTGTGCGGAGTTGAACGTTCTATGATGGTATTTGCCTTGAAGACCAAATTGAGATAGGCAGGGTTTGAGAAGGAAGAAAAATGAAATCCGAGACTTGATTACTCAACATTTGAGGGTAAGAAAAAAGCCACAATTTGACGGACTTTAAAGAAGCTCAACATTGTTTTCGCAGTCTTGCGAAAAGGGTAAATATCTCCCTTCCTCTGTTCTCGTTCCCGCCACTCTTACCTGATCTTGGCATCTGCGATTTAATCGGAAGAGCCTTAGTAGTGTAAATTATCTGGCACAAGTCTCTCGTAGAGATGATTATCATGCTGACATTCTACCAAAACTGAAGAACAAATGTGTGCAAAAAGAATGTAACGAGGCTGACAGGACTCGAACCTGCAATCTTTGGTGGATTTCCAATATCACTACCGAAAACCAACGCCTTACCATTAGGCCACAACCCCCGTTAGATGAATACATCTTCTAAACCAAGATTATGAACTTCGTTAGGCTAGTTTGTGCTTCCAGCATCACAGCAAAGACTTCACGGAAATCAAACAGTACGGAAATCCTATTCTTTATTCCCATTTGCCTGTGATCTAAAACAGTGAATAGTACAACCGAATTCAAGAACTCCACGAGATATCTGCTCAAAGCTGTGGTAAGAAACATATATGACGAAAAAATGAAACATTAGCAAACCAACAGAAAACCAGATGCAGAGCACAGAGAACACAACTACGACGTGAAATCAATTCTACCTCGGTAGCCAACTATTGCCAACCAAAAGCCGCCCGCCTTCTAGTCCAGTTCCATAATACCTGAATCGGAATCTTAAATCAGGAAGGCAAAGAAATGTTCATTGCATCGTCAGCTTTCTAAACATGCTAGCTCTCCGATTGCCACCCTCTACTCACGCCCCTCCGCCCCTGGGCTTCGCATTATTGTCGTTGTTTTTCCTCTGGTACCTGAAGCTCGTCTTCACTCTCCTCCTCTTCACTGTCCTCCTCGTCGTCCTTCTCTTCAATAACTTCTACCCCAGCCTCTAGTAACCTCTTCCTCTGAGCATCCCTCTCCGCATCCTGCCACCTAGCTAACGCAGCAGTCGCATGCATCTTGAAGCCAAAGCATCTTGGTATATGTCTTTCGTTGCTCTTGACAGGTATAAGCTGCGGGTAAACTTGGAATAGGATGTGTGGAAAGCTAGCGCCAAAATACGCTCCGTCGATAGCGGAATGTCGTGACGACTTTGGCGAATAGACGTCCTCGCACTTTGCGCAAAACAATTTGACTGCCTTTAGTGCTGGGACGTCGGTAAGGCCTATTGGAAGAAGAGGATGGGATCGACACAGAACGCGGGGACACCGGCCGAAGTCTGACTTTTTATATTTCTCAAGCTATTGGTAGCATATAAAATGTCAGCCACCTATGAACCCTCTAGTGATTCATCCTGCGGAAATGCTAACCATTTTTGCCAACCCTCTCGTCGTGATTATGTATCGTGCATGAACAAGACCGTATAGATGTCTAGCACTCTTTTCAATCTGCTCCCTTGTCTCCTCATCGCAGTCGAAGTCGAAGATATCTGTAACAAGGTCAAGCGCATATTGGTAGTATTGCACCTCTTGTTGAAGACCCGTTAGGTTGAATCTATCAGTTAAATACTCCTCATCAATCTCGCAGAAATATTCGTTGCCTCTAGTGCCTATGAACTGTTGACAGAATCGCATGTCTTGTTAGCCCTCAGGTTCGTCTTTGTGCCGGGGGGAAACAATAGTGGGTATCCGAGGTGGTTGTTTGCTTTGTTATGTCTGCAGGGGTGGAAATGGAAACCGACCCAGTCTCGCCAGTAGGATGTGTAATCGCTATCTGTTTCCGATTGGTATTCCTCCACTATGTACTTGTTAACTTAAACTTTATCCTCTCTGGTTGTTCCTGGAAGTGGGTGTGGTGGGTTGACGGGGACATACTGGCTGCCATTGTTCTTCTTGGACCTGAGTACTTGCCCTTCTTCGGACCACCTACTTGACCACTCCCTGAGTTGTGTTTTTCGTCAAAAGGGTCCTCTCCGCTCAGCACAGAATAAGACTAACTGCGCAGCTAAATATCAAAGGTCCCTACAGTTGGATCGTGGAGCCGTGTAGAGTACTATAGCGATAGATTAGAAAACCGTGACCCAGCCAGAGCCTCTGTTGGGGCCACCACATAGACCAGCAGATAAAGGGATCTGCCAACGCTACCATTCCCGCAGGAGAAACGAGGGCGGCGTGTAGGCGTGTGTCATGAGCTCCAATATGGGTACAGCATGCATGGTGGGCTGTCATACATACAAGTATCAAGTCGAAATAATGAAAACCGCAGGCATGAAGAGAGAAGAGCCTGTCGTGCCCTCTTCACTTAATATCTGGGCGTCCGGTTTGCTGAGAAAAAAAAATCGCCGGCCAATAGAAAATGTGAAATAACGGAGCTATATACAAGTTCGTGATTTCGTCAAACTGGAGTTTATCAGGTGGGATAGGCACGCTACTTCGGGCTGTATCTGATTGGCATTGGCATAGGATTACTAATATTTAAGTTTGGAAAGGACTAAGCCAAGAAGTTCTTTGTGTTTGAGACTTCCGTAATTGTCAATATCCTGGGGGCCAGCAGCAGGTATGGAGCAGTCTGGCATATATAGATACAGCACATCCCCAATATGTATAGTATTCATGATTACTCAACTTGGTCCTTATCATGATATGAATGGGTAATAATAGGTTTATAACTGAGCGTTTCATCCCCACATGATGTATACATTCATGAAACTCATGGTAATTATTAATCCCTACTCAATCACTCAGGCAAACCATTCCCGTCTTTAGGGTTTTTGAAAGCCCCACTCTCACTAGTACCACCATCCTCCTCAATATTCCCTGGAAGAGGCTGGCTTGGTATCTCGTCCACACTGGCCCCCATTTCACTGACGCTGCTGCTGCCACC
>Ga0307511_10004745_pt1 | contig 13899 bp, 8 predicted proteins | sample 13_EM_MG_FD_200266 | JGI IMG/M metagenome (GOLD analysis project Ga0307511, IMG submission 200266) | Populus trichocarpa ectomycorrhiza microbial communities from riparian zone in the Pacific Northwest, United States - 13_EM | ecosystem: Host-associated > Plants > Roots > Unclassified | place...
GCAAGAGAGAGATTTATGAAATGGTTTCTGATACGTACTGCTGTTTGGAAGCAAGAGCACCACAAAATAGAACATTGTCAGGGGGGGCCATCTCTGTTTCGCCGTTTTCCTCGGGATTGGTGATTTTCATATATGTTTCTTGGCCGAGATACCATCTATCAAGATTTTCTACTCTCAGATTCCATATTCCAACATTGTCAAGGGAAGCAAGGACTGCTGTCCATCCCCCAGGGTAAACCTAAACACAACACAAAAAAAGGGGGACTTGCTGAAAAACTATATAAGGTTCATCCCAGAATCTCCAAAAATTAATAATCCTCTTAGCATGCTAATCAATTAAAGCTGCTTTTACAACAGATGGATAAGCAGATAAAAGATACCCAAGGAAAGAATGTAGAAAATCTCCAGAACTAAAATAGTCCTGCAACAACATAAAAACATATGCATGCAACATATACGGTAACACATGATCCAGATAGAAAAACCAACCTCTATTGTGCTGCGAGAAATAGAATCCCACTTATTGTATGAACCTCTGCTGTTCTCTGACCAAATCCCCCAGTCCATACTGAAATTGGAACCACAAATTGTTATATGACAATTCCAAATTCCAACAGCTAGCATATTAGAAGAAAAGGAGTGCATTCTTACCCAACAACAAAAAAGGAGTAACCATTCATGTGAAAGCTCTGCATTTTGGTATCATTGTTCTGCAATATGACTTCTATAAATCCCTTATATGTAGCATTAATGACAGAGGTATCCCTCCGAAGAGGTCTGTTAAGTGGCTCACTGGGAAAATCAAGCTTGTAAGATCCCTTCACTTGGTTGAGGTCAGCAAGCCGGATTGGTGTGTCTGGATTGACAAATGATATCCCATTCAGAGTTGCACGCAGCTTCCCATCAATGGTAGATGGTGGCAAGCTCCTTAAGATATATGTGTCCGTCACATTGATTGAACCATAGTGAAAAGACCCCTGTGGATTTGGGCGAGCTCCACTTGCAGTTGTATTTTGCCTAATGCATGTGAAAACAGCAACACTTGTCTTAACTAAATAGCTAAAACCATGACTTCACTAAACCTAAATGAAAAATATGCAGAAAGAAATAAAACCAGCTGGCTCTTTATCCATATGCATCAACACATGAATGACACCTAGCCTTACGTGCTATAATGCTGGCTGTCCAAAGGGCAGAAAATCTTAATAAAGTTTTCCAATTATCGATGAGAAAATATTTTCCAACCAGTGAAAGCAGAAAAATGCTAAATTGAAAGCAATCTTCTCCTCTTCTCTAAGCAGATAGTTTTCTCCTGTCCTGCTTTAAAACATTACTAGGGAGGTATCCTTTCCTTTTTTCAATTGTAAAAACAATATAAGACACATATATTTATAAACATAAAAACCAAAATTTTCATTGAAAATGCTTACTCAAAGATGTTTCTTCTTTTACACTCTTAAAACAAAATAGAACATTATCTCCTTGTTCCTTGTTCACTAAGTAGATGGTTTTTTCCTCTCTTGCTTTAAAACATTCCAGGGAGATGTTCGTTCCTCTTTTCCAAAGTCAAAACAAAAGGATAGACACACAAATTTATAAACATAAAATGCAAGAATTTACATTGGATGTGCTTGCTCAAAGATGTTTTTTCTTTTACATTTTAAAAACAAAAGCAAAATCGTATCTAGACATGACATATCTGAGACCATATATAGATGAAATGTACTAGAAAATGACCTCCTGAGTTAAAGAAATAACCTGATGGCCTTGGGCTGGTTCATGGCTGACCACTGGTTATAAATATCACTTGGTGCTTCAGGCAGAGGACCAGTTGCACTCCCTTTTGAATTTGAATATTGCAGAATTCCTACACCTGTGACTTTTTGCCAAAGTGATTCATTCACAAACCGAGCACTTGCTACAATATAGTAATCACTAGTAGCATTCTGATCCATGGTAACCAAAAAGGAACAAGACTGCCCCACATGAATATCAAAACTAGAGAAATTTTGTTGCACAGTATAATGTCCCTCTGTTTCCACAAGCAGCAGATTGTGTCCCTGGATTCTAAAGTTCAAACTAGTAGAAGTCCCAACATTATGCACACGAAATCGATAAGTCTTGCCTACAAAACATAATACATTGCCAATTAAACTTTGAGCAGATGAGCATATTTGACACAGTATGAACATATAACAAATAGTTGAATCAATTCAACATGTATAGTAGTTAAACGTCTAATTATGGACATGTACAAAAAGTTCTGGGCTTGAAAATGATTGTATGAAACAATATCACCACCAAAATCACCAAAATGAGAAAAATTGAAATCGAAAGAATAAAATAGCAAGTAGGCTATAACCGATTATCAAACATGAAACAATTCAATTACGCTACTAAGAAAACAGATAATCAATGGACAAGAAAGAAAACTGTTTCACGCGCAATCAAAGGCAAACAAAAATATGGTTTAATGAGCATTTCACTTTCCATTCCTGAAGAACAAACCTGGATCAACTTTGATGGTTTCATAAGGTAACCCATCAGGCACAAGAGTTGTGTTGTATCTGTAAGGCCCTTTCCCATTAATTAAAACTCCATCAGGCATTCCAAGGTCTTTTCCAGAGTCAAGATCAGCTCTCAGCGCCTGAAATTCAATGTAAAAGATCACCATTAGAGTTCAATCCTGAAAAACATCAAAGCATGGGGAAAAAGTAAAAGTAAACCTCCTAACAAATACTAACCGAATGGTTCCGTGTATACCAGTCACCAATCAGGAGTACAAAATCACCATCTGGCTGAGCGAAAGGAATTTGGATAATTGCCCTGTTATTAATAACAAATGGACCAAAGCCACCGGATGCTCTTTGAAGATTCAGAGACGGGTAGTAGAAAAAGCTCCCAATCTGATCTTTTAGTTGAAAGCTGTAAGTCCAGTCCCAATTCGGAGGGATTGGACAATTTGTTCCCAGAACACCATCCTGCCATGAATTGCGTCGCATTTGGATCCCAGGCCTGTTAAATAGTCAGCCATCAACCCAAAGTTTCAGAAAATCACTCTCCATGTGAATTATGAGGGAAGAATAGGAAACGAGACAAAATCCAAAAACAAAATTCTATTGCATAAAAACCTACCATGTCATTAGGAGGTTTTCATCCAAATCATTTCGTACATTTATAACAACATTATTGTTAGTAGTAGCATTAACAAGAGGACCAGGAAACTGTCCGTTGACAGCTATAACCTGCAATTATATGTTAACAAATAAGTAAATAATGCAGCAAAATACAGAACGCAGACCATGGATTACTTGAAAAGGAGAGCACAATTTTTTATCCCCAACACATTTCCACAATATCTTAACAATTTGAATAGAATGAGCATAAGAAAAACACGTAAAGGGGGTAAAAAACAAAACACTAAAAGCATTAACCTCAAAATAACGATGACTTGAAAATAAGCTGTGTAAAGCCATATACCATAATGCCCAGTGTTTGACTATACAGCAACAAAACAGATAAACATGGTATATTTTTTTTTTTTTGGAAAATAATGCAATTTACTGCATAGAGAAAACAAGAACTAGCAAATAAGCCTACATGGAGAAATCATCTTGAGCTAGCCAAGAATCATTGTATTAATCTAGTTCAGCAACAGTAAAGAGACTGTTTGGTATTGTAATCGCGCGCCGGTAATGAAATGTACGTTTTATTTAAAAATATATCAAAATAATATTTTTTTTATTTTTTAAAAATTTATTTTTAAATCAATATATCAAAACAATATAAATACACTAAAAATAATTTAAAACAAAAAAAATAAAATAAAAATCATTTTTTTCAAAAAAAAAGGTTTTTGAAACAAAATAAACAGACTACGAGAATTCAAACTACTTCAAAGCACCTTGAAAGAAACAAACTACTTCAAAGCACCTTGAAAGAAACAAAACCCATTAACGCTAATGTCCTAAAACACCATACTGACCAGATCTCATAAGCCAAAAACAACCACTAAAAGTCCTAAAAACCCCAAGAACAAAGCTTTAAAAAATGGAAAAGATGAAGTCTACAGAGACAATCAAGGGGAACCTTTTGAGGAACACCAAGAGGAGAGACAGTGATGTAAGAGAGCTTGAAGTCAAAAGAGACAGTTGGGTCTGCTGCAAGAGAGAGGGTTGAAAGCAGAGCAATGTGAATCAAAAGAAACAGAGAAGTTGAAGAGGACTGGAACAAAGCCATAGAGAAGCTTGAATCTTTTTCAGTGTTTTGGATTTTTAGAAAATACTGGAAGAAAGATTTTCAAGATTTTTGTGAAATGATTGTTACATGGTCAACAGAAAACAGGAACTGATTAAGCAGATGGAGAGCGGGAGTGAGTGCTCTGCCGTGGAGTAGAGGAAAGTTGAGGTTTTTTGAGGAAGAGAGAGGTGCCTCTATTTTGGTTTTGTAAGAAGAGAAGCCCCCTGAATAAATTAATAATATCATCGTTTTGGAGACTTTTCGTGGGGTTTGGGAACAGGGTACTGGCTAAGCCGGTTTTAGTGATTGGGATTATAGTAATGATGTTGGTTTAAAATGTTTTTTTTATAAATATATTAAAATAAAATATTTTTATTTTTAAAAAATTATTTTTAAAATATCAAAACAATAAAAAAATATATAAAAAGCTTAAATAACAATTAAATCCAAAATAATTTTTATAAACATGTAATATTTCATTAGAATACTTGTCTCTTCCTTAATTTCTTAAGTGTAATGATGACTACATTATATATTAAAATCTAAAGATATAAATTTCAAATATATCTCTGTATTATATTTGAAAATGAATGGACAAATTAAATCATAAAATAGAAAGAATACATATTTTTTAAATTAACCCATCTATTTTGGCTTTTAACTATTTTTTTATTATTTTAATTATAGTATAGTTATTAAATTAAACCCGTTGATCCAGCAATTCCAAACTTAATCCTAGCCGGATTTTATTTTAAACTATATTAAACATTAATCCAGTCCAGTCAAACACAAATGGTACTCGAATGATACGGTACATGCAAAATTCGAGCAACTTGTGACGTGGGCTAATTATATTACTGGATATAGCAGGTGACAAGGGAAAGTGACAGCCAATAGTCAATCCAGCAGAACGCGCAAGTACCGGCTTCTGGTGCTTTCCTTTTCAAATTATTTTCAAGAACAGCCCACGATTTTATTTTTATTTTATTTTCTATCCTTTCAGACGTTTCTCAACGTTCGGATTTTGCCACAGAAAGCGCCACACAAAACTGCATCCTCGGCCCCCACACCTTCTCTATTGTCTCACCATTATTTTAGCAAATTACACTCTGAATGGTCCCTGAAGTTATTGGGTTTGGTCGCTTTAAGCCTTATATTACAAATGTGAGCATAATGGCTTATTTTACGACTGTTGATTTGTGGTTTTTTTATAAATAAATAAATTATGATAAAAATAAGTAAAAATATGCTTAGTAAAAATGACCCAAAATAACCTTTTTAAAGAATAAACAGAAAGAGATATGTACCTATTTGCATATTTATAACATATATATATATATATAGATGGATTAATTCCAACATAAATAGGTACATGGATCTTAAATTCCAAAACCATCACAAATAATTATTAGTATGAAAATCAAGCATGATTGTGTTGGATAATCAAGTGGGTGGATTTACTTTCATTCTTAAGATTGAAGGATCCAAACCAATGTGCACAACATTTTAGTGAAAAGGTTAAACTGATCAAAATATGAAACATTTGGGACCATATTAAACATGACCTCTCAATTTCTATACACCGTGGACGGTCCTAGTGGCCCCATCACTAGCTAGTCCGGCTCGTTATACACTCCACGCGGTGGTGCTTTTGCCCCTTTTCTGGTTCCTTGAACACGTAGGTAGAACAACATAAATTTCTTAGTTGGAAAAGCTAATAAATGACTTTTAGCTGGCAAGAAGTATTTGGATCCATTTTCCTAGTTCGTGTTGGGTAATCAAGCATCGCATCTAATGTGAAAAGCTTTGATTAATCCATCAATCCCTTGATTTTTGCATGATTGGTAAGACTTTTAATGTAGTTTGAGATGGTTGACTCGAATCCCAATTGGGTTGATTGACTAATTGAAATACATGGGATTTGAATTGCAATTTAATTTGGTGACGCCCCTTTTCTTAAACATAATTTAGTGCTACTTTGCTATCCTAGGAAGATGAGAGAATAGAGGTTTTAAGATTAATTAGCTCTCAAAATTAGCAATGAATTAATTTAATTTCGCGATGTCTTGTCTTACAATCATGATATGGAACCCAAAAGGAAATAGCATAGAGTTTGTACCATCGAGTGATATAAGGAAAGGCTAAAAAATCAAGGTTGACATTTCTTATTTTAGTTGATTGACCAATGATTAAAATACTCTTACTTTTCTAAAAAAAAACTACATTTTTTATTGTTATTAAATATAATTTAGTACAATATGTGGAATGTAAATTGGATAAGTTAGTTCAAATTTATCTGAATAAATAAATAAAATTAAAATCATATTATTTTATAAAATACAATAAAAAAAATCAACTTTGATTTTAAGCTCTAAATTAATTTTTTTAACATCTAACATGCAACAAGAGACTAATAATATTAAATTTTTTTTCCTATCTATCATAATAAAGATAACTTTCAACTCCCAATCACTTCATTCAAATCCCAATTCAGAATATTTTTTTAATGTGGTACTTTTTTAAGCTATGCGTTTGACATGCCGAAACTTCTTCTTAGTCTAGGATTTTTGTTATGCTCTCCGTGTTAATGCTATAAGTATCTATTAGTTATAACTTTATATATATATATTAAAAATTCAATATTTAAAAGGTCAAAAGTATGGTATTAACTCAATGTACTTAAACTTGATAAAATATCATATCAAGATAACATAGATCTACTTGCTTCTAAGCCTAACACTCTTGAGTTCAATAACGCGTTGAGTCCAATTACATGTGGGTCTGACATCCACATCCTTGAGTTTAGTGTCGTGTTAAGCTCAAATCCATGCAAGTCTAGCGAAATGCCAAACCCAACACCTCTAGGTTTAACTATGCATTGAACCCAATTACATGTGAGTATGACGAGATCCAGATCCAATATTATTAGGTTTAGTTACGTGTTGAGTACAAATGTATTTAAATCTGATACGCTATCAAACTCAATATCATTAGGTTCAGCTACACAATAAACCCAAATACATACAAGTTTGGTGAGATGTTGGACTCAATATCATCTTTAGGTTCAGCTACATGTTAAGCTCAAAGCATGTGAATCTAGTAAGATATCAGATCCAATATCCATGAATTCAGTTACTTATTAAGCTCAATCACATATGAGCTCAACAAGATGTCAAAACTAATATTTTTGGATTTAACTACGTGCTGAATTTAATTACACATGAGTCTACTAGGAGATTCAGCATTCTTGGTTTAGTAACATGGCAAGCTTAAATACTTATAAATTTAAGGATTGCAATACCCTGCGCCCTTGGCTGTAGAGTAACCCACGCAAATCATCCTTAACTTTAATAACCTTGATCATAACTTAACAATTTGGATGCCACCTTGAATCTATCCTCCCCTTTTACAAAAACATGTGAGGAGTTTGCTTTGCAGAATGATTTGCTGTGATTCGATATTAGACATTGGAATTTTTAAAATCCAATCTTAATGCATTTGAGATTGCTAAGCTCATAATCTTCTAATTTAGTCACAAGTCCCAATTGTACAGATATGCTATATGTACATGAAGAAAAGGTGACAGCTCCAAAATTCCATGAACATGATATTGGTTCTAGTTCTTGAAGGTCCCTCCATGTGCCGACGAAGTCATATTGCATTAGTTTATTTATTTTTAATTAATTTGGACAAGTGGAAAATCAACCACCAAATATAGAACTCTACCCATATGATTAAATAAGTCGCCAAGCTCGTCTTCTCTGTTGAATTTGATTTCTTGGGGGCAACAACTACCTTGCACATGGGAGTTGAGGAAACTTATCGGTGTCCCTCTATGGATCCATGCATCTTTAAATATTGTGTTTTTTAAGCGAGATATATATTAAATTTCATGTTTTTCAATGGTAATATCATTAAATGTTCACAATAAATATAAAATTATAATATTTTATTAATATTTGTTTTATATTTATGTTATTCTGTCAATATTCTTTATTTCTTATGCTAATAAGCCATTTTACCCAAGAGTTTTAACACCATCCACCTCGTAGGTGATAATAATCAATTCATTGAGATGCCGACCAAACTTCTTTAATAAAACACTTTTAGAATCATAGCAATTTATGAGGTGGTCTTTGTGATTAATGCATTTTATGTTAATTTTAAAAATAGTTTTTTGTTTGAAAATATATTAAAATAAATATTTTTTAGATATTTTTTATTTTTAATATCAAAACTATAAGAGAATATTAAAATAATATTAATTTAATATTTTTTAAATAAAAAATACTTTTAAAAAATATCTAAAAAATAAAAATAAAAATAAAAATAAAAGGTTTGCAAAAGTCGGTGAGAGCATGTTTGTAACAGCACGAAAGAAACAAAAAATGATATATTTTTGGATAAGAAGTAAATAGGATACAAAAAGACAAAAAGTGCAGAAAATCGAAAAAATAAATTTTAAAAAAAATACTATTGGCACGCTTATGGCCATGGGCCAGAGGCAATATTGCCCATCAATCATGCACTAAAAGGCTGCATTAATCCTGACAAAGTGGTAAGTATTGAAATAATTAGAAACTGCATTTTTTTTTTAATATAAAGTTCTTCAGAAATACCGAAGCCCGAAGTCGAATGGTCTGACTGCATCCCTAACAGCTGCCAGCTCATATCTGGGTAGGATTGACTTCAAATATCGTCATGGAATTTAGCATCATTTTGTAGAAGAAACACACCCCACGTTCTGTTTATTTCGTAATTTTAATGCCTCAGCTCCTCAGATTTGCTCGAAATTGTGTTAGTTATGGTTTAAAATATTTTTTTCTATAATATTGTTCATTGGTTACGTCAATCAGTTATTTGTATTTCTAGCATCAACCTTTAGCTTCTGGTTATGAAGTTTCTTCCGGTGATGCGAATCCTGTGAAAAGTTTCTGAGTTTCCACCAAAATTTATAGTCATTTAATCATCAATCTTAAGTTTATGGTTATGAAGTTTCTTCAGGCGGTGCAGATCCTATGAACAAGTTAGCCGACTGACTGTCCAGTGAAACCCCAGAGACTGACATCCCGGGAGATGATTGAGAAATTAAGTAGGCGGCAGCAAATTCAGGCAATGCTTGCCATTCAGAAACGGCAGCAGCAGCTTGTTCATCAAAAGTGTTCCCAAGAAAATCAAATCAAAACAGCTTCAAATCTATGCAATCTCGTAATATAATTTATGTTAAGACTCGAGTAGGTAATCCTCTTTTGGGAAAAGAAACTAAATTAGGGCACCCCTGGATTTTCAAAGAATGGAGAGAGGGGAGATCGTTTAGAGGCCTTTTATGTGCACAAAGTGATTCGAGATTTGGACAGTCAACGATAGAAATGGTGTTTAACTTTGGGAACAAGTCCAGTGGGAAGCATTTGAGAGAAGCTCAGATAGCCTTTGATTTCAATTTCTCCTACATCAGTGGATGAACAACCTATTTGCTCAATTTCCTTGAGCAAGGACTCTAGGAATTGATAACCATCAAGATGGGGAAACCTAGAAGGTGATTTCATCCTGTGTAGCCAACGAGAAGCATCCTCCGACTGGATACCTAGGAAATGAAGGATTTTATTTCTAACCGATTTGAGGGTTGACATGATTAAATTTAACCGATTTAATTAAACCAATCAAACCTTAATTTGATCAACTCCAATAATTATTTTTTATCTTTTTCTAAAATAACATCAATTATTGGCTCGAAACTTGGCCCAAAAAGAATTTACTTGTAATTAATTTAAGAATTAACTTAATTAAACTTCACTTAGTCAATTGAGCCGATCAAATCTAAATAAAACTTAATTTAATCAATTCTAATAATTATTTTTGAAAAAATAATATTATTTTTTCATGTTGATTGGATCATAGGCTTGGTCTACTAACTATGGCTACAAGAAAATAAATATATGTGAAAAAACATTTCAAGATTTTCATGGTTTCTTCAAATTCTTTAATGAACGACAATATAAAGCATAAATTAAAAAATTCTTAAAAATCATATAGAATAACAGGTATATAATAAATAATTGATTACATTATATTACATTTCAGATGGCTATCAAGGTCTTGTATCAAGAGCATTGTCCATTGGTTATAGAGTTACGCAAATGACAAAATAAATAGGTAACATACAAATCATCTTCTATGATTTGGATTATTTCCTTACTCCATAATCAAGCAATGATGCATAAATTCATTCTTGAAGATCCAAAGCATGTTAAGGCACTTGGATAAAAGAGAAACCTTTTATAATTCCTCGTATGTTGGCCTTACCTTGGATGATGAACAAAAGAAAAATCTTTATATTCCTTCCTCTACTTGGACCAATGCCTAGGGTTTACAAATAAAATTTGGTCACGATACTGAAGCTGCTCCCCCAGCTCATAATCCACTAACGTGATCCATAAATCCAGCCCCTGGCAAGTTAAAGTTAAGGCAAGTGAATCCTCCTCGAGGCAATTGACTTTGTGGACAAAGATCACAGAAGCCGCACCTTCAACATTGGCTCGGAAGTTCCTCGAGGGATGATAAAGATGGAAATCACAAAGCTTGCTTTTCGAATAGGATTCCTGAAAATCACCCACCACCTGATTGGTGGGTTTAGGACGGTGGTTAATTTCTGGGAATACTGCAGAAATCTCTCTGGGCTTGCATAATGGTAAAATTGTTGTCCCAAAAACTTTTGGGCTCTGAATTGCCAGTGGCCGAATAGAAGATTGAGACATCTGGGCCACACCGGCCCAAACGAGACCCATGTTTTAGATTTGTTCTTTGATTCTGTTTCCAAGTTTGGCATCATTTAGTTCGTCAAGAAGTGAAAATCTATCAAATAAGAACAGAATTTTCATATTAATTGCATAAAAAAAATGCTTAAGACATCATACACCATAATATCAAACACACACTAAAACTAACAAGGCTAATGATAGTCTTTAAACAAAGGGCAGGAACAAAATTTCAAAATTGTGACTTTATTCCGGGAAGAAATCCAGCTTGTGCAAACTACAAAACCAAGGGATTAAATTACATAGACAAAAACAATCTCATGTGGTTGCCTCAATGTTTTCTCATATTTTTTTACAACCAAATGAAACAATAAAAGAATATAATACAATAGGCTTAATGGAACTGAGAGCAATCCATTCTAATTTTGGTCAAATAGGAAAGGATGGATAAATGCAGAATTCAATTCCCAAATCTTGAGTGTGGCCTTAACGTTCACCCCAGTTGCGTTGTTAAACAAGAACAGCCTTGCATCCCCGTAAATTGCTTTTGTTGGATAAATTCTTGATGTTATCACTCTTCTTCCTCCTTGAGCAAAACTCTCCACAATTGAATGATCAACCTGCATAAAAAATCTCATCAATCATCTTCTAAGTTTGATGTATTTTCTCATAAACCTCATTTAACTTGTTGTGTGGCAATCATGAAGAAGGTCTATCCCCTTACCAATACCCTCATTTGAAACTTTTCGTCTGTGAACACAGGAACTGTGCTTCCATAAACTTGTTTGTAAACGTCTGAAGCTTTTGATGACCTGCATTAAGCAACTTCTATCAGTTTACAGCACAATCTTCTAGTCAGAACATTGAATTTCCATCATCATTCACCAGCCTGCCTCCCGAGGCGGCGCGACACCGAAAACCCCACAGACAAGTTCATATATTGAGTGTGCATAGATCAATCTAAAGAAATCTCTTTTCAGTAAGTGAATTCAATAAATCGATCTGAGACACAAACCTTGTTTCATCAGCACAGAAATAAGTTTCGACAATGCCCTCAGTTGTATTAACTGGCCGGAAAAATATAGGGGTAAGCTCTGAAAGTGTTTGGTCTGCTACGACTAGAAGACCAAATGGTCCCAAAGCACTCCTGTCCACAGCACCACCACTGCAACCATATTTTTCATGTTTTGTCTCTGATATTATCTCTACTTCAAACTCAGCGAATATGTCTAGCTGCCAACATTGTCAAAAGAAATTGTTGCTGAGAAGACATTAATACAACGTTACAAAAAAGATGTAATGTCCAAGTTTTAGACTAGAGGTGAACAAACCTGTGTGGCCTGTCCTATGTCAACTGGCACAACCGAACCAGGTCCAACCACAATCTCTGTAAAATCTGTGCTCCTCAACCTCAAGCTCTCAATCTCTTCCACCGGCCATTGAAGTATATTAGTTCCAGTCTTGTTATCATACAACACCTTCCTTGGAATAGTCTGCAGAACAAACATTGTTAGAATTTTTTTTCCCTCTAAATAAATCATGCCCGTCTCCAAAATTCTATTATAAAACCAATTAAAACTCGCAATTACATCAAAATAAAATTAAATAAGGGGTACCTGAACAGAGGCCCATCCCTTGTCAAGATCATCAGTTTCAGTATCAGTTTCATTAATCCAGCCCCATAAGATCCTCCTTTGCGTGTTTTGGTCATAAAACGTTTTTGATGCATAATACCTTCCATAATCCACCTGTAACCCAATGCCCACATCCTCCTTCGGATTATCCGGGGTCCATTTATCGGTTACAGGGTCATAAACCCCAATTGCATAGTGGTCCCTCTTTGTGTCATCCAAACTAGCCTTTAGCACGTGTTTGATACCCGCTCCATTAGCCGAAGTATCCAATCCAGTTGACCCGTTTATTGCAACCGGGTAAAAATCCACACATTCCCACATACCCGTACCCGGGACCGCATGCAAGACCCCTTCCAATAACTCGTAGGTTGTAAAATTGGAGGTTTGGTACACAAGCGAAAGGCCAATGCTTTTATTATGTCTTGACCCGATTGTGATCCGCCATGTCCCATCGGGTCCCATCCATGCTGTTGTCGGGTCTCTAAATTCATCAGTCTCGGTCCCGTTTGGTGGTGTTATAACCGGATTATTCGGATACTTAACCCAGTCAATAAGGAGAGGATCGGATAGATTAGCAGGGTACGCAAGATTTTGGACCTGTACTGACTCGTTAGTTGACCCGGTATAGAGCATCATGATCTGACCATCAGGAAGAAGCGTGGCAGACCCGGTCCACACGCCATTTATATCGTACCAATGATCCGGGACCATGGCGAACGGGAGGTAAAGCCAATGAATGAGGTCCGTTGATACGGCATGGCCCCATGTAATGTTGCCCCACACGGCTGAATCAGGATTGTATTGGTAGAATAGATGGTACCATCCCTTGTGAAACAATGGACCTGCAGGCAGACAATGGTTAGCCCCATCACAAAATCACATGCTAGCTTTTCTTGTTGAACCGAACCAAGTTGAGCTAACCACCGGTCAAAAGAGATAGCACCCATCACTTCACAAAAGGGATGAAATCATGTGCAGAAATTTAATAAGACCCCATCTAAGTGATAGTGATGCTTGCTCCAATATATTATGGTGCCTTATAACTTACTTTTAATTAAAAAAAAATATGTGTGTAACTTACTTTGATTAGTTTTTTATATAAAATAATAATAATATAAATGTATTGATATTTTTAAAATATAAAAATGACAGTAAATGCGATAAATTTCGGTTTTTTTTTTTAATAAAATAAGAAATGAGAAAGTTCGACCTGCTCTTGTGTTGATGAGCGTATGCACACACATCATCATCCATGAGCAGGTTCACTTGGA
>Ga0307511_10004746_pt1 | contig 13896 bp, 13 predicted proteins | sample 13_EM_MG_FD_200266 | JGI IMG/M metagenome (GOLD analysis project Ga0307511, IMG submission 200266) | Populus trichocarpa ectomycorrhiza microbial communities from riparian zone in the Pacific Northwest, United States - 13_EM | ecosystem: Host-associated > Plants > Roots > Unclassified | place...
TCGTCACCGACGGGACCCCGCACCCGGGTGCCACCCTCACCGAACCGGCGGTCCTGGCCCGCCCGTTGGCCGACCTCCCGGCCACCTACGTCAAGTGCCTGCTCGACGGCGACGAGTTGCCGGCCCCGGCCGACGAGCTGGTCGGGAGCGGGCGCTGGGAGCTGGTCCGCATGGAGACGGGCCACTGGCCGATGTTCTCCCGGCCCCGCGAACTGGCCCGCGTCCTGGACGAGTCGGCCACCCGCTCCTGAAGCCCCCCACCGCGACGAGGATTCCGCATGCCCTCCAAGAAGAACGTCCTGGCCGTCGTCCCACCCCACATCGGCGGTCGCACGGCGGGGGCCGGACTGGCGACACTGCTGCCCGCCGAAGTGCACGTCACCGTAGTGGAGGCCGTCGACGAGGACCCCCAGGCCCTGCGCGCGGCGCACGTCGTGATCACCGCGCTCTCCCCCGTTACCGCCGAACACTTCGCCGCCGCCCCGGAGTTGGAGCTGGTGCAGTGCGCGAGCCACGGCTTCGACTACGTCGACCTGGATGCCGCGCGGGCCCAAGGCGTGCTCGTCTGCAACATCGGCTCCAGCGGCGCCGAGGAACAGAACGTGGCCGAGCAGACCTTCGCCCTGATGCTGGCGCTCGCCAAGCGGATCGTCCCCGCGCACACCGCGCTCGTCGACGGCGACTGGGCGCTTCCCCGGCTGCAGAGCTCGCTGACCGAGCTGTCCGGCAAGACCCTCGGCATCGTGGGACTGGGTGCCATCGGACAGCAAGTCGCCCGCAGGGCGGCCGCGTTCGACATGACCGTCGTCTACGCCGGGCGGCGCCCCGTTCCCGAGGAGACGACGGCGCGGCTCGGCGGCGCCCGTCATGTCCCGCTCGACGAACTGCTGCGCCTGTCCGACTACGTCACCCTGCACGCGCCGCTCGCCGACGAGACCCGGCATCTCCTGGACGCCGAGCGGCTCGCGCTGCTCAGGCCGACCGCGTTCGTGATCAATACCGCGCGGGGCGCCCTGATCGACCAGGACGCCCTGGCGGATGCCCTCGAAGCGGGCACCCTGGCCGGTGCGGGACTCGACGTCTTCGACCCCGAACCGCCCACCCTGGCACTGCGGTTGCTCAAGGCCCCGAACGTGGTGCTCTCACCGCACGTCGGCGGTGTGACCCGGGAGACCGTCGTCCGGATCGCGCTGGCCGCCGTACAGAACGCGGCCGGTTTCCTGACGGGTGAGCGGCCGGGTGATGTCGTCAGCTGAGCCGGTCCGCGTTGTGCGCGGGGCGCGGTGACGGGACTCCCGTGCCGGCGATCGACAGCGAACCGGGGCTGGCCGACACCGAGTCGGTCATCCAGCGTTGCGACGCGGAGCCGTCACGGACCTTGAGGACGATGTCGGCGCCGGGGTCCTTGGTGGTCGAGGTGAGCGCGAGCCCGGAGTCCCAGCGGGGCAGCAACTCGCCCTGCACGGTGAGGTCGTAGCGGACATCGTTGCCGCGCTTGGCCTTCGCGTCCGCGCAGGTGCCGAGGACGACGACACCGGCATCCGCGTGCGAGTCCAGACACAGCCCGGAGTCCGCCGCGCTGCGCAACAGGCCGTCGGTCCCGTACGACCACTCCTGGGTCTCGGCGGAGGAGCACGCCGTAAGAACGGTGTCGGCGCCGGCCTTCACGGTGCCCCGGATGTCCAGGCACAGGTCGGCGGCGGCGTTGCGCAGCCTCGTCCGCCCGGGTACGGCGGGGAGCTTGGCCGTGCCGGGCGCCGACGCTGACACGTGTCCGCTCCCGCTGGTGGAGGCGACCGGGTCGGCGGTGCCGCCGTGGTCCGGCCACAGGCTGACGGCGACGACGCTCGCGACCACTCCGGCGCCGATCAGTCCGGCACCGACGAAGAACGAGCGGGACGATTGCGACGACCTGGCCGACCTTGCGGCGTCCACGATGCGGCGGCCGGGCGCGGGGAGCCGGGAGAGCAGACGGTGTCGTCCCGTGCCTCCGCCGCCATGTCCGCCGTGCCGTCCGACGGTCCGCGTCCGGGTGTCGGGGCGGGCGCGGGCGGGGCGCGAGGCGAGGTAGGGACGGGCTCCCCAGCCGAGCACTGCCTCCGCGAGCAGGACTCCCAGCCCGCCTTCGAAATAACTCAGTTGTTCGGCTGCGAATCGGCAGTAGCGGCACTGGGCGAGATGCTGCTGGACATCGGGCAGCAGGGTGCCGCCGCGTCGAATGGGGACGTCGAGGAGTCGGTTGTAGAAGCGGCAATCCTTGGTCGGCGCGAGTTCCCGGTGGGCGCGCACGCACCCCTCGCGGAATTTTTCGCGCGCCTCCTGGAGAGCGGCCGACGCGGTGTCGGTATCCATGCCGAGCAGTGCCGCCGGCACGGTTATCGTCTCGGCCTCGACCTCGGTGTGCCACAGCAGGCACTGGGCGAACGGCTGAAGGGTCTGGAAAGACCGCTCGGCGAGCTTGCGATTTTCGGGTGTCATGGACTTGGCAGAACGCATCGCGCGGCCCCCGGAGGCTTTCTCCAGGTCCGGCAGAACACCGGATATTCGCTCCTCGGCCGACCACTCCCGGATCGTGTCGCGCACGGTCAGCAGCAGCCGGGGCCGCAGTGCCACGCCGTGTTCGCCGTACGTCAGCCGGTCGAACACCTGGTGGAAGGCGGCCGCGGTGGCCATGGCGGGGACACTGCCTGTGGCGGCGAGGCAGACTCCCGCGTAATCCTGGACCGGCTGCCAGTGCCGCGCCATCAGCAGCGCGACGGAATGCGCGGCCTCACCCTCCGGGCGGCCCCGCAGCCGGACGGCCAGGGTCTCGTCGGATTCCCCGGGAGCTCCGCCGTCCGGCGGAGGGTAAGGAGGACGAGGAGGGGGAGGGAGGGACACGGAGTGGATTCCTCGGATTCGGTTCATCAACAGGTGAACGAGCCCCGGGCATTACCCTCGCGCGGGCGTTTCACCCTTGCACAACCCACTGAACCCAACAAGGCACTTGGGCAACATCCATACCTTTGAAAGAAAGTCAGATGCGCCGGCAACTCGGTTCACCGGCACCGGCTTTCGACTTTCCATGCGCCCCGTGTGAACCATGCGCACACTCCGGTGCGTCGCGCACGCTCCCGGCGCACGGCACCGCGCGGTCCACTGGAATCGGCCCTTCTCGGAGGCCACGCGCTGGACGGCGGCTCTCCCGCGCCAAACGGCCGCCGACCCTGCTCCTCCCGCCCTCGGTCGGCGGCCCCGAGGGCGGGGGCGGCCCACCCCCGCCCTCCCTTCACCGAGCCTCGGCCTCGCCCTCGCCCTCGCCCTCGCCCTCGCCGCCGATGGTGTCGAGTTCGGCGATCGCGTCGGCGGGCAGCACCAGATCCGCGGCGGCGATGTTCTCCAGCAGATGGGCGCGGGACGAGGTGCCCGGGATCAGGACGGTGGTGGCCGAGCGCTGCAACAGCCAGGCCAGAGCGACCTGTTGGGGCGAGGCCTCCAGCCGGGCGGCGACCTCGGCGAGGGTCTTCGACTGCAGCGGGGTGAAGCCGCCGAGCGGGAAGTACGCTGCGAACGCGATGTTCTCCACGGCGCACCGCTCGACGAGGGCGTCGTCCTGCCGGTTGGCCAGGTTGTACAGGTTCTGCACGGTGACCACCGGGGCAATGGCCTGGGCCTCGGCCAGCTGGGCGGCGGAGACCGTGCTGAGCCCGAGGTGCCGGATCAGCCCCGCCTTCCGCAACTCGGCCAGGGCGCCGAACTTCTCGCCGATCGACTCCTCGTCGGCGGTGTCCTGGGCGCCGAGCCGGAGGTTGACCACGTCCAACGCGTCGAGCCCGAGGTTGCGGAGGTTGTCGTAGACCTGCGCCTTGAGGTCCTCGGGGTGACGGGACATGATCCAGCTGCCGTCGGGGCCGCGCCGGGCGCCGACCTTGGTCACGATGTGCAGGTCGTCCGGGTAGGGGTGGAGGGCCTCCTTGATGATCTCGTTGACGACGACCGGGCCGTAGAAGTCGCTGGTGTCGATGTGGGTGATGCCCCGCTCGACGGCCTCGCGGAGGACGGCCACGGCTTCGGTGCGGTCCTTCGGCGGGCCGAAGACATGGGGGCCGGCCAGTTGCATGGCGCCGTATCCCATGCGTGTGAGGGTGAGCCCCTCGGCCGGGGTGAGGGTGCCGCCGGAGACGGTGTCGGCCATGGTGGCGCGCCTTTCGGTAGGTGATGCGTGGTGCGTCCTGTCACCGACTCTGCGCGAGCCGCGGCCTGGCAGGCAGTACCCGGATGTTCCTGGTAGTGACGGGGACACCCACCTGCGGGGATTCGGATCTACGGTGGTGGGTGTGGACGGCAAGAACGCGCTCGGTGAGTTTCTGCGGGCCCGCCGGGAGCGGGTCCGGCCCGAGGACGTGGGCCTGAGCGGTGGCGGGCTGCGGCGGGTGCCTGGGCTGCGCCGGGAGGAGGTCGCCCTGCTGGCAGGCATCAGCTCGGACTACTACCTGCGCCTTGAGCAGGGCCGGGACCGCAATCCGTCGGCGCAGGTGCTGGAGGCGCTGGCCCGGGTGCTGCGCCTGGACTCCGCAGCGAGTGCCCATCTGCTGAGCCTGGCGCAGCCGGAGCGGCCGGCCGCGTCCCGCAGGCGGGCCAGGAGGTCCGAGGCGGTGCCGACGAGCGTGCGCGAACTGCTGGACACCTGGTCGGGGCATCCGGCGTATGTGCAGAACCGGTTCACGGACTGTCTCGCGGCCAACGCGCTGTGCCGGGCGCTGTCCCCGAACTACGTGCCGGGGGTGAACCTGTTGCGGGCGGTGTTCCTCGACCTCGCCGAACGCGAACTGCGGCGCGACTGGGAGGAGCTGACCGCCGAAGGCGTGGCGACGCTGCGCGGCCACATCGGTCCCGATGTCGACGATCCGCGGCTGGTGGAGCTGGTGGGTGAGCTGTCCGTGCGCAGTGAGCGGTTCCGGCTGCTGTGGAGCCGGCACGAGGTACGGCCGATGGTCGGCCGGATCAGTCTCCTCAGCCATCCGCTGGTCGGCGACTTCGAGCTGCGGTCGAACAAGTTCGAGATCCCGGGCACGGACGCCCTGAGCGTGGTCGTCTTCCACGCCGAGCCGGGCAGCCGCAGCGCGGAACTGCTGGGCCTGCTGGGCAGCCTCACCGCGTCCGGAGACGGCGTACCCGAGGAGACGTCACCGGCGCACGAGGACCGGTGACGCTCAGATCTGCCAGGAACGCAGCCGCTCCGCCGCCCCGTACACGTCCGTCTTCCCGGAGATCAGGTCGCGGGTCAGGTCGACGAGGGCGCCGTACGGCGGGTCGATGCCGACGCCGCTGACGAACATGTAGGCCACCGCCGTGGCACAGGCGAAGCGGGCGTTGGCGGACGGCAGGGGCTTGAGCAGGGCGAGGGTGTGCAGCAGGGCGGTGGCCCGCCAGGCCGGGTCGGAGTCGACCCCGAGGCGGGGCGGGTCGACGCGGTGCCGGGCGACGGCCGCCACCAACGCCGAGAAGTCGTTGATGGTGGGCTGGTCCGGGAGGACTTCCTCATGACGCTGGAGGAGCCACGGCACGTCGATATGGATGGCGGGCATGCGTCAGGCGACCCGCCCCTCGCCCTTGGCCGCCGGTTCGTCCTCGGGGAAGGCCGCGGCGAACTCGTCGGCGTGCGTCGCGAAGAAACGGCGGAAGGCCTCGGCCCCCTCCTGCAGCGCCCGGTGCCGGGCGATGTCGGCGGCGGCGGCCTCCCGGACGAGGGCCTTCATCGACGTACCGCGCTCCTTGGCGATCTGCCGCAGGTCCTCTAGCTCGCGATCGCTGAACTCCACGTTGAGAGCTGGCATGACCTCACGGTACCGCTCGGGTACTTACCCGTAAATACCACCAGGTCAGGAGGCACACCTGACGGTACCGAGCAGGACCCAACACCGTGTCCGAATACCGCCGGACCCGACCGCCGTCCCGGAGCAGACTCGTCGGCATGAACACCATCCGCACACGCCTCGACAGCCCACTGGGCGAGTTGCTCCTCACCGGCGAACAGTCGCCCGACGGTACGGCACTCACCTCCCTCCGGCTCGCGGACGGCCCGGGCACCGGCGCCGGCGAGCACCGCGACGACCCTGCCTTCGCCGAGGCGGCCCGGCAGCTCTCCGCGTACTTCGCCGGGAGCCTCACCCGCTTCCGACTCCCGTTCGCCGCCGCGGGAACGGAGTTCCAGCAGCGGGTGTGGCGGGCCCTCGACGAGATTCCCTACGGCACCACGACGACCTACGGCGCGCTCGCCGAGCGGCTGGGGGTGCCGCGCGCCGAGGTCCGGGCGGTGGGCGCGGCGATCGGCGCCAACCCGCTGCTGGTGGTGCGCCCGTGCCATCGGGTGATCGGCGCGGACGGCTCGATGCGCGGCTACGCCGGCGGTGTCGAGCGCAAGGTACGGCTGCTGACGCACGAGGGCGCGCTGCAACCGATGCTCGGCTGAGGGAGGACGTACTCATGGACCGCACCAACTGGCCTGCTCTGGCCGAAGAGTTGGACCTGTACGGCAGCGCGCCGACCGCGCAGCTGCTGACGCCCGCCGAGTGCCGGGACCTGTCCGCGCTGTACGAGAAGCCGGAGTTGTTCCGCACCACCGTGGACATGGCCCGGCACCGCTTCGGCTCCGGCGAGTACCGCTACTTCACCCACGACCTGCCCGCACCGGTGGCCGCCCTGCGCGCCGCGCTCTATCCGCGACTGCTGCCGATCGCCCGTGACTGGGCGGCCCGCCTGGGTCGTCCGGCCCCCTGGCCGGACGCCCTGGACGAGTGGCTGGCGCGCTGCCACGAGGCCGGGCAGGACCGCTCGGCGCAGATCCTGCTCCGCTACGGCGAGGGCGACTGGAACGCCCTGCATCGCGATGTGTTCGGCGAGTTGGTCTTCCCGCTCCAGGTGGTCATCGGCCTCGACGAGTACGGCACCGACTACATGGGCGGCGAGTTCCTCATGGTCGAACAGCGGCCCCGGGCCCAGTCCCGCGGCACCGCGACCCCGCTACGGCAGGGCCACGGCCTGGTATTCACCACGAGGGACCGCCCCGTACGGTCGAAGCGCGGGTGGTCGGCGGGGGCGATGCGCCACGGGGTCAGCACGGTGCGGTCTGGCCGACGGCATGCGCTGGGCCTGGTGTTCCACGACGCCTCATGAGCTGGACCGGCGAAGCCAGGTCCTATAGGGGCGCGGGGCTGTATCGATATGCGGCTCCGCCGCGCGGGCGCGCCCAGCCCCCACCGGCCCGCGCCTACCGAACGACCCAAAGTCCCCGCCGCCGATAACTCCCTTCCCAGAACAAGCGGTTGAGCACCCGCACCGGCGGTGGAAACGCCCCCAGGAACCGTTCCCGATCCCCCGCCGACACCCCGTCCACGAGCCACGGCACGAACACCGCGGCCCCACGCAACCCCTGCGTCTCCCGCAGCCGCCCGGTAAAGGCGGCCCAGTCCGCATCGGTCAACACCTCCCCCATCAACGGCAGCGCACTGTCCTCCTCATGCTTGAGGTGATCATCAAGGGTCGCCCGCAACGCCCGTACCAGATCAGGGAGTTCAAAGGCTCGGTCAGCCAGCGCAGCGTCCACCGCGGCCAACAGCGGGTCGATACGGGCGTGTTCGGCCTCCATCTCGTCCAGCATCCCGAGGTCCCGCGTACGCCCTCCGACCCGCGTCCGGACCCGCGGCCACAGGTCGCTGTCCTCGGCGGTGTGGTGGACGTGGAGTTGGTGCTTGAAGTTCTCCCAGCCGGCGAGGACCGGGCCGGTGTGCGCCCTGCCGTCCGCGACCGCTTCGGCAAGCCGCTCCAGGTCGCGCCGGAAGGCGTCGTGGGAGGCGTACATGGGCGTGAAGTCGATGGTCATCGTGCGGCTTCCTCCAGTTCGGGCCCGGACACGGGCAGGGCGTGCGGGTTGGCGGACGGCCCCTGGTGCCGTCGTACGGCGAGACAGGCGAGCGCGCCGGTCAGCAGGACGGCGACCGCGACGTACACGGCGGGTCCCATGGCGTGGACGAAGCCGTGGCCGAAGACCTGGCCGCCGAGGGCGCGCATGCGCTCGGCGATGCCGTGCGGGACGCCGGACGGGGCGCCGCCCTGCTGCCCGGCGCCGATGTCGGACTCGGACCGGGAGAACGCGGAGACGAAGGACTCCCGGTAGGCGGTCGGGAGTTGACCGGCCCGGACCCGTGCCTGTTCGGTCAGGGCGGAGGCCAGCCGGGCCTGCAGTACCGCGCCGATGACGGCACCGGCGAGCACCGAGCCGACCTGGCGCAGCGCGTTGGTGACCCCGGAGGCGGCGCCGGCCAGCCGGGGCGGAACGCCTCGCATGACCTCGGTGGCCATGGGGGCGAAGGTGCAGCCGACGCCGAGACCGGTGAGGAAGAGCGGGAAGGCGATGGTCAGCCAGCCAGTTCCGACGTCCGCGACGCCGACGATCCAGATCAGTCCGCCCGCCCAGGCGAGCAGCCCGCCCATCAGGATGAACTTGCCGCCGAGCCGGTCCGCGAGGGCTCCGGCAGGCCCCGCCATGACGAACGAGCCGAGGGCGACGGGCAGCAGGACCAGTCCCGCCTTCTGGGCGCTGAAGCCGAGCACGGACTGGAGATAGATGGTCAGGGGCAGGAACATGCCGACCACGCCGAACGACACGGTGACGCCGACGAAGTTGATGAGCGTGAAGTTCCGGTCCCGGAACAGCGAGAAGGGGACCAGGGGTTCACCCGTCTGCTGTCCGCGCTCGTGCAGCAGGAAGGCCGCGAAGAACACGGCCGCCGCACCCAACAGGCTCCAGATCCAGGCGTTCCAGTCGTAGCGCTGGCCCTCGGTCAGCCCAAAGGCCAGGCAGAACAGGGCAGTTGAGGCGAGGGTGACGCCGAGAGTGTCGAAGCGGCGCCGTACCGTGCGCTCGGCTCCCGGGATGATCGCCATGGTCAGCACGAGCACCAGCGCGCCGATCGGCAGGTTGACGAAGAAGATCCACCGCCAGGACAGATGGGTGATCAGCACGCCGCCGAGGATCGGGCCGAGCGCGCCGGACACGCCCGCGACGGCGCCCCAGACGCCCATCGCGACACCGCGCCGGTCGGCCGGGAACACCTCGGTGATGATCGACAGGGTCTGCGGCATGAGCAGCGCCGCGCCCAGGCCCTGCACCGCGCGGAACCCGATGAGCTGCGCCGGGTCCTGCGCGAGCCCGCAGGCGAGGCTGGCCAGGGTGAACAGGGCGACTCCGGCGGCGAACAGATTGCGTTTCCCGCGCAGGTCGCCGAGGCGTCCGCCGGTGATCAGCAGGACGGCCAGCGCCAGGGTGTAGGCGTTGACGACCCAGAGGATCTCGTCCAGGGACGCCCCGAGGTCCTGGCCGAGTTGGGGGATCGCGATGTTCACGATCGTGAGGTCGAGGAGGGTCATGAAGAACCCGAGCGAGAGCGTGATCAGGATCGCCCAGGGGTTGCCGTGCCACTTCTTGAACACGATGTCGGTCTCCTTGCGTAGGACTCGCGGTCAAGAGGCCGGGGCGGCCGGCGGGTGTGACACGGTGCCGATGCGCAGAGACGTACGTCACATTCGACCCCTCGGCTGTCACATTCCGGCCCCCGGCACCCCTCGCAGTAGTGAGCACGCACTGGGGAGGCGCGGGTATGTCCGAGATCGCTGTCACCGAAGAGGCGACCGATGACTTCATGGACCATCGGGAGCTGTTGTTCAGCCTCGTCTACAACATGCTGGGCAGCGTCGCCGACACCGACGACGTCCTGCAGGAGACCTGGCTGTCCTGGACGGCGCGCGCCCGCCGTTCCCCGCTCGACACCATCACCAACCGGCGCGCCTATCTCGTCCGGATCGCCGTCAACCACGCGCTGCAGCGCCGCGCCACGATCAGCCGTCGCCGCGAGACGTACGTCGGCCCGTGGCTGCCGGAACCCCTGCTCGGCCCGGCCGACGACCCCGTCGACCCGGCGCTGCGCGCCGAGTCCGTCTCGCTGGCCATGCTGGTCGTCCTGGAGTCGCTGAGCCCCCTGGAGCGCGCGGTCTTCGTCCTCAACGAGGTGTTCGGGTACGCCCACACCGAGATCGCGGACATCATCGAGCGCACCCCGGCCGCCGTACGGCAGCTCGCGCACCGGGCGCGGGCCCATGTGCACGCGCGGCGGCCGTTGTACGAGGCGCATCCCCGGGTGCGGCGGGAAGCGACGGAACGGTTCGTGCGGGCCGCGATCGGCGGGGACATCGCCTCGCTGATGGAGATCCTCGCGCCGGACGTCACGGTCTGGACGGACAGCGGGGGCAACCGGAAGCCGGCGGGACTGCGCCCGGTGCACGGCCGGGACAAGGCGGTCCGCCTCATCAACTCCTTCGCGGGCAGGCGCCGTCCGCGGGATCTGGAGCTGCGCTTCCGACGGGTCAACGGCGACGACGCGGCCGTGCTGTTCGAGGGCGACGCGCCGTACGCGGTGATGGTCATGGACCTCACGCCGGAGGGCGACCAGGTGTCCGGGGTCTACATCGTGACCAACCCCGAGAAGCTCACGCACGTGCACAAGGACGACGAGGAGGACCAGTGACCACCCCTTCCGACTCCTCTAGGGGCGAGCGCGTCGCCGACTGGTTCGACGGCCGGCTCGGCATGTACGCGCTGGGCAAGCAGTACCTGCGCAAGGTGTTCCCGGACCACTGGTCGTTCCTGCTCGGCGAGATCTGCCTCTACAGCTTCGTGGTGCTGATCCTCACCGGCGTGTATCTGACCCTGTTCTTCCACCCCTCCATGAACGAGGTGACGTACCACGGGAGTTACGTCCCCCTGAACGGCATCCGGATGTCCGACGCCTACGCCTCGACGCTGCACCTCAGCTTCGACGTGCGCGGCGGGCTGCTGGTGCGGCAGTTGCACCACTGGGCGGCGCTGGTGTTCATCGCCGCGATGCTGACGCACATGATGCGGCACTTCTTCACGGGCTCGTTCCGCAAGCCGCGCGAGCTCAACTGGCTGTTCGGCTGGACCCTGTTGTTCCTCGGCCTGTTCGAGGGCCTCTTCGGCTACTCGCTCCCGGACGACCTGCTGTCGGGCACGGGCATGCGCTTCGTGGACGGCGCACTGCTCTCGGTCCCGGTCGTCGGGACGTACCTGTCGATGTTCCTGTTCGGCGGCGAGTACCCCGGCCACGACATCGTGTCCCGCTTCTACTCACTGCACGTACTGCTGATCCCAGGCATCATGGCGGCCCTCGTGGTCGTCCACCTCCTCCTGGTCGTCCACCACAAGCACACCCAGTTCGCGGGCCCCGGCCGCACCGAACGCAACGTGGTGGGCTCCCCGTTCATGCCGGTGTACCTGGCGAAGGCGGGCGGCTTCTTCTTCCTGGTCTTCGGCGCGCTCACCGTCCTCGCGGCGGTGGCGTCCATCAACCCCGTCTGGTCCTACGGCCCCTACCGCGCCGACCAGGTCTCCACGGGCGCCCAGCCCGACTGGTACCTGGGCTTCGCGGAGGGCCTGGTCCGCGTGATGCCGGGCTGGGAAGTCACCTTGTGGGGCCACACGTTGGTCCTCGGCGTACTGATCCCGATCGTGGTCTTCCCGCTCCTCCTCGTCCTCATCGGCGCGTACCCGTTCCTGGAGTCCTGGCGGACGGGCGACAAACACGAGCACCATCTCCTGGACCGCCCCCGCAACCGCCCCAACCGCACGGGCCTCGGGGTCGCCTGGATCAGCCTCTACCTGATCCTCCTGGCAGGCGGCGGCAACGACATCGTGGCGACCCGCCTCCATCTGTCGATCAACACGGTGACGTGGATGGTGCGCGTGGCGGTGTTCGCCGTCCCGGTCCTCGCGTTCGTCGTCACCCGCCGCATCTGCCTGGGCCTCCAACTCCGGGACGCGGAACTGGTGTTGCACGGCCGCGAGACAGGCGTGATCAAGCGGCTGCCGCACGGCGAGTACGTGGAAGTGCACCAACCGCTCGACCAGGCCGAACTCCACACGCTCACCGCGCACAAGCGCCCGAGAGAACTCGTGGAGCGCGAGCCCTAGGGTCGGTCGCCGGGCCGGAGCGTTGTCACCGGAAGTCGGTCACCAGTAGGTTCGAGCCGCCGATGTTCGAGCGACGGGGAATACGGGGCTTGAGGTGGCACTGCTGGACACACTGGTGACAACGGGCGCCGGGGCGCTGTCCGCCACGATCGGAGTCCTGGTCGGGGGCATCGTCACGCACCGGGCCCAGGACCGGCAGTGGCTGCGGGAGAAGCAGTTGCTCGCCTACCAGGAACTGATCAGCCACTACGCCAAGTTCACGATGGTGATCAGCCGCGCCCATGCCGGCCGACAGGGCTGGGACTACGACTGGAGCGAGTGGAGCGCGGCCCTGACTCGCGCCAGTCTGGTCGCCCCCGCGGCCGTCGCGGCCGAGATCGACAACTTCGGCAGGGCCATCGGGGAGTTCCTCGACCAGGCGGCCCGCGACCCGGCACGGGACCCGACGCGCGCCCCGTTGAGCAAGGAGGAGTTCTCCAGGGCCAACAGGGCGCCCGCCCAAGCGCAGGTTCGGTTGGTCAACGCCATACGACGCTCACTGAGCAAGGACCAAAAGGCACTGTCCTTCTGGATAGGCGGATCTCTCGCGAGCAGTTCCGACGACACCTGATGCGCGACTTCGGCAAACCTGCTCAAGCGCAGGTCACCCCTGATCCGCCACGAACGAGGCCATCCAGGCCAGCGCCGCGTTCCAGTTCACCGCCGTCTCGTTCGTCGACCAGGACTGGATGTCGTCGATGTAGCAGAACTGGCCGACGCAGCCCGTGAGTCTGCTTTGCGCGTACGGGTCCTGGATGGACGAGTTGGGGCCGCCGGCAAGGGTTCCGCTCGGCGGGTTCGGGAGGTTCGGGTCGAGTTCGTGGGCGTACCAACGGCTGTGCTCGTTGTAGGAGTTGGCCTCGCCGTAGCCGGTGACGTACGACATGTTGAGGGCGTTGCGGCCGAGGATGTAGTCCATGCTCTGGAGCGCGCCGTCCCGGTACTTCACTGCGCCGGTGAAGTCGTACGCGGTGGCGATGACATGCGCGTTGTTGAGGATCTGGCTGTTGGAGCCCCAGTCGTAGAGGTTGCCGGGCGGCGCGTACGGCATGCCGTAGGGCTGGCTCCGCAGCGTGGCGAGGTAGGTGTCCGCGCCCTCGATCACCGAGCGGCGGAGCTTGTCGCGGCCGGGCAGGCGGCTGGGGACGGTGGCGAGGTCGAGTCGGCCGAGGGCGGCCGTCCGCGCCCAGTCGAAGCCGAGGCTGCCGAAGATGTCGGCGGTGTTGAGGGGGGAGTTGACGACGTGGTCGGCGAACTGCCGTTCTCCCGTGGTGAGATACAGCTCGGCCGCCGCCCAGTAGAACTCGTCGGTGGCGTTGTCGTCGGGGTAGGCGCCGCCGCCTGTGCCGTCGTTCGGGTCCGGGTAGACCGTGGGGTGTGCGAGCGCCGCCGTCCAGGCCTTGCGCGCCGCCTTGAGCGCCTTCGCCGCGAACTCCCGGTCGTAGGGCCGGTACAGACGGGCCGCCTGCGCCTCCGTGGCCGCCAGGTTCAGTGTCGCCTGCGTGGTCGGCGCGTGCAGTTCGCGCTTCTGCGGATCCTGGCTCGGGAGCAGCGGGAGTCCGGTCCACTGTTCGTCGTGGACCTTGTCGTGGGCCATGCCCGCCAGCGGCTGTCCGTTCGGCACCTGCATCTTCAGCAGGAACTCCAGCTCCCAGCGGGCCTCGTCGAGCACGTCCGGCACCTGGTTGCCGCTCTCCGGGATGGCGAGCGTTCCGTCGCGCAGCTTGCCCGGCTGTCCGGTGCGGGCCAGCAGTGAGCGTTCGTAGGTGCTGAGCAACTCCCAGGTGGAGATACCGCCGTTGATGACGTACTTGCCGTGGTCCCCCGCGTCG
>Ga0307511_10004747_pt1 | contig 13895 bp, 9 predicted proteins | sample 13_EM_MG_FD_200266 | JGI IMG/M metagenome (GOLD analysis project Ga0307511, IMG submission 200266) | Populus trichocarpa ectomycorrhiza microbial communities from riparian zone in the Pacific Northwest, United States - 13_EM | ecosystem: Host-associated > Plants > Roots > Unclassified | place...
TTCTTGCGAAGACCTTATCTCTATTAGCGGGTTCGTCGTTGTTAGCGCTCCCGTTCCCGGCCGGGGGGGAGGGAAGGGGGGCACAGGACCTCAGCATTCGCCAGGTGATCGACCGGATCCTGGCAGCTATTCCCGGGGCTCCTTTCAGTAAGACGGTAGACACTGTTAAGGCGGGTGATATCGATCAGCCTGTCAAAGGGATTGTGACTACTATGTTTGCTACCGATGCTGTTATTGAAAAGACGATTGAGTCGGGCGCCAATTTTATTATAGCGCATGAACCGACTTTTTATAATCATATGGATGAAACGGACTGGCTGGGGGATGACAAGGTCTTCCGTTTCAAGAAAGAACTGCTGGACAGCCATGGGATCGTGGTATGGCGTTTTCATGATTACTGGCATGCGCACAGGCCTGATGGGATCTTCATGGGGGTGCTGACGGCGCTGGGTTGGGAGAAATTTTATAATGCGGGTGAACCGCCTATTATCACCGTACCTGCTATTTCTCTGGGGGATATCGTTAAGAGGGCTAAGAAACAGTTAGGGATAGAGAAGATGAAAGTGATCGGGGACCTGTCCCAGTCCTGCCAGCGCATAGTGATCTCTCCGGGCGCTGCCGGCGGGAGAACACAGATCGGGCAGTTGCAGAAATATCATCCGGACGTGCTGATTGTCGGGGAATTGAACGAATGGGAGACGAGCGAATATGTCCGGGATGCCCGTTATCAGGGTGAAAAGATGTCCCTGATCGTATTGGGCCATTCGGTGAGCGAAGAGCCGGGCATGGAATGGCTGTTATCCTGGCTGCAGCCTAAGGCGCCGGGGGTGAAGATCACCCATATACCGTCGGGGGACGCTTTTAACTGGATATAAGGGGATCTTTTCTCCCGGCGCCGCCGGGAGAAAAGATCCGTATTTTTATTTGGCGAATTCAGCTCTGATCACGTTCAGTGCGCCCCCTGCCACGAACCAGGCAATCTGGGATTCATTATACGTGTGGTTGAGGCTGATGTTATCTTTGCTGCCGTTCTTATGGTTCAGCACCATCGTTAAGGGTTTGCCGGGAGTAAAAGAGCCGAGGCCTGTGATGTCGATGCTGTCATCTTCCTGTACCTTATCATAATCCTCTTTATTGGCAAAGGTGAGGGCCAGCATGCCTTGTTTCTTCAGGTTGGTCTCGTGGATGCGGGCAAAACTTCTCACGATGATGGCCCGTACGCCCAGGTGGCGGGGTTCCATAGCAGCGTGTTCCCGGGAGGATCCTTCTCCATAATTCTCATCGCCTACTACTACGGAGCCGATTCCGGCTGCTTTATATGCCCTTGCCGTAGCGGGCACCGGACCATATTCTCCTGTCAGTTCGTTCTTAACAGAATCCGTCTTTTCATTAAAGAAGTTGATGGCGCCGATGAGCATATTATTGGAAATATTGTCGAGATGGCCGCGGAATTTGAGCCAGGGGCCAGCCATGGAGATATGGTCGGTGGTACATTTCCCTTTGGCTTTGATCAGCAGCTTCAATCCTTTCAGGTCCGTGCCTTCCCAGGGGGTGAACGGGGCCAGCAATTGCAGGCGCTGGGAATCAGGCTTGACGGCTACCTGTACGCTTTTACCGTCTTTAGCGGGGGCCTGGTAGCCTGCGTCTTCCACGGAAAATCCTTTGGGGGGCAGTTCCACGCCAGTGGGTTCGTCGAGCATAACGTCTTCTCCCTTCTCGTTCTTCAGGGTATCTTTCAGGGGGTTGAAAGAGAGGGTGCCTGCAATGGCAAATGCGGTGACGATCTCGGGGGAAGCGACAAAAGCATGGGTGCTTGCCAGTCCATCATTGCGTTTGGCAAAGTTCCTGTTGAAGGAAGTGATGATGGAGTTCTTGCGATTGGGGTCATCGATATGACGGGCCCATTGTCCGATACAGGGTCCGCAGGCGTTGGCCAGTACTATGCCGCCGATCTGGTCGAAAGTCTTCAGAAAGCCATCTTTTTCAATGGTGTAACGCACCAGTTCAGAGCCGGGTGTGATGGTGAATTCAGCTTTTGTCTTCAGGTTCTTATCGATGGCTTGTTGGGCCAGGGAGGCGGAGCGGCTGATATCTTCATAAGAAGAGTTCGTGCAGGAGCCGATCAGGGCTACTTCCAGACGTTCCGGCCAGTTATTGGCTTTTACCGCTTCTGCAAATTTGCTGATGGGCCAGGCCAGGTCGGGAGTGAAAGGGCCATTTACATGGGGTTCCAGCTCGGTCAGGTTGATCTCGATCACCTGGTCATAATATTTCTGGGGGTCGCTGTATATTTCTTTATCGGGGCGCAGGTAATCTTTGATCCCATCTGCCAGTGCCGCTACTTCTTCCCGGCCTGTGCCTTTCAGGTAGGCTGCCATTTTTTCGTCATAGGCGAAGATGGAGCAGGTAGCTCCGATTTCGGCGCCCATGTTACAGATGGTTCCTTTGCCGGTGGCGCTCAGGCTGTCGGCTCCGTCTCCGAAGTATTCCACAATGGCTCCGGTGCCTCCTTTTACGGTCAGGATCCCGGCTACTTTCAGGATAACGTCTTTTGCGGAGGTCCAGCCACTCAGTTTGCCGGTCAGTTTTACGCCGATCAGCTTGGGCATCTTCAGTTCCCAGGCCAGTCCCGCCATTACGTCCACTGCATCTGCGCCTCCGACGCCGATCGCTACCATGCCCAGACCGCCTGCATTGGGTGTATGGGAGTCGGTACCGATCATCATACCGCCCGGGAAAGCATAGTTTTCCAGGACTACCTGGTGGATGATGCCCGCACCGGCTTTCCAGAAGCCGATACCGTATTTATTGGAGATGGAAGCAAGAAAATCGTACACTTCTTTATTGACGTCGAGGGCGGTTGCCAGATCAGACGTTGCGCCTGTCTTGGCCTGGATCAGGTGATCGCAGTGTACGGTGGAGGGAACGGCCACCTTATCACGACCGCAGGTCATGAATTGGAGGAGGGCCATCTGGGCGGTAGCGTCCTGCATAGCTACGCGGTCCGGGGCAAAATCAACATAATCTTTTCCTCTTTCATAGGCGCGGGCAGGTGTTTCGAAAAGGTGGGCATACAATATTTTTTCGGCTAAAGTCAGCGGTTTCCCTACCAGTTTACGGGCGGCATCCACTTTGGAAGGCATTCCCCCGTATAATTTTTTAATAAGATCCAGATCAAAAACCATGATGAATTTTATTTAGATGTTAGATGTAAGCCATTGATACAGACCACAGGCTATCCGCGGGTGGAGCATAACAACCGGTAATTGAGGATGCGAATTTACCTAAAAATGCGTTATTGTATCAACATTAATAGAGTTTAATGGGGGTGGTTTTACTGATTTTTTTTAAATTAGCGTTATGAACAGATTGAAGAATTTCATAGAATGGCAGGTATTTGGCGTCTGTACCGCCATCGGGGAAAAAATGGGTATTGCCACGTCCCGGATCCGGACCTGGTTTATCTATATTTCATTTCTTACCATGGGATCTCCGCTGATCGTTTATTTTATCCTGGCGTTCTGGATGAATATCAAAAGATACATTTTATCGGCCCGGCGAAATCCGCTCAAATATCTTTAAACTATTTTTTGGCAATTTTTTGTCGCCAACCAGCAAAAGGCCTATGATCTCTGCTTTTTTTTTCCGTAACTTACCGGAAATAAACGCTGTTCTTTGTTCCAGTTCGATTACTCCTATACTGACTATGGGCAGTTGATGAATGAGCTCGCTCAGCGGTTGAATACGCAGGTGCAAAACAATCACCTGGTATTCCCCGAACAGATTGCCTCCGGCAGCCTGACTTTTATAAAATTGCCGAATGGGATCCATGTGAATATCATCAATTGCCGGATGAACCAGGACTGGCTGCTCTGCCGTAAAAAGATCAAGGAAGAATACTACATCCTCCGTTTTCATGAACTGACCATCCCCGACACCCTGGAAATCCGGATCGGTAAGGAACGATTGAAGGAATCGCACACCACCCGTTCTATTGCCTATCTTACCAACACTCTTTCCGATTGGGCTTACCTGGGAGCGAAGGGAACTACCTATAAGGGTATCGATGTGCTGTTCGACGCTGTCTGGCTGGCAGGCTATCTGGGAGTGGGGAATATCGATGATGTTTTATCGACTTATCTTTCGCTCCAGGTGGAGAATGTACATACGGAGCCGTTGGATAGTGAATACAGGCGACTGATGCAGGAGGTGGTGGAAGTGGATGATGACAGTCCTATGCGCCTTGCTATTATACAGAACAGGATCATGCTGCTGATCGAACGCTTCTTCATGCGGATTTACGAGCGGAAAAAGAATTCATACTTTGATGTTCCGCTGTCGAAAACGGATATCGACCGGATGATGCAGGTGGAGACGGCTCTTTCCAGAAATATATTTGAGCCGGCCCCCACTATCAACCAATTGGCTAAGATGGTATCGATCAGCGAATCGAAGTTAAAAAAGGATTTTAAGCTAATCTACGGCCTGCCTGTGTACGAATATTTTCAGAAGGTCCGCATGCAGGCGGCTAAGGATAAACTACTATCGGGTGATCATTCCGTAAAGGAAGTGGCTATGGAGCTGGGTTATTCCAACCTTAGTAATTTTACGATCGCCTTCAAAAAGGAATTTGGTCTTCTGCCCAGTAAACTGTTGACTCCTTACTGATAAGTGGGTTCCCGGACTAAAGAAAATGTATCCTTAACAGTTAAAAAAATGATAAAAAATTTTTACAGCTATCCTAATCTCCTTTTCAGTTAGTAAAAGCACAGAAAGCGGGATAAATTTGCATAGTATTTGATCGTTAGGGTCTTAATTATTTGTCCCGTTTTTAATTCCTCATTTTCCAGGAAAGACCAACCCTTATCAGGTATCCTTTTAAAACGCTGATACTACCTTACGGATTTTCACTAACTGTTCCAGCAAGCCCTGAAGAAGATCCAGTCGCAGCATATTAGCTCCATCGCTCTTTGCTATGGCGGGATTAGGGTGTGTTTCAATGAACAGGCCGTTTGCACCGGCGGCAATAGCAGCTTTTGCTATCGTGCCAATTAACTGCGGATTGCCGCCGGTCACCCCGCTCGTCTGATTGGGCTGTTGGAGAGAGTGGGTACAATCCATTACGACGGGAGCGCCCTGCTCCTGCATCCAGGGGATATTGCGATAGTCTACTACCAGATCCTGGTATCCGAAAGTAGTACCTCTTTCCGTCAGGATAATCTTATCATTTCCAGCTTTCTGTATCTTTTCTACGGCGAATTTCATCGAGGGACCGCTAAGGAATTGTCCTTTTTTGACGTTCACTACTTTTCCCGTTGCTGCGGCTGCGAGGAGCAGATCCGTCTGGCGGCAGAGGAATGCCGGGATCTGTAGTATGTCTACGTATTTAGCTGCCGGGGCGGCTTCATCATGGGCATGTATGTCGGAGGTGGTGGGCAGTTTGTATTTCTCCCCTACTTTTTTTATCAGTTCGAGACCGCTGTCGTCGCCGATGCCGGTGAAAGAGCCAGCGCTGGTACGATTGGCCTTCCGGTAGGAGGCTTTGAAGACATAGGGGATGCCCAGGTTGCGGCAGATCCCGGAGACTTTGTCGGCCACTTCCATGACCAGCTCTTCGCTTTCCACGACACAAGGTCCGGCTATGAGGAAGAAGTTGTTCTTATCGTAGGACTGATGTTCGAATAGGCTGTGTAAAAATTCCATGGTGCGAAAGTAAGAAAATAGCTGTTAGCAGCAAGCTATTAGGCACCAGCCGGCATCCGAACCATTTCTCTGGCTGGATGAACGGTGTTCCCGGAGGGATAAACGCCCGTGGGATAGTTTCAAGCTCCGGGCTTCGGGCTGCGAGTGGCTATTTCTACGTAAAATAAGTTTGGCTTGAGGCTAACGGCTTGAAGCTTGCAGCTTATATTTGCCCCCTCAAACGAACAATATGGTGAAAGAAAAAGTATTGGTGATCGGAGCCAGCGGGCAAATAGGCGTGGAGCTGACCCTGGCATTGCGAAAAATATATGGGAATGCCAATGTGGTGGCTTCCGATCTGCGGGAGGAGAATGAATTGTTGAAAGGCAGCGGCCCCTATGTATCGCTTGACGTAATGAATAAGGAAATGCTGCATGTGCAGGTGATCCGGCAGAATATTACCCAGATCTACCTCTTAGCGGCTATCCTCTCGGCCACTGGTGAAAAGAATCCCAACCTGGCCTGGCATCTGAACATGCAGGGATTGTTGAATGTGCTGGATATTGCCCGGGAGGAAAAATTGCATAAAGTGTACTGGCCCAGCAGTATTGCCGTATTCGGCCCCACCTCTCCTAAACAGGATTGCCCTCAGCGTACGATCATAGAGCCCAGTACGGTGTATGGGATCAGTAAATATGCGGGAGAGTTCTGGTGCAATTATTTTTTCGAGCGCTATGGCGTGGATGTAAGAAGTATACGCTATCCGGGACTGATCAGCTATAAATCCGCTCCCGGGGGTGGTACGACCGACTATGCCATAGAAATTTTCCACGAAGCGCTGGAGGAGGGCCGGTATAAATGTTTTCTTAAAGAGGACACTTACCTTCCTATGATGTATATGCCCGATGCTATACGGGCGACTATTGAATTAATGGAGGCGCCGTCGGCTAATCTCACGGTGAGAACTGCTTATAATGTAGCAGCCCTGAGCTTTTCCCCCAAAGAAATAGCTGGGGAAATCCAAAAACATATGCCGGATTTTGGCATCAGCTATTCCCCGGATTACCGGCAGAATATCGCCAATAGCTGGCCGCAAAGTATTGACGACTCTGTGGCCCGGGCAGACTGGGGCTGGAAGCCGGAATACGATCTCTCCCGCATGACGTCCGATATGCTGGAGAACCTGAAGGGTTAGTCCGTTGCCGGAGCCTTGCCCGAAAGGGGGTGCAGAATGAATTGCAATCCGTCGATGATATCCCCTTCCTTTTTTTCGGATATGGTGAACGGAATGGAGATGGGGGAGGCATCCAGATGTAATTTCCGTAGTTGTGACAGGGAGATCCGGGCGGTATAGGATCCGGGTGGCAGGCCTGTATAATTGAAGGACCCGTCCATCTCAGTCATTGCCCGTCCGGCAAGGGACAGATCGCTCCGATAAAATTCGACGATCATGCGGCCCTGTGGTTTTTGATTTTTATTCTCCTGCAGGTAGACCATGCCCGAAACTTCTCCTATTACGTTCACAGGGATCTCCAGCACTTTGAACTGGTTGGGGTCTACGACAACGTCCAGGGTCTGATTACGTATGCGCCAGGCAATGTTTTCAAAGTCAGGGTTGAGCCGGATGATATAACTTGTATATGCTTCCAGCCCGGAGACCCGGATACTGGTCTCGCCTTTGTTGTACTGGACCTTCCCATTATTGATCTGAATTTTCAATCCTGCTACTTTCGGTTCATCTTTATCCCATCTGCCGTTGTTATTCAGGTCCAGGTAGGGCAACAGGACGATACCGCCTCTGCCGACATTGCTGCGGTTACTAAAGCCAACGTGTTTCAATTTGTCATCATATGCCAGGCTGCCACTGGCCGACTGCACGGAAGTATTGATGCCGTTGCTTCTGCGCAGTGAAGAGCCTAATTGGGCAAAAGAGAGATCGAAACGAAGTCCTACCCCGATGCTTTCAAATTGGATATTGTAATTCTTTTCATAGAACACATTCACGTAACCGCGGGAAGAGATGTATTTCCCCAATTCACCTTTTATACTGATTAATTTCGGTTGTTTATATTGGAATTGCGACTGGGGAGTGAAAATAAGTTTTCCGGGGAGCCGGAAAGTCAGGGAAAGATCGCTGTAGATATAAGCCGGCGCGGGATCTGTGATCAAGGCATAGGTGGTGAAGTTGGTGCTTACGCCAAAGATAGAGCCGGAGATCAGTTCTTCAATGGTGGTGTATTTCGGGGAAGGGCCAAATTTAGAGGAAGGCAATATGATCTGGTAGAAGGTAAGACGGGAGAATGCTGAAAAGTGTCTGTTGCGGATGGGAACGGAAATAATAGCTTTCCGTTCTTCGAGGTAAGTGTTATTAATGGCCTGCTGTCCTTTTTTATACCGTGTGTAATCGACCTCGAATTGCATATCGGAGGGCAAATGGTAATTGGCGATGAGCTTTGAGCGTACTCCATAGGTATACTCACCGGCAAGCAGTAATTGGGAGTTCACCCTCAGGGAAGCATTTACAAAAGGCATGAATTTACCGGAACCAACGGAGGACAGGTATTCGCAGCCGGCGCCTATGGTCAGGTGCGATGTCAGGCCATAATTTGCATTGACGCGGGAGAACCGGCTATGGAGGCTGTCTTCTTCTATACCGGCGCCGGCGGTATATTCGAGCTGATGGTAGGGAAGGAAATTAAAAGGTATCTGGATGTTCTGTTCGCTGGATCGTTCTTCTCCCCAGGGGCCATAGTACCGGAGTTTGATTACCGAATTGCCATAGACAAGGGGTACATCGAATGTGAAGAAGCCGGAGGCATCCGCTTTTGCATAATCAACGAGTACGCCATTGACATAAAGCTCTACCACCCAGTTGGGGTCCGTATAATTGCTCAGGGTATACGTTCCGAAAGATCGACGGTAGGTGGTCGGCGTGTTGGTGAACTGAAGACCTATGACGGGAAAATAAATGGAGGAGGTGGATTGGGTAAAGATCTTTCCTGCTGTTACCTGTCGCAGAGCGGGGTTGTCGTTATCGACCAGGCGCCATTGATAGAATTGTTCCCGTTCTTTAAAAGGTATTGCGTTGTCGTAATTGATCGCCACATTGGTCTCCCCGCCTGCGAGTACGCTTCCTGTTGCCAGGTAGAGCCGGGTATCATTCGGTCCTGACTCATTCTGCGTAGCAATGATTGAATAATCAGCCATTCCCAGGCGGAATAATGGATAGTGGCGGGGAATGGTGGTATCGGCTGTCATCTCTCCTTTGAGACGGCTGAGATTGCTGCGCATCAGCTCCAGGCGCATTTCCCGGATGACGGGTAATTCCAACCTGCTGCTGAGGTTCACCGACAGGCTCCGGAAATTGAATTTGCAGGTCAGCTCGAATATCTGCCCGAAATAATCCGACCGCAGGTATAAATTACCTTCTGACCTGATCAGGTCATCCGGCCGGAGGGTGAATACTTTGCCTTTGTACAGGATCCGGTTATTCTTTTTATCGATCAGGAAGGTGGCTTCCTGATTAATAAAAAAGCCTGATATGGAATCCATTTGTGGTGAGGGCTGGTTCCTGATCTTTAAAAAATTGAAAACATCGGTAACGGACAGATAGACTACTTCATTACGGATGGCTGCCGGAATCTCCGCACTTCCTACTCCCTGAACATTCACGAGGATAAATATTTCATCATAAGGCGCAGCAGGATCTTCGCCTCCCCCACCTCCTGTACCCCTGCTTAGAAAGGGGCAGAGCAGGAGGGCCAGCAGCAGGATTGTTAGAGGATATGCAATACGATCTGTCATTGTTGGATAAAGGTTACTGAAAACATTCCGCTGTAAGCTCCGGATGGATTGGCCAGGGGACTTCCTGCTGTGAGGGTGCCCCCGATCCTTACCTCGGTCCTTCCCGGCGGGGTTGCGGTGGTAATGAAGGGGGATCCTGTACTGGCATTGCCGATATGCAGACTTATCGATCCTCCATTGCTGCCGGTAAGGGTAACGTCGGGTCCGTTCAGGATGGCGACGACGGTACCGGGATTCGCATCTATTTCATAGATGGCCGGAGAGAAGGGGATGCCGAGATTGGCCAGTACCAGGTCGCCCGTAACGGAGCGCGATCCGTCGGGAGCAAGGATCACGGTCCCCCCGGTGACTCCCTGGAAAAAAGCCCCGAAAATAAGCCCCTGTGCCGGGTTGACGTATACGGTGATCGGACGTGGGGGCGGCGGCTGTCCATAGGCCCCCGGGGCATGCAACACGAAAAGTATAATTATACCCGCCAGGGGCATAAGTATGGACGGGCCTGCCAGGAGCCATTTATTAGGAATAACCAATTTGATAGATGACATCTTCATGGTCCTGCTATAAATACTTTTTTAGTATGCACTTGCGTGCGGGTGAAAAAACTGACTATATATATTCCGGGAATGAAATTCATGGGGATCTGCTGATAACTGCTGCCGCTGATCTCCTGACGGCCCATTACCTGGCCCAGGAGGTTGGTGATAAGAAGGTCGCCTTTTTCACCGGAGGGCAGATTGCCGTTCACGAATAGCTTGCCTCCGGAGCTATACACTTTGAAGACATCCCTGGCAGTGATGGAGTCCCTTGAGGGCAATTCCCTGGTGGTGAACTTTAAAAAGAACCTGTTGGCATATTCACCGGAAGAGAGGAATAAACGATAACGTGGTTGCTGTCTGAGGTCCTGGTTGAGGGCTGACCTGGTATCGGACAGATAGATAAACAGTCCGGCAGGCATCTGCTCTATGTCCCGGACGTTGAATGTGATCCAACCGTCTCTGGCTGTCTTAAGGCCAAGGGGCACTGTCAGGCTATCCCGTGGATAGGGCAATGCGTTGATGGAAAGGCGGATGGTATCGGTTGCAACCGCATACAGATTGGGTACTCCCGGATGGGTGTTCATTAATTTAAGCGCATCCAGTTTCTTATTGAAAGTGCCGGAGGCTTCTTCTTTAAAATAAACTACGAGGGGATCTGAAGCTGTCTCCTCATCGGCGAAGCCTGCACTAAGTCTCAGCAATGGCGGCGGTCCATCGGATCTGGGGAGATCGAAAAAAATCGTGGATGGATTGGTGTTGCGGGCGTTGTTGTTGACGGCGATACTCCCCGACACCGGGAATGTGCCATTGGAAACATGTATGAAAAATCCCTGCATGGCGGAAATGATGTTGCTCGCCATGCCGTCACTGGAAACGCCATTTATATAACTGCTGTAGGTGCCGGTATACTGGTCGGTGGCGCCGGTGCTGAAATAATACAGGGCATTGTCGACATTGGTCTTTGTCCATCCGGTGGCTGAATTCCAGTCGATCGGCGAAGGATAGGGATTACCCAGAAGATTGAAGCCCTGTGTATAGGTAAGATTGTGATTGAACAAGGTAGGGGAGGAGATGGTGTGGTTGTTAACGACTCCTGTCAGGTCTGCTGTCAGGGGGGCTGCAGATGCCCCGAAATTTACCGTATATCCTGCCAGGGGGGTGAGGGTACCTGACGGGGTGGTGTAATTGAACCATCCGTTGGAAGGTTGATTCTCATCAAACCGGTAGACATCCGGGAAAGAGGCTCCCAGGTTGATCTCGTCTGCAAAATCACCAACGGTATCTCCCTGGAATGGGGAGCTGAAATATTTGTATCCGAAGCCGGAAGCGAGGTAACGTTGCATAGTCACATTGCCCAGCACTTCCCCCGTTCCGCTGCCATCGATGAGCGCTGTCCCGGCAGCCGTGGACAGCAGGGTCAGGTTGCCGTTAGCATTGAGCGTATCGTTACTTAATACGATGCCTTTCACTATTTGGCCGGATGAGATGATGGTGGTGACACTTCCGGCGGCGACCGTAAGGTTGTTGAAGGTCGTTGAGGATGAGCCTCCCAGGGTCTGTGTCGTTCCGGCGAAAATGACGGCACCGCCATTGTGGGTGAATGTTCCGTTGTTGACCCAGTTATTTTGCAGCACTATATTACCGGTGTTGGCGATGACGTATGCTCCGGAGGGAATGATCAAACCCTGGGCGGTAACCGGCCGGGCAACCAGCAGGAAGAACGATAGGCCACATCCCTTTTTGAATAAAGTTGCTTTCATGTCATTTTTGATTCTGGTCGAATTCATGTCATTTTGTTTCTGATCATTTTCATTATCTGCTCACTTTTATGGTAGCATTTATCGCTGAATAGGTTATTGTAGTCCCGCTTATCGTTTGCGGATTGCTCGTTAATGCTACACCGTTAAGCTGTATCGTAGGGCTGGACAAGCTCAAACCTGTCCAGCTTACTGCTGTCCAGGTAAATCCCGTGGTTGTTCCGGTGAGAATGATATTTACCGTCTTACCACCCAGGCCGAACAAGAGTGGCAGTGTCAGGAGTCCTGAACTGGTGGATGTGGGTGTGGACGTGGCATTGACGGCGATGTTCCAGGTATTGGAGGATGGTATGGCGCCGGTGAAGGCCAGGGTGCCTGCATTGACCGTAGTTGCCCCGGTATAGGTATTGGTTCCGCTCAGGGTCAGGGTGCCGGTCCCTACTTTAGTCAGGGCGATGACGGGGGCGCCTGACCCCTGAGGGTTGTCCTGGATAGCGCCCGCAAACGTGGTGCTGGTGTTCAGGGCCCCGACCTCGAAGGTCTTTGTTCCCGAGCCGCTAAAGCCGCCGAGGGTGGTGGCGGAACTGGTTCCGGTCAGGCTACCCAATTGGACGGTGGGGGTTGCCGCACCGGCTGTTTCAATCACTCCGAAGGTGCCGCTAAGAGTCCAGGAGGCTGCTGCGCTGCCGGTATTCGCTGCGTTGCCGGTCCCTCCATTATCAGACCATAGCAGACCACGGGCGTTTGCAGGCTGAGAAAAACTGCCGGTAAAGCCGCTGTTGTTGCCATAAAGCCTCAATGCCCGCAATTGACTGGTGTTGTTGGACATACTCAGGGTGCCGGCGCCAGAGATGTTGCCGGACAGGTTGATATTGGCGCTGGTGACATTGGCGGACAAGGTACCCCCGGATGCAATGACGACAGGGGTACTCAAGGTAGGCGCCGTGGTATTAGCGATTCCATTGGACAAGAGCAATGTGCCGGAGTTGATGGTGGTAGTTCCGGTATAGACGGTCGTTGAATCGACGGTGATCGTACCTGTTCCTGCCAGGGTCAGCCCGGCCGATCCACCCAATGAGCAATTGATAGTGGCGCTGGCATTGGCGGTGATATTGCCGGTGGTATTGTAGAGGGTGTAGAAGTTCCCAGCGGCTTCGGTCAGCGTGAAGCTGCCACCGCTTGAGGCGGGATTGAAGGTTAATGAGTTTACCGTTTGTGAAGCTGCCAAGGTCACTGTACCTGCCGCTCCGCCTCCGGGACTATTGGCCCCGAAAATGGCTGTGGCGCCCGGTCTCCAGGCTACATTGGAGGCGCCTCCGTCGGCCGTCCAGGTCCTGTTACTGCCAACGTTGTTCCAGGTACCGTTGCCATTGTCGATGTGGGCATTGAGGGCATTGTCCCAGGTCAGAATGGAGGATGACCCATTAAGCGCCCAGAACATCTTTTGTTCGCTCTGTGCTCTGCCGGAGAGGGAGGAACAAATGACGAGCAATATAATTGCGGATAGTGTCCGGGAACGAAGAAACAAAATATAGTATCGGATATTCATTTTTTATTTTACTTCCTGGTTATAGCGCTCGCTTATTATAGTTACTCCTTAATTAAATTATAGTCTAATTATAGTTATAGCCGACGGTCCAGTAATAATTTGTACCGTCATAGAAATAGGAAAGCACGTCTACTGCATTTGCTGCGGATGTAAGTGTAACGGCCGCGCCTCCTCCATTGATGACTTTCGAACCTGAGGGCAGCGTGAGGGTCCTTCCCCCTGTAGCATCCTGCTGGACCTTGATCAGGCCATACATGCCGGCTACTGCATTGGTGATCGCCAGGGTAGTGTTGCCGGTAAGGGTAACGGTGGTGGTGGCTCCTTTGGTCTGGTCCCATGTAGTGGTGGTTCCGAAGGTAAGCGTCTGAAAGGTGGAGGTATAAGCGGGAGCGTTGAGGGTACTGTCGAAGCTTCCCTTGCCTTTTACGTCCACTTTGTAGGCAGCGCTGGTCTTGCCGATGGACACATTGCCAGCGCCATCGATGCGCATTCTCTCATTGGTGGATTGGGTCGTTCCGCCTGTCATAAATACCAGGGCCTTGGCGGCGGTGCCGGTGCCTACCAGGA
>Ga0307511_10004748_pt1 | contig 13890 bp, 8 predicted proteins | sample 13_EM_MG_FD_200266 | JGI IMG/M metagenome (GOLD analysis project Ga0307511, IMG submission 200266) | Populus trichocarpa ectomycorrhiza microbial communities from riparian zone in the Pacific Northwest, United States - 13_EM | ecosystem: Host-associated > Plants > Roots > Unclassified | place...
CCCACCAGCATCATTGGCAATCGCCGACCGAGCCGCGATCGTATTCCATCCGAGAAGGATCCGATGAAGGGGTCGCCGGCGGCGTCGAGGCACATGCTGAGCGCCAGCGCCACCCCCACCATGCTGCCCGAGAGCCCCAGCACGGCCGTGTAGTAGAAGAACACGTAGGCTGCGATGGCGATATAGCCCGACTCCACCGCTTGGCCGAGGCTGTAGGCGAACTTCACCTGCCCCGGCGTCTTGCGGTCCTCGGCGGCCACGGCGTTGTCGGGGACTCGGGCCAGATCCTCAGCGACCGCCAAATCGGTTCTCCGCGTGTGAGTTGTCCTGGGTCAGGAACTGCGTCCAGCGGCGACGTCGCTGGCGCGCTTGATCTTCAGCCGCGCGGCGATCTCGGCGTGGCGCTCGCGGGTCAGGTGGTAGCCCAGCATGGCCGCGGCCGAGCCGACCCCGAACAGCGCCGCGAACGGCCCCCACGCCAGGATCAGCAGGCGCAGGGTGTGCTCCGGCACCACGGCGTTCACCGCCATGCCCGCGGCCTTGGGAAAATGCAGCGCGTCCAGGGCAAAGCCGGCGGCCATCTGGCCCAAGCCCGAGGCGGCCTTCGAGGCGAAGCCCAGGCCCGCGAAGTAGAGCCCCTCGCGGCGGGCGCCGAACAGCATCTCGTGTTCGTCGGCGGCGTCGGCCATCATCGCCGGATAGGCCACCACCAGGAACGAGATGCCGAAGCCGCTGATGGCGACGTTGACGATCAGCATCCACATCGCCGTCTCGCCGGTCGGCGCGATGACTCCCAGCGCCCGCAGGCCGTGGATGACGACCAGGGTGGCGATCACGATCGCCAGGCCGATGACCACCGAGGTCTTCTTCTCGATGTAGCCCAGTACGAACCGCGCGAACGGCACGCCGGCCATGATCGCGAAATAGAACGACATGGACGCGAACTGGATCTGCTGCGGCTTCATCTTCCAGACGAAGACGTAGGCGTGGTTGTTCAGCGCGCCGTTGATCCCCGCCATGGTCCAGAACGCCAGCGCCGACAGGAAAAGCGCCCGGAACGAGCGGTTGCGGAACACCTCGGACAGCTCGCGCACCAGGCCGCTCAGCATCGGCGCCGCGGCGGTCCTGGGTTGCGGCAGGGCGCGGCCGTAGCGCCAGACGCCCAAGATGCAGATGGCGGCGCAGCTGAACAGCAACAGCGCCATGCCCTTGCCGAACGCCGGGTAGTGCGCACGCACCTGCAGGCCGCGGTCGCCGCCGAAGAACACCGAATAGGCCAGGATCACGATGGCGAAGCTGATGAAGACGCCGAAGAAGCCGCGGTAGGCCGCCACGCTGGCGCGCTCGCCGTAGCCGCTGGCCATCTCGGCGCCCAGCGCCGCGTAGGGCAGGTTGAACACCGAGGCGACGCCGCGCAGCGACATCTTCGCCGCCACCAGCCAGGTGAACAGGATCAGCGGCTGCAGGCCCAAGGGCGGCGAGAACAGCATCCACAGCGCCAGCCCGGTCAGCGGCGCGCCCAGCAGCATCATCGGCAGCCGGCGGCCCCATCGCGAGCGCACATTGTCCGAGATCGACCCGATCAGCGGGTCCATCACCGCGTCCAGGCACATGCTGATGCCCAGCGCCACGCCGACGGCGGTTCCCGAGAGGCCCAGGACGGCGGTGTAGTAGAAGAAGACGAAGCCGGCGACGACGAGGTAGCCGGACTCGATGGCCTGGCCGAAGGCGTAGAGGATCTTCACCGGGACGCCGGGCTTCAGTTCGCCCGCGACCCCAGGCGCCGCACCCACGAGGGGACCCGGCCCTACGACATCGTCGGCAACCGCCACATTCTTCCTCCCGATACCGTTCTTGTTTGAAGCGACGGTATCCCGCCGGGCGGGCGTGGCAACGATGACCCTACGTCACAACTGCATGATCTTTAGGTAATAAAGCCGCGAACGAGGGCGTTATAGTCCGCCGGCTTCTCGTCCATGGTGGCGTGACTGCAGCCCTTCATCACCTCCAGGCGAGAGCCCTTGATCCCGTCGCGGATGGTCTCGTGGCAGTCGAGGGTGACCTCGTCGAACTCGCCGGTGGTGATCAGCGTGGGCAGGGTGATCTTCCCCAGGTCCTTGCGCCGGTCCCAGTCCTTGATCACCCCGGTGATGGTGAATTCGTTGGGGCCATTCATCACGCGGTACGCGATCGACTTGGCGACGATCTCGCCGCTCTCGGCGAACTTGCCGGTCGGGTCGGCGCGGCACAGGTGGGTGTCGTAGAACAGCTTGACGATGTCCTGGTACTCCGGGCTCGCCTCCTGGTTCGCGGCCTCCAGTTCGTGCAGCCGCTGACCCTTGCCGTCCGGCAGGGCGGCGATCAGCCGCTGCATCCCGGCCACGGTCTGCGGCACACTGGCCAGCGCCCCGCTCAGCACCAGCTTCTCCACGCCTGCGCCGCGCCCCTGGCACAGGTATTCGATGGCCAGCATCGACCCCCACGAGTTGCCGAACAGGACGATTTTCTCCAGCCCCAGCGCCTTGCGGACCGCGTCCACCTCATCGACCGCCCGCTGGATCGTGTAGATCTTCTCGTCCGCCGGGCTGTCGGCCCTCCCGCAGCCCAGCTGGTCGTAGAGGATCACCGGGCGCTCATCGCCCAGCGCGCCCATCGGCTCCAGGTAGTTGTGCCCCGCGCCCGGCCCGCCGTGCAGCAGCAGCAGCGGCGTCTTCGGCCCGGCCCCGATGGTCTTCCAGTGGACGCTGCCGCCAGGAACGGCCGCCCGTCCCTCGCTCGTCGCCAGGGCCGCCGGCGCGGCCTTGGGCTTCGCCGGCTCCGGCTTCGAGCAACCGGTCAGGCCGGCGGCCGCCATCGCCGCCATCGCGCCGCGTCGTGAGAAATCCATGGCCGCCCTCCCATATCGCCCCCAAAGATACTGGCTTCCGGCGCGATCACATCAAGGCGCAAGTCGGGGCCCGTGGGCGGCCTGCTTGGACAAGGCCGGGACTAGGGCTCCTTGACGGCGTGCAGTCCGCGCTCGCGGGCGACCCGCACCGCGGCCAGGCGGCTCGGCGCGTCCAACGCCGCCAGGATCGCGCTCACATGGTGTTCGACGGTCTTGGCGCTCAGCCCCAGGTGGTCGGCGATATTGGCGTTGGACAGTCCGCTTCCCAGCAGGGAGAGCACTTCGTTCTGCCGTCGTGTCAGTCCGGCGGCGTCCTGGCGTCGCTCCGTCCGCGGCCCCGGGGAAACGGACCGCGCGCCGTCGGCTCGCATGCGGCGGCGCAGGTTGCGGGCGGCGGGAACGGCGCCCAGCCGGTCGAAGATCACCAGGGCCTGACGCTGCGCCTCGTCGTCGCCGCCCGACAGGGCGATCGCCTGTTCGTAGGGACAGCCGAGGGCGTCCCAACCCAAGGCCGCGTTGCGCCAATCGCCGTCGAGATGCGCCCGATGCGCCGCCGGGACGTGCGCCAGCGCTTCGGGCGAAAGCTCCGGCGGGCGGCCGAGGATCGCGAGCCACAACGCCGTCTCTCCGACACGATAGACTTGGCTCCACGCCCCCAGGACACCTTGCAGGACCTCGGCCAGCCGGTCGCCCGCCCCCGGCCGGGAGCCGTCGAGCCACTCGGCCTCCGCGTCGGCGATGGCGATGGGGACGCGCCAGAGGAGATCGCGGCCGGACGTCGGCGCCTGCCGCGCCTGCTCCAGCACGCCGCCCTCGGGCTGGCCCAGCCGCACCCGCGCGCGGCTCAACGCGATCAGAGCCGGCAAGCTCACCACCCCCTTGGGATAGGGGCCGTAGACCACGTGCTCCGCCTCGGTGACCGCGTCCGCGAGCCGCCCCATGTCCAGCCAGGCCGTTGCGCGGTTGCCGCGGATCATGGCCTCCAGCGGCCGCTGGTCGCGCGCACGGCAGACCGCGATGCCGTCCTCGAACAGCTGGTGCAGGCCCTCAAGCCGCCGCCCCGCCGCCAGCACCGAGGCGAGGTTCGAATACAGGCGGGGCAGCGTGTCGGGCTGGTCCCGTCTTCGGGCCTCTTCGATCGTGGTTCGCATCGCCCGAGCGCCCTCGTCCAGGTCGACGGACGCCTGCGCCGTGTTCAGATGGGTCTGCGCCTGGATGTAGATGTCCCAGCGGCCCAGCTTCTGCGCGCGCGTCAAAGCGTCCTGCGCCACCGGGATGGCCTTGGCGTTGCGGTCGGCCAGGATGTCGAACTGCGACTGGCTGGCCAGGGCCAGCGCATACTGCCAGCTGTCCGGCTCCGCGCTCAGCACCCGGACCGCCTCGTCGAGGTCCGCCTCGGCCCGCATGGGGTCGCCGAGGCTCCAGTGCAGGTGGCCTGAGATCCGTAGGGTGTTGCCGAGGCCGGTGACGCTGCCCGATCGCCGGTGGATGTCGATGGCGTCCTTGAGCGCGCGCGAGGCCTCGGCAAAGGCTCCGGAATACTCCGCGGCAAACGCCTTGCGTTCGAGCAGCTGGGCGCGGGCGACGTCCGAAAGCTCGCCCCCTTGTTCGATCGCCCGGGACAGGTGCGCGGTGGTTTCGCGGTACGCGCCCAGGGCGGCCGCCTCGTCCGCGGCGCGGATCGAATAGCGGACCAGATCGACTTCCGCGCCGGCGTGCTCGGCATGGTGGGCGACCTCCGCCGCCCGCTGGTCGTTGCGGCCCTTGAGCAGCGCCAGGGCCGTGGCGTGCAGGTCGCGCCGGCGCAGCGGCGACATCGCCTCGTTCACCGCGCGCCGCGCCAGCTCGTGGCGGAAGGCCAAGCGATCGCCCTGGGCGTTCAGCATGCCGGCGGCGAGGCATTCCTCGACCGCGGCGTGGTCGGCATCGCCGGTGATGAGGCGCAGCATCTCCTCGTCGATCTGCCGCGGAAAGATCGACGCGCATTCGAGGGTGCGACGCCCGCCCTTCGACAGCCGCGAGGCCCGGGTCACCGTCAGCTCCTGGATGCTGCGCGGCACCCCGTCGCCCTCGGCGGTCAGGTACTCGGTGACGTTGAACGGGTTGCCGCCGGTCAGGTCATAGACCTCGTGGGCGGTGCGGCCCTGCCGGCGCGCCAGCTGAGCGACCGACGCCATCGACAAGGGCGCCAGGTCGATGCGCTCGCGGGCGTCGCGCGGCATGTCCGCCCAGAACGACGCCAGCCGGGCGGCCGATTCCGGCTCGTCGTTGCGGAAGGTCACCAGCACCATCACGGGCGCCGCGCGAATCCGGCGCCCCAGGAAGCGGAGCAGGTCCAGGGTCGCGTCGTCCGCCCAGTGGATGTCCTCGATGACCAGCAGCGCGGGACCGCGCCCGACCTGAAGCAGCTGCAGCAGCGACTCATAGGTGGCCAGATGCCCCGTCGCCGAGATGTAGAAGCGGCCCTGACTTTCCCGGGCGATGTCGCGCAGCGGGCCCAACGGCTCCGGGGTCGAGAGGTGTTCACAGCCCCCGGCGTGGACGCGGGAGCCGGACCGATGGGCCGCGGTGAACGCCAGGGTCAGCGCGGTCTTGCCGATCCCCGCCTCGCCCTCCAGCGAGATGATGCGACCGTGGCCTTCGCGCGCAGCCGCTAGGGCCGCCTCGAGCCTGGCCCGCGGCTCCTCCCGCTCCAGAAGTTCCATATCCGCGTTCACCGACCGGAGCCTATATAGCTCCGCTTTGCGAAGGGGAACGACCGAAGGCGCCGTTACCAGCTGTCGATCCAGCGCAGCTTCTTCTCCGTGCGCGGCGGGACCGGCGGGATCGACTTCAGGCCGGTCAGGATCCAGCGGCGCGTGTCCGCCGGGTCGATGACGTCGTCGAGGGCCGGGCTGGTGGCCATGCTCATGGCCTTGCCGCGGGCGTAGGCGGCCGCGACCATCTCGTCGAACTTGGCCTTGCGCTCCACCGGGTCGGCGATGGCGGCCAGTTCGTTGCGATAGCCCAGCTTCACGGACCCTTCGAGGCCCATGCCGCCGAACTCGCCGGTCGGCCACGAGACCACGAACATCGCGCCCTGATAGCTGCCCCCGGTCATGGCGATGGCGCCCAGGCCGTAGGACTTGCGGATGATCACCGAGAAGATCGGCACCGTGAGGTTGGCCCCGATCACGAACAGCCGCGAGCAGTGCCGGATGAGGCCGGTCTTCTCCGCCTCCGGGCCGACCATGTTGCCGGGGGTGTCGGAGAGGCTCAGCACCGGGATGTCGAAAGCCTCGCACAGCTGCAGGAACCGCGCCGCCTTGTCGGAGGCGTCGGAGTCGATCGCGCCGCCCAGGTGCATCGGATTGTTGGCGAACACGCCGACCGGGCGGCCCTCCACGCGGATGAAGGCGGTCACCATCGCCAGGCCGAACTTGGGGCGCAGCTCCAGCACCGAGTCCTTGTCGGCGATCAGCTCGATCACCTTGCGGATGTCGTAGACCCGCAGGCGGTTTTCCGGGACCGCGCGGCGCAGCAGCCGCTGGTCGGCGCAGGACCAGTCGGCGACCGGGCCCTGGAAGTAGGAGAGGTACTTCTTGGCGGTGAACACCGCCTCCTCCTCGTCCTCCACCAGCACGTCGATCGTGCCGTTCGCCTGCATCACCTTGATCGGGCCGATCTCCTCCGGGCGGAACACGCCCAGGCCGCCGCCCTCCACCATGGCCGGGCCGCCCATGCCCAGCGCCGAGTCCTTGGTGGCGATGATCACGTCGCAGCAGCCGAGGATGGCGGCGTTGCCGGCGAAGCAGCGGCCGGAGTTCACGCCGATGAGCGGCACCGCGCCGGAGAGCCGGCCCCAGAACTCGAACCCGCGGGTGAAGCCGCCGCCCTCGGTGTCGCCCGGCCGGCCCCCGCCGCCCTCGGTGAAGAACACGATCGGCGTGCGCCAGCGCAGCGCCAGCTCGCTCATCCGGTCCAGCTTCCAGTGGTTGTTGCCGCCCTGGGTGCCGGCCAGCACGGTGTAGTCGTAGCTCATCACCGCGCAGCGGGCCTTGTCCTCGCCGAACAGGTCGCCGTTCACGGACGCCAAGCCCATCAGCATGCCGTCGGCGGGCGTGGTGTCGATCAGTTCCTGCAGGGTGTTGCGCCGCTTGCGCGCGGCCACCACCAGCGCGCCGTACTCGGTGAAGCTGCCCGGATCGACCAGGTCCTCGATGTTCTCGCGCGGGGTCCGCTGGCCGGTCTTGCGCCGGCGCGCGACGGCGTCGGGCCGGGCCGCGTCCAGCGTCTTCTCGTGGCGGGCGATCACCTCGGCCAGGTCCGGGCGGATGAAGTCGAGGTCGACCGCCTCCTCCACCACCGCGCCGCCGCCGGCGACCTCGCTCTCCTCGACGAACGCCAGCGGGTGGCCCTCGTAGACGGTGTCGCCCGCCGCCACGTTGACCAGCCGCACGATCCCCGAGGCCTCGGCCGAGATCACGTGCTCCATCTTCATGGACTCCATGATCATCAGCGCCTGACCCGCCCGCACCGTGTCGCCTGCGGCGACCGAGACGCTGACCAGGGTGCCCTGCAACGGCGCGCGCAGCGGCTTGGTGCCCTCCGGCCCTTCCGCCTCCTCGTCCTCGACGACGCTCTCGGCCTCTTCCTTGCCGAGCGCCAGGATCGCCAGCGGGTCGGACGCATCGACCTGGTAGCCCACCCGCTTCGGCCCCGCCGCGGCCCCGCGCGCGGCGGCGTCGAAGTAGAGCTTCGGATGCGCCTCCGGCTCACCGGCCAGCTCGCCCATGTGCTCTTCGATGAAGCGGGTGTGGACCTGTCCCTGGGCGACCGCCGGGTGGGCCAGCAGGTTCTGCAGGAAGGCGATGTTGGTGGGCGAGCCCTCGATGCGGAACTCGGAGAGGGCGCGGTAGGCCTTGGCCACGGCGCGGCTGAGGCCGCCGGCGCCGGTGTGCACGATCAGCTTGGCCAGCAGGCTGTCGAACCGCGCCGAGGTGCGGTAGCCGGCGTAGCCGAAGCCATCGACGCGGACGCCCGGCCCCGACGGCGGCTCGAACACCGCCAGCGTCCCGCCCGCCGGCCGCGCCGAGCCGTCGGCGGCCATGGTCTCCAGGTTCACCCGGACCTGCACCGCGTGGCCGCGCGGCTCCGGCACCCGGTCCTGGGTCAGCGCCAGGTCGCCCAGCGAACGGCCGGCCGCGATCTGCAGCTGCAAGCGCACCAGGTCGAGGCCGGTGACCTCCTCGGTGACCGTATGCTCCACCTGCAGGCGCGCATTGCCCTCGATGAAGACCACGTCCGCGCCGTCGACCAGGAACTCCATGGTCCCCAGGCTGCGGTAGCCGGCGGCCTGCCCCAGGGCGACGCCATAGCCGAACAGCCGCTCGCGCACCGTCATCGGCAGGGTGTCGGCCGGCGCGATCTCGATCACCTTCTGTCGCTGCCGCTGCAGCGAACACTCCCGGTCCCAGAGGTGGCTGACGCTCTCGCCGTCGCCGACGATCTGCACCTCCAGGTGGCGGGCGCGGGCCAGGAACCGCTCCACATAGAGGTCACCGTTACCGAACGCCGCCTTTGCCTCGGAGGCGCAGCGTTCGAAGGCTTGCTCCAGTTCGTCCGCCGCCGTGACCGGCCGCATGCCGCGCCCGCCGCCGCCCGCCACGGCCTTGACCATCACCGGGCCGTTGGCCGCGAAGAACGCCTGCGCCTGTTTCAGCGTCGTCGGCCCGTCGGTCCCGGCCAGGACCGGCACGCCGCACTGCTGCGCCAGCGCCCGCGCCCGGCCCTTGTCGCCGAACAGCTCCAGGGTCTCCGGCGTCGGCCCCACGAAGGTCAGCCCGGCCGCCGCGCAGGCCCGCGCGAAGGCCGCGTTCTCGCTGAGGAACCCATAGCCGGGATGAACCGCGTCGGCGCCGGCGTCCTTCGCTGCGGCGACCACCTGCTCAATGTCCAGATAGGCCGCCGGGCCCGAGCCCTTCAGCCCCACCGCCGTGTCGGTCTTGCGGGTGTGCAGCGAGGCGGCGTCGTCCTCGGAGTACACCGCCACCGTCTCCAGGCCCATCTCGGCGGCCGTCCGCGCGATGCGGACCGCGATCTCCCCCCGGTTGGCGATCAGCAGCTTCTTCACCCGACACGTCCTCTCGCCCAACGACCGGCCCCTGCGAGGCGGCGGACCGCATCATGCGCACTGCGCGCCCCGCGCCAAGCCTTCCCCGCAGTCAGGCCATACCGCAAATTCACTGCTTGCTTTTTGCAACTAGTTTAAATACCAACACAGCCAACAGGCCGCGACGCGGCCGACCCCTCAAAAGGAGACGCCCGATGCGCAAGCTGATCCTCTCGATGTTCATGAGCCTCGACGGCTACGTCGAAGGCCCCGGCGGCGAATTCGCCCCGCCGCCCTGGTCGGACGACGTCGGCCGCGAGTGGTCGGGCTGGGCGACGGAGGCCGGCGGCCACATCCTCTACGGGCGCGCCAACTTCGAGTTCAACAAGGCCTTCTGGACCTCGGACGAGGCCAAGGGCATGCCGCAGACGCCGTTCATGACCGCCACGGCGAAGTCCGTCGCCTCGCGCACCCTGAGCGGCGACCTGGGCTGGAACGGCCACGCGGTCGGCGACCTCGCCGCGGAGGTCGCGCGCCTGAAGGCTCTACCGGGCAAGGACGTCCTCAGCTTCGGCGGCGCCGGGCTAGCGCACAGCCTGATCGAACAGGACCTGGTCGACGAGTACCGGCTGATGATCACGCCCGTCCTGCTGGGCGGCGGCAAGCGGCTGTTCCCGGACGGCGTGCGACGCGACCTGAAGCTGGTCGAGGACAAGCGCCTGGACGTGGGTTCGGTGATCCTGCGCTACGCCCGCGCCTGATCCGGCTTCCGGGCTTCGAGGATCATCCGGTACTCGGTGGCCACGTTGGCCTCACGGTCCACCATGCGGCGGATCTCCGCCTGGCTGATCTCGCCGGCCTCGACCTGCTTCCAGATGGCGTCCTCCACCAGTGTGCGTTCCTCGACCATCTTGAAGTCGACGCCCAGGTAGAGGCCGAGCGGGGTGTTCGGCCGTGCGTCGCGCCGCCACTGCTCGTTCAGCTCGCGGTCGAAGAGCCGCAGCGCCATCGGAGTGACGACCCGCACATGGGTGGGGTCGCCCAGGAAGTGGTCGTGGCGCGGGTGCGGCACGTGGATGATCACCCGGCAGCCCGCCGCGGCGATGCGCCAGGTCTCCTGGATGATCGCCAGGAACACCTTGGTGTCCGCGCCCATGTGCTCCAGGGAGTGGATGAAGCGGATCTCCTCGGCGCAGTCGTCCGGCCACGGCCAGGGCGTCCGCTCCAGGTCCCACACCTCGTCGGCCGACGACTCCTTCGCCGAGTCGACGTTGACGTACCCCTCCAGCCGCCGCTGGCCGCAGCCCATGTTGAACTTCATCTAGGCTCCTCTCCCGTCCTCTGCGGGACAGGGGAGGCGCTGGCAAGCCTCAGGCCTTCAGCATGTCCTTGGTGATCGGCAGGCTACGCACCCGCTTGCCGCTGGCCGCGAAGATGGCGTTGGTGAGGGCCGGGATCGCCGGCGGCAAAGCCGGTTCGCCCAGGCCGGTCGGCGGGAAGTCGGTCTTCAGGAACTTCACCTCCACCGGCGGCGCCTCGTTGATGCGGATCAACGGATAGTCGGTGAAGTTGGACTGCTGCACCTTGCCGTCCGCCAGGGTGATCTGGAGGTGCAGGGCGTGGCCCAGCCCCTCGATCACCGAGCCCTGCACCTGGTTGACGGCGCCCGCGGGGTTCACGATCTGGCGGCCCACGTCGGCGGCGACCCAGACCTTCTTGACCTTGACGTCGCCGGCGTCAGAGACCGCCACATGGGCCACCTCGGCGAAATAGCCCAGGTGGCTGTAGTAGCAGGCCACGCCCATGCCCTCGCCCTTGGGCAGCTTGCCCCGGGCGTTGGCCCAGTCGCACATCTCGCCCACGGCCTTCAGCACGCCCACCATGCGCCCGGCGCCAAAGGCGGCGGGCGCTTCGCCCACGACCGGCTTGTCGCCCAGGAGCTTGATCTGGAAGGCCAGCGGATCGGCCCCAGCCGCGTTGGCCAGCTCGTCGATGAAGGACTGGTGCACGAACGCCAGCGCGTTCGAGCCCGGCGCCCGCATCGGTCCGGTGGGCATGCCCAGCGGCATCAGGCTGACGTCCTGGCGGTAGTTCGGCACGAAGCGCGACGGAAACTCCGTGGCGGCCATGCCGGCGCTGGAGGCGACGGCCGCGCCCTCGCCGTAGCTGACGAAGTGGTCGTGCCAGGCCGAAAGGTTGCCCGCCGCATCGACGCCGCCGCGGAAGAAGTGGAACCCGCCCGGCCGGTAGAAGCTGTGCTGGATGTCGTCTTCGCGCGTCCACAGCAGCTTGACCGGCGCCCCCGTCTCCCGCGCGATCCAGGCCGCCTCGACCATGTAGTCGTTGCCCAGCCGCCGGCCGAAGCCGCCGCCGCAACGGACCATGTGGACGGTGATGTCCTCGGGCTTGATGCCCAGGGTCTTGGCGCACAGTTGCCGGCCGGGCTCGGGGAACTGGGTCGGCGCCCAGATCTCCAGCTTGCCGTCCTTGAACTCGGCCGTGCAGTTCATCGGCTCCAGCGGCGAGTGGGCCAGGAACGGGTAGGCGTAGGCCGCCTCCACGGTCTTGGCCGCACCCTTGAGCGCCGCCTCGACGTCGCCGTCGTTGCGGGCGTTGCGCTGCGGCGGGCCGGCGGCCAGCTCCTTGGCCTTGGCGGCGAAGCCGGCGCTGGACTGTTTCGAGGTGGGATGATCGGCCCACTGCACCTTGAGCTTGTTGCGGCCCTTGCGGGCGGCCCACCAGGTATCGGCCACCACGGCCACGCCGGGGACGAGGCCGGAGCCGATGTTGCCGCCGCTCGGCATCACGGCGGCGGGATTCCCCTCGACCACGAACGCCTTCTTCACGCCCTTCACGGCCATCGCCGCGTCCAGGTCGGCGCCGGTGACCTTGGCGCCGAACACCGGCGCCTTGGCGAAGGTGGCGTACAGCATCCCGGGGCGCTGCACGTCGATGCCGAACAGGGGCTGGCCGGTGACGATCTTGGCGGTGTCGTACTGCGGCATGGACTTGCCGATGATCCGGTATTCCTTCGGATCCTTCAGCGTCACGGTCTTCAGGTCCGGCGGCGGGATGTTGGCGCAAGCCAGCGCCAGAGAGCCGTAGGAGCGCTTCTTGCCGGACTTGGTGTTGACCACCGTGCCCGGCGTGGTCGTGCACTCGCCCGGGCCGCAGTTCCAGGCCTGGGCCGCCGCCTGGATCAGCATCAGGCGCGCCACCGCGCCCACGCGGCGCAGTTCGTCCCAGTGCACCGGCGTGGCCATCGAGCCGCCGGCGAACTGGCGGCCGTAGGTCTTGGGATCGTTGTCGGCCTGTTCGATGCGGACGTTCTTCCAGTCCACGTCCAGCTCTTCGGCGATCATCATCGGCAGGCTGGTCTTGATGCCCTGGCCGATCTCCGGGTTCTTGGCGACGATGGTGACGATGCCGTCGGGGGCGACGCGGACGTAGGCGTTCAGCGCGCCGACGCCGGCGGCCTGGGCCTCGGACTTGGCGGCGATGGCGAAGTTCAGCGTCAGGCCCGCGGCGGTGACGGAGGCGAGGATCTCGCGGCGGTTCGCGCCGGTCGGTTGATAGGTCATGACCTAGACCTCCACCTTCTGGCCGGAGGCCCGCTTGATGCCCGCGCGGATCCGCGTGTAGGTCGCGCAGCGGCAGATGTTCCCGGCCATGGCCTTGTCGATATCGGCGTCGGTCGGCTTCGGCGTCTGGGCCAGCAGCGCGGTGGCGCTCATGATCTGGCCGGGCTGGCAGTAGCCGCACTGGGCGACGTCCAGCTCGGCCCAGGCGGCCTGGACCTTCTTGCCGATCGGGTGGGCGGCCATGCCCTCGATGGTGGCGATCTTGGCGGCGCCCACGGCGCTGGTCGGGATCTGGCACGAGCGCATCGGCTTGCCGTCGAGGTGCACCGTGCAGGCCCCGCACGCGGCGACCCCGCAGCCGAACTTCGGCCCCGTGATCCCAAGGCTGTCGCGCAGCGTCCAAAGCAGCGGCGTATCGCCGTCCACGTCGGCGACCAGCGCCTTGCCATTGACGTTGAGGGTATAGGCCATGCCCGCGTCTCCCGAGTTTGCGGGATGCTACTCCGCGGCGGGCGCCCGGCAAAGCGCCGGTACGTGACGACGGCGAAACATGCGGAGGCAGCCCGGATCAGGCGATCCCGGCGCGTTAGGCAGTTCGACTACATAACCAAGGGGTGCGGGTCAATTGCGCGCCGCCCGGCCCGTCGGGAAATGGATCTTGGCGCGGAAGCCCTTGGGGTGGAATTCGCCGTCCACATGGCCGCCGTTGTTGCGCAGCGAGACGTCGAGCAGCCGGGTGCCGAAGCCGCGCCGCGCCGAGACGCGGACCGGCGGGCCGCCCACCTCCGTCCAGCTCAGGACCGCGCGGCCGTCATCGGCGGCGTGCAACGCCAGCTTCACGCGCCCGGCGGAGGCCGACAGGGCGCCGTACTTCAGGGCGTTGGTGGACAGCTCGTGCAGCAGCAGCGCCATGGCCACCACCACCTCGGTGGGGATGTTCACCGCCGACAGCTGCGGATCGCGGTCGAAGCGGTCCGGCCCGAAGGTCTGCAGGGTCTGGTCCAGGAGGTCGTTGAGCGGCAGCGGCTTGCCGGCCGCCTGGGTGACCAGGTCCTGGCTGTCGGCCATCGAGCGCAGGCGCGACGTCAGCACCTCCTCGAAGTGCTTCACGCTGGTGGCGCTGCGGGCGGTCTGGCCGACGATGGTCATCATCACCAGGATGCCGTTCTTCGCCCGGTGGGCCAGTTCGCGCAGGATCAGGCTGCGCCGCTCCTCGGCCACCTTGCGGTCGGTGACGTCGAGATTGGCGCCCACAACGATGCTGCCGCCGGCGGCGTCGCGGATCAGCCGGGCGCGGGTCTGCAGCCAGCGGGCCTTGCCGTCCGGCGCGA
>Ga0307511_10004749_pt1 | contig 13889 bp, 6 predicted proteins | sample 13_EM_MG_FD_200266 | JGI IMG/M metagenome (GOLD analysis project Ga0307511, IMG submission 200266) | Populus trichocarpa ectomycorrhiza microbial communities from riparian zone in the Pacific Northwest, United States - 13_EM | ecosystem: Host-associated > Plants > Roots > Unclassified | place...
ATAGTGTTGTTGATGTCTTTTTTCTATTTGAAAAATAACAGAAAACCTATAAAAAGGAAACTATAGAGAATTTCTAAATTGTGTTTTCTAAACTTATTAGCATGAAAAGCTATTACTGGGCATGAACCCAGGTGGACCTGGGCTCTTAATTCACCACAGATTTGGAGCCCAGCATCAACAAGGCTTCAACTTTGCTCAGTAATGCCCAGGCCAGGTCTGATCAGTTTTCAGAAGCTGGGAAGTTTGGACCGGGCTTTCTGTAGCCCTGATCAGTTTTCTCAAGCTATTATTATAATAATCTCCCTACATTAATTACAGTTTACCTTGAGAAAACAAATAAAAAACGTAAATTTAGAGTTCCTTTCATGAAGAGAGAACTTGATAACATATCATTAGTAACTTTAACCAGCTTTGTGGTCAACTCGAGATTTAATTAAGATTAAATTTTTAAAAAATTAGATGGAACTTGACTTAATTAAAACTTGATTTAATTTCTTTTTTAAATGATGTTATTTTGATTGAATCATATTTAATATTAAAAAATATTTTTTTATATATGAAAAATAATGATATCTCTTCTCTCTCTCTCTCTCTCTCTCTCATCTAATTATTTCTTCTATGTAACATTTAAGTGTATATATCCTAATTTGGGCTGAAAACAAGCGTTTGCATTGGAAATTATAGTCAATGATGATAGTAAACGAGGGGTGTATTTGCGAGATCAATATATCAGTTAAATCCTACACTCAATTTAAAGACATTAGCAAGCTCACAGCATGCGATTTCCTCTGATCAGAAAGCTTACAAGAAGTCAGGGAAAGGTTCAAGGCTTTGGAAAATCAATATTTAGGAGTCTATGTTCAATTAAAAGCAGAGGTTGATCATGGTTCTGTGCTAATTAATTAGTTTAGATGGTAATGTCATTTTAGATAAATGGCTCGAAATCTAAATCTAAATTACTGATATCACTCTCTAATTATATATTAAGATATTATTTTGGTGCAAGCTCGAACCTTTACATTTGGATTAGTGATATCATTCTCATGATAATAATGTTTAACGGATTAACCCAAATTAACTCGTGTTGTTTTTTATATCTTGTATTTAATAGATATTTTTTTAATTTTATCATTCAATATTGGGTCAGTTGAAAATTGAGTTTCATAATTTATTTTGATTTACTTTTTATAAGAATATCTTGGTCTTAAGATCAAGATTACAGGTTTTGGTATTTTAACCTTAATTAAATCATGTAGTTTTTATTATTTTCTTACCAAAAGGTTATATTGGTCTCACTACCTAGGTCACGAGTCCTTCAATATTATACTTTCTTTTATTGGGTTGTCCCTATCTCTTGACTCGGGTTGTGGATTAACCTAATTGACTTATTTTTTCTTCTTTTTTTAATTGATTTTTTTTATTTCATCAATTAATATTGTTTTTAATTGGGAATTAAGTTTCATAATTTATTTTGGTTTATTTTTCATCAGGTTATCATGGTCTCATTACTCGGTAATAGTGCTTAACAATTAACTTGGCTTTTTTTTTAATTAAAATTTTTAAAATTTTCATCGTTCAATATTAGATCCGATATGTACGATTGAGAATCAAGTTTTATAATTTATTTTGACTCTCTTTATGAGGTTATTCTAGTCTCAAGATCAAAGTCGTGGATTTGACAGGTTAACCCGGGTTAAATCAATTCTTTTTTTTATTTTTTTCTATAAAGTTATCTAAGTCTAATAGTCCGAGTCATGGGTTTGGTGAATTGACTCAGGTTGTTTTTTATATTTATTTTTTTAGTTGATTTTTTTAATCTCTTCCTTCAATATTAGGTTGGTTATGGATTGAAATTTGTAATTTGTTTCGATTTGCTTTTCATGAGGTTATCTCAGTCTTATGATCCAGGTTGCAAGTTTGACTTGTTAACCAGGGTTGTTTTTTTAAGTCCTTTTTTAATTGATTTTTTTTTAATTTCATCATTTAATATTGGATTGATTGAGAATTAAGCTTTCTATATGATTATTATAGTCTCATAACCCGGCTCATGAATTTGAAACGTTAACCCAAGTTGTCCAAGGTCAATCCAATATTTTGTTATTTTATTATTAAAAAAAATATCATCTTGAAATTTTGTTTAGTCAAAATTTATTTTAGCATGTTTTACCAATAAAGTCAATCAGGTTATATCAGGTAAACTCTAACCTTTTTTATTTTTTTTCTACTGAAATAAATTAGTAATATTTAAATTATTTTTTTTTCAATTTTTTTTTTTTTTGACCTAACTAACATCACAGCAGAGTCACTCATCTAGTTCATATCGACACGAAGAGATATTTTTTTCTACCCAACAGTCTTTGCCCTCGATTCCACAATTCCACGATAGTAATTAATCGCTATCTAATCCATGGTGTTTTTCTAATCACCAACTATACAATTTAGCCACATCTTCTATGAAGTAGCTATCATTGAACGCATCTGCCTAGCCTCATCTGTTTCAACTGACGAGACTTGAGCATTGTTTTAAACCTCAGTTTTTGACGTAGATGGTTCAGTCAATGCTATAAAAATAACAGAAGAACTGTGCTTGAAAGTTAATGGAAGCTGGATGGATAATTAAGAAGAAAATTGTAAAGAAGCGGGCAAGAAAAATAATTCTTCTTCCTTTGAGAGCTCTCAGAGCTTGAATGAGGAGGTTCCTAGTGCTATACATGGAAGATTGTGTTAGATTAGAACGTGATGATGAACCTGGGAATGCAAGTTTGGAAAGTGTTGGGTGTGTCGAGGATAGTAAAGATGTATCCTGTGAAGGCCCTGGGGATGTTGAACTCACCAATCCAGTGTCATGTATTAATCAAATTAAGCAATAAGAATAGAAACCATGTTGTCCAGCTTATTTCACCGATGTGCAGGAACATGAGGAGATATTGCAGAGCTAGCCTGAGGAGATTAAGTATATGAAGAATATAAAGAAAGAAAGGAAGACTAGTTAAAAGGAAAAAGAAATTGAGGGTGTCTATCTTTGAGTGCTATGTTTGGTACAAGATAAAGATGGCATGGGAGAAGACAATTCTTCAAGAGTAGTAGAGATAGGAGGCCATCAATTGCTGGAGTATTGGAAGGGCTATATATCTTGAAGCAAGATGATAAAAATCTATTGATTTTTGAATCACTACAGAAGATATTAGAAAAGGAAAGAATGGGTTGCGAAGGGAAGTAAGAGCTGACTCTAAGCTCTTACAAGGTTACAGGGGAGATTTATATGGACTAGCTCTGTGCAAAGGATATGGTCAAAGCATTACTGTTCTTCAAAATGACTAAGCATTAGCTGCAATTTCTTTTTGTGGTTTGATGTTACTATCTTGCTCGGGGGTCTGGCTTGAATTGGTTGTTGTTGTGGCTGATTTTAGGGTTGTTATGTGCTGGTTTGTTCCAAGTGTCGAGGGTTGATTTCAAGCTGGGAAGCCATGGTTGATTCTGGGTAGTGGCAGGGAGCAGCACTCTAGTTCCACACCATATCATTCAATCTCATTTCAAATGGAGAAGAAGCAAGAACAAAGAAGGATTAAAAAAATAATTAAAACAACCTCTTTTAGATCTAATTTCAAATGCATCATAGACTTAAAAATAAAATTCGTACTTACATAGTTGCAATTATTTTTCCAGGGTTGGCCCCATTGGCCGTAAATTTAAACCACACATGTTTTCTCTCGTTCCCTGCCATTAAAGCAATGTCATCATACACATGTGGGCACCTTGACCTTGAGCATTGCATAATTGTTATAGCCTTTGCACTTTTTGATCATGATTTGATTTCGGTGCTGGATTTCTTTCCCTGTCCTCTCTAGAATGCACTTTTGGGCTTCTGAGATCGTCAGCAAGATTATGATAATGATGCAGAGGAAAAGGGTAGCCACTTGAAATTAAAAGATAAAAAGTACGTGATTCTTTGCATGATTGAGATAACGCAATATTGCATACATTTTCTCCTTTTTCATTTGCTTTTGTCGGACACACCTCTATCCTTGTCAATATGACTATTTCTGGGTAATTATGACAGCAAGTTCATATAAATGATACTTCAAAACTCTCTCCAAGAGTAATTACTAAATCGGAATATGATGTTTATATATTATATAAAAAAGTTTTTCATACATGGGATGTGCCATGTGTATCTTATATATCAAAGTATATATAATCATAATTAAAAAAAAATAAAGGAATGAGAGAATACCATACCTTTTAATTAAGAAAAAAAAATACCAGTAGTAGTTTATGTGTTTCTGTGTGTATATCTAGCATTATTTAAATAATAATAATAAAACTGCATGTATACGCGCCTTGATAATACTCTTCGAGCCAAGCATTAATTTGGACTAGCTTATTCTTGCTCTTGTTACCAAGTAGTTCTTGCATGAGAAGAAGAGAGTACAATGTAGCCAAGGACAGCTTGCCGGCCGGAAAAGTAAAGATATCCTTGAACTTCCAAAAACGGAGCTTTGCTCTTACCTGCTGCCGGCAAGTCATCCTTGGCTGAATCACACTCTCTACCTCTTCATGCAAGCCCCCAAGGCAAACATTCGTCCTCTCGATCTTTTCTTTATATATTTGGAATGCCCTTGTAAACTGAAAACACCGTGTATATTTATAGACCGGAAAGAAAATGATGACGAATATACATAGAGGTGGAGAATATATATAAAAAGCAAGTGACCATAGTGTTAGCCAAGGGACAGGGCTGCCTTTAAAGCACCGCCAGGAACATGTCAAATTGCTAAGTCCATCAAACACTGACTCAATTTGGTTACCAGAATGGATCCCACTTTTCTAGATATTTCGTGTCCCGCTTTCGAAAAGCAGTCAAGAAAGGCACGGAGTAGTAGTGGTATGACAGTGCAAGCCGCAGTGGTACGATCTGCTGCATGGAGGAATAAAATATTTCATGTAGAGATATGATTCTGAAGAGTATATAGGCAAAGACTGGTATATTCGCGCTTGCTCTACTGCGGTTCTGTATAAAAAAGAAATTATAAGAATATCAAGAATTTTTTATAATATTATTAAATGTAATAAAGTGATTTTATCTTGAAATTTAATAATTTATTCCTACTTAACTTGAGTTTCGAATTAAACTACGTTGAAACTATTTCAAAGTTCCAAAAATAACTTAAATAATTGATAAAAACATTACATAACATTTAAAAAAACTTGAAGACAATAATATTTTTTTATATTGAGATAATGTCATATTAGATCGATCTTGATCACTATGCAACCTGGATTAATTATGGACTTCAACATGTTTAATAAATTTGTTGTTTTTATAAATTATTATTTTTTAATTTTATGATAACATTAGATGTTTTCAAAATCGATCATCAACCCACTAAACAATTAAAAAAATTAAAGGACACTAAACTAAAAAAAACTTATCAAGTTTGATGTGTAAACTCACTAAACCCGTTAATTAGGTAGCCTGGGTTAACACATCAAACCCGCAAAAAAGATAATAAACTTTATTGTGGTTAATAACTTGCTTTTTTTATATAAATTATTGTTTTTTTTAACTATATGACAACAAAAATAGACGATCGCAAAATCGAGCGTGAAACCAATATTGAGATTTTTTTCAAGATTATGATAACCTTATAGAAAGCAAAACAAAACAAATTATGAAACTCGATTCTCAATCAGTCCAATATCAAATAATAAAATTAAAAAAAATGAATTTATAAAAAAACAAAGAAAATTTAAACTCGTCATACCCTTCAACGGGCCCATGAACTTTCTAAAATTTAATAAACTATTTTTTCCGAAACTATTTTTTTAACTATATGATAAAAATAAAAATAAAAATAGACAATCAGATAATCAAGTTCAATTAGAAAAAAAAAATACCTCGCTAAATCCACAAACCAAGACAACCAAGGTTGCCTCACCAAATTGCCAAATCGGGTCATTGATACCACAAAGTTTATTAACCTAGTTTTTTTTTAATTATTTTTTATTTAACTAAACTTTTTAAAAAATAGACCATATTACGATGTTAAAATATTTTTCTTATATTAACTCGATGCTAAGATATTTTTTTGATACTGCAATCATCATATAAAAGACAAGTTAAAATAAATCATTAACTCTATACCCCATAAACATATCATATAAAAACTAAATTAGAAAAAAAATCAATTGCTAAAGGGAAAAAAGGGTGAAAATGCAACAAAAAAAAGGTTGATGTGTGGTACAGTGTTTTCCAAAGAAAACAATGTTTTCTCCATATTAAAAAAAAATTAAAGCAAAATATTATTCTAATTAATAATGATTTATAAGAAGAGATACAGTAAAACTCCCTTCTCTTTTAGTTTATAGTTAATATATATAAGTAAAGCCCTATGATTGTCAAATTGTGTTTAGGATATTTCAAAGTGTTTTTCGATTGGAAATATATTAAAATAATATATTTTTTACTTTTAAAAAATTATTTTTGACAACAACCAGTGAAGTCAGTTATGATACCAAATATTATAGTCCGGCTCAACCTGCCAGATATTGTCCGTTTTGAGCCTTACTGCCCTCACAGATTTGTTTTTGATGGCCCCTCATAGCCATAAAACACATTTGACAAATTAGCAATCAGCACTACTAATATAGTTAACTACCAAATCCTCACCCGTTGATATAAGATCTTATACTAGCATATCAAAACGATCCAAAAACAAATAAAAAAATATTTGAAGAAAAAATCTTTCTTAAAAATTGGCAAAAAGATAGTTCAATCGTTGCACTAAACATGCTTTTAGTCTCAAAAGAGTACTAATCTCTATTTTGATTAAAAATAAAAAATAACTAGCTTATAATATAATACATCGATTTTTCGATTGGTTAAACAAAAGTATAGAAATTATAATTTTTTAACTCAAAATAAAAGAAGTGTTGGGATGAATTTTAAAATGAGTAAACATAGAAGGAATAAAGAGAAAATATGATAATTTTTAAATGGGCAAACTGTTTAACTATTATGAAAAAAAAAACTCAAGTTCAAGGGTTAAATAGAGGTTTTTTTTTAAGACTTCGGGGAGGCAATAATCCCTCTCGAAGAAAGGGTAGCTCTGCTCTGAATATGAAAAACAAAGGTTGCATGTCGCAAATCCTCATCATCCTTGCAAATCAAGCATATTGAGTCTCACTCGCTCTTTTGCGCACACAGGATTTGTATACACAGCTAACATTTAGAAATTACATAGTCGTAGATGTCCTTGACAAATCTCACGAAACACACACACACACACACACACGATATATATCTATAAAATTGCCGGAAATATTGACCACCTTGAAGGTAGGACTAGAGTAAATGGAGTTAATTAACCACTGTGGCTTGACGATGATAAATATGAGGCTGAAGGCAAGTAAAGGACACAAAATGGCGAACAACTTGCAAGGGTATGATCAGAGGAAGGGGAATATAGCTGTCAACATATAAAAGGTCGTAGCTGTAACATGCACCAAGCTGCATCGCATGATGTATTTGCTGTCATTTTGTTCCTCATTGGCAAAGCATCCTCGATCTTCTTCAGATCTCCATGTTTCATGTCTTGTGATTGCCAAAGGGTTAACGTCTTTTCCTAATTAACAGTCCGCCGCTTCCATGGATTCGGCCACATGCACGTTCAAAGAGAAAGTAAAGCCAAATCTCTAGTTATCTTCATCATCATCTGCCCGCTACAGTATATGAGCTAATACCTAGCATTATTGTGCAATATTTCCTCCTAGCTAGCCTAGGTGAACGATAATTTGGACCCATCCGAAGCAAGATACATGCACCCTAGCACATGATTTCCAGGAACGAGTGTCTAGTAAATATGGTTTCTTACCTGGATAACTAGGATTTTGATGTGTTCAAGGGAATGGCCAAGTAGTTGCTATTAATTTTGAGATTTTTTTGGTGCTTAAATTTATAATTTTTTTTCTTAAATTAATGTTGATGTTTGGACAACTTGCGTGCACCTCGATTAATCTTATAGTTTCTGAAATTATCGACCATTTAAATCTTCAATAATCTGAAATTTATGAAATTCAAAATAATAATTTCTAAAAAACAAATTTAAAGTCTATCTTAATTTTAAAAATTAATTAAGGATGCAGTGGGATTTAGAAGGAGGGACATCGCGCACGTATCTCCATGTTGTGCAGGACCCATCAAGCCCTTGTTGAATAAAAAGATAAACTAGAAATTTAATTAGAAAGACAACATTTTCACATGCTATTGATAATTACATTAGACGTGGAAATTTGAGTTCTAAGGTTGGTAAGTGTGCAAAAACCACTGATCATAAACAAAATTCCTTTATTTATTTTCTTGAATTAAATATAAATTAATAAACTTGATTTAATTAAAAAATAAATTTCTTTTTAAAAACCAAAATTTAACAAATACCAAAAAAAAACATAAAAGCATCTCTTGTTATTTAAAAAAAAAGAAAAAAATTTATAGAAAAAAATAACAAAAAGATATTAGATGATGAAATATATATATAAAAAAGAGCTTGGAAAAAAAATTAAAATAAATCTGAGTAAACCTTGTAAATTTAAATTAAATTCTCAAATCTACAATCTATTAATCCGTTAAACTTTAATAAAAAGCATGAAGAATCATGTAAATACCTTACAAGAACGTAACAGTCCAGACAAAAAGGAAGATTGATTAACTTCCGGTACATTAAATACAATTACGTGAAATGTCTGAAGCCTTTCGAGACATGATTCGGCCTGCGGTATCGACACCCGAGAGCTCTCTTTTATGGAGCCTTGCCCACCCGCCACCAAATTTAGTTGATCTCGCAAAATTGTTAGGACCGGCTTGGAGATTAACAGAACACCCCAACACAATCGTTTTTATTAAAACACCGTTATTTCATTCTTTTTGATAAAAAAAAAAAGTTATTGGTTTTAATTCAACGGGTTTAGTGGAATTAATAAAATTACTGAAATACTAATCAAATTAATTGCATAGTTATAAAATTTATTTGAGGATAACTCTAGGACAAGATATAAGTTTTGAGTTGGAAGAGTCAATAGTTATAAAATTTATTTGAGGATCACTCTAGGACAATATATATATAAGTTTGGAGTTGGAAGAATCAACATGGATTAATCTATTGGTTAATTAATTTTTTAAAAGAAAAACAGTATCAAAATAATATTGTTTTTTTTCAACCTATATTTTAACAAGGTTTTACCTTATATTGACTGGGTTACGAGCCAACCTGAATTTTTATTAAGATCAATTTTTTATTTTATTTTTTCTTCAACCCAAAATAATCTAGGCTCTAGGACAATCAAATCCTAAATTTACATATTCAACCAATTCAAATTTTATAACTATAATTAATTAGATTTTACAAGACTAATTTCTTGTCTAATTCAACTAAAAACCTATTCCAATTGATTCAAAATTTCCTAAGCAAGGTTGGCTTGGGTTTAACCATTTACCAAATGTAAAAGGAAAACTACAAAAAGAAACTATAAGCAACTATCGTGTAGCTTCACTATTACTAGAAAATTGATAAATACAAACAAAAATACTGATAGAATATTTTCGTCGGTTAATTTCCGACGGATTTTACCGACAAAAATATTCCCTCGGTATATACCGAGGAAATTACAGTGGGAAAAAATAATTAAAACAAAGAAAAAAAAATGATGACTTGTTGTTTATACCAATGGAATTACCGACGGAATAAAGTCCGTCGGTAAAATCGTTGGTAAACTATTAACATTGTTCATCATGTCAATTACAAATGGAATCACCAACGGGAAATTCTGTCGGTATTTTTCAGAGAGCTCTGGAATTGTTCACTTCCCAATTGTACTGTTAATTATTGTTCCTTACAAACAAAATCACTGACGGATTGAAAAATCATCAGTGTTATTTGGCGGTTTTCTGAAAAATTTTGATTAAATTAAAATTTTAAATTAAATATTAAAGATGAAATCACCGACGGATTGAAAAGTCGTCGGTGATATTTGGCGGTTTCTGAAATTTTTTTATTAAATTAAATATTACAGACGGAATCACCGACAGAATGATTAAAAATATTAATATTTAATTATTCATCGGTAAAACAGCCCAATAAAAAGCCTAGAATCTTTAATTTCACAATAGACGGGGCTCCTTTGTTCTTCTTCTTCTTCTTCTTCCCCATCTATAAAAAAACATCAATATCCATTTCTTTTTCTTTTTTTCTCTCCTCAACTCCTTCTCTTCTCTTTAATGCTCAGGTATGTCTTCTTCTACTGATGAAATGAAGCGGGTAATGTTTTTTTTGTGCGCCTTTTCCGTCAGTAAATCCATCAGTAATAATATTTTTTTATTACCAACAAATTTACAGACGGTCAAAAAATTACCGATGAAAGATTTACCGATGGAGCATTTTCGTCGGTGATTTCGTTGGTAGATTAATTACCAACGGAATGATAGTACAAATACCGACGGAAAAATCCCTCGGTAAATATAAAGATTGTGGTAGTGAATTAGCAATTACACCAGCAACATATAGGCCCTCATGATAATTAAATTAAAGGAAAAACTAAAAAGCATTGGGATTTTTGCCCATATGCATCAATTCCATTGCTATAGGCCTTTTTTTTTTGTAATTTCTAATTTGAGAGAATAAAAAGAACAATGATAGAAAGACAAAATCATTATTAATGCCAATTCTAATAATAAAAAATATTGTTTTTAATATTAATAAGTTTCATTTGATAATGAAAATTTTATTGGAGTGTTTTTTGGCATTCTCATCGTTAAAGATAACAAATTTGAGCTCGAGAAGTTTTTTGAATTTTGAGTTTTTAGTCTAATTTTAAGATTATATTTAAGGTCATAAAAGGGTTTATCAATGTCTCTGTTGTATTTTCTAAATGTTTTGGGTTAAAAATTTATTGAAAAATAATTTTTTAGGCATAAAATACTCCTAGCTTGATTTTTCGATGACCTTTTTGTCGCTGAAAATTGAGCTAACAAACGACGAGTAATATTATTTTATTAAAAATAAAGGGTGAACAAAGCATCATCCACCTTTTAATATTAAGAAGATATTAAGAGGCCAGGCGCAGAGGTCATGTCTTTTTTTTATGGGCCATATGCCCACACACGACTGACTTCTTTGTTTTTTTCCTTTTTATTTTGGTTCCTCTTTATTTTTTCCCATACATTTTACACTTTGACCAATTCAAGTAGATTACCTAAAAAATAATTTTATTTATTTATTGAACACCATTGGAATTCTTTTTTTATGAAATCATATATCTTTTTTTTTTCATTTAGAAAAAAATATGTTGTTCTTTATTTTTTCAATCCTTGAAAAAAAAAACAATTTGGTTATTTGATACAAAAAAGAGTCATATGCGCGTGATTCTGTGATTAAATGAAGAATAATTTCAGAGATAAAAAGTTATTAAATTTGATAGGGTGCGGGATCATTGGATTGACAGGTTATTCCAAGTTCACTCAAGTTTTTTTTTTCTTTTTATTATTCGGATATTTTTATTTATGTTTATTCCTTTAGAATTAGGTTAATTGAGAATTGAACATTGTAATTTTTTTTTATTTATAATTCATAGAGTTATCACGATCTCATAAACTTAGTTATGAGTTTAGTTGGTCAAACGAGATTGACTCGTGTTGATCCAATACATTGTTGTCTCAAATATATTATCATCTATGTATTTAAAAAATGTCATTCAATATGTGTTGTATTTTGAATTCTTGATTAAAAATCAATTTATCATTGTCTTAATATCTATAAAAAAAATATGTTGTCTTGAAATTTTCTTAGCCAAGCCATGTTTTTTTGCTAATTTTCTTTGTTTTTTTAGACCTAACAAGTAGACGATCATACAAGGTTAACTCCTCCTTCATAGTTCCATTTTAAACTCGGGCTAGATGTGAAATTGAGCAAGAGGAAGAGGATTTCAAAGGTTACTAACATATTCTAGTTTAATTATACTTGTCAGGAGTGCTTTTTGACAATGTGTTTGTATTGTGTTATTATTGTGTTTTTAAATACACTTGCATTAAAATTATAGTTTTTTTAATTAAAAATTGATTTAGAGATAAATTTTAAGATTTTTTAAGAACAGACCCTATTTAGCATTATGGTTCGATCGTGTTTTTGAAATTTTTTTAGCTTCAAAATAATTTTTTGTGTTTTTAAATTTAATATGTTTATATAAAAAAAATAAAAATAAAATTATTTTAATATATTTTTAAATAAAAAATATTTTAAAAAATAATCTCTTTCATGCACTTCTACAAACATCCTAAAAATTCTAATAACCTTTATATATATAATAATAATAATAATAATAATAATAATTAGGGCGACCCCTGACATATCACATTCCACCTATCTAGTAAATCTAGTAACGTAGGAGACCTGAGCTTGTAGACTAGACCGATGACAAATCAGTAAGTTGACCCAATCAAAAATTGATGGACGCTCGCTTTTCGGTGCCCCAGCACGGGTTGTAGACTAGACCGTATTTGAAACTTGAAACTTGTCGATGGATTATACTTAAAAAAATATAAGTTTTTGTGTTTTTACTTTTACTAACTAATTTATTAACGCTAAGCTCTCGTTAGAGAATTCTAAATTAATTTCAAATCCCAACAAAGAAGGCTTTAATATAAGTATATTTTTTAACATTATGAGATTTGTTAAATAAAAAACTAAAAGATAATATTTGTGTCTAACATAATGAATAGAAAACATATAAATGCTAATTAAAAATTAAAATGAAAAGTTAATTTTTCTAGCAAATGATATATGTAAATATTTTATCTCAGCTACCTTTTTATTTTATACATTTTATTTATTTATCTTGAAGATTTATTATGGTTGATATTGATAAATACATAATAAAATTCTATAATAGAAATTGCTTCGATTTTTATAATATTGTAGTTATAATAAAAATGAGAAAAAAGAAAAAAGAATGGTAATAATATGTAGTGTTAAATATATTTTATTCTATATTGAATTTTATCAATAAACTATCAACATTCTGGATTTTCCTAGCAACAAGTAAATCAATTATCCCTAGCCATCATTGCAGAATATTTGTTTTTGCAGTTGATAAATCATGCTTAAATACTAGATAATTAAAATTAATTATTTTTTTTTATTAATTTGGATGTCCGGATCAGCTTGTGCGCACCTCGACTAATTTCACGAGCTCTGAAGTTAACGTCCATGTAAGTCTCCAGTATTCCTAAGATTTGTAAGAATCGAATTGATGATTTTTATAAAACAAATCTAGAACTTGACTAGTTGATTTTTATCTTTTAAAATTAATTACTTATACATGTTTATGCTATCTTAAAATCTAATTAGGTCATTAAAATATATCCCTTCTCAAATCAATAAGAGTGAATTTAATGTTATTGAATTTACATCTGATTTGACATCCACTCATCAGCTTCACAACATAAAAGTAACTAGCATATTTTGCTAACTAATTTATTTTAATTTTAATAATTCGATTTAATTATCTCGAATAACTCATGAATAAATGAAAATTTCTTATCAACATCGAAACCCAGGCTCCGTTTATTTGCAGAAAAGTAGTTTTCTTTTGAAAATGATTTTTCGATGTTTGGTAGTGTAATGAAAAATGAACTGGAAAACATTTTCCAGTGTTTGGTTATGTTATGGAAAATTAACTGGAAAATAATTTATTAATGAATTAATTTTTTTTTCAAATTTATCTAATATATGAAAAATATTTAATATAAATATTTAATCACTTACAATAAAAGAATAAAATCTAAAAAAGTGTAATGATGATTTTTTTTATTATATCTTATATTCATATATAGCTTATTT
>Ga0307511_10004750_pt1 | contig 13887 bp, 10 predicted proteins | sample 13_EM_MG_FD_200266 | JGI IMG/M metagenome (GOLD analysis project Ga0307511, IMG submission 200266) | Populus trichocarpa ectomycorrhiza microbial communities from riparian zone in the Pacific Northwest, United States - 13_EM | ecosystem: Host-associated > Plants > Roots > Unclassified | place...
CCACCAGCGCGCTTGATATATTTGTATGACTCCTTACTCATGATCGGCGAGGCAACTCCTACAACCATCATACCCATGCAATGCACACATGCAGCATCTACCTTTAGCTCTGGGTGTAGATAAAGGATATTATCCATCGCCATCCATCATCAAGTAAAGTACATACTGCCAGTTCGCTGACCACAAAACGATACAAAAGAATGATGTAACAATTACCACACAAGGAGGGAAAAGGATCATATAGTAACTTCCACGCTTGATTATCTGTAATTCGATTCTCAAGCCTTTGAACCTTGAAAGATATGAAACTAGAACAAAGGCCTCATGAATATGATTGGTATGATGAGCATTCCCCAGACGAATGAATGCTGCATGACAACGTAGCAGGAAAGTGTTTAGTCCTGTTCCTCTAGTTGGGACGCTGGTAAAAGGTTTGCTAGGCGTTGGAGAAGAGGTTCACTTTCGTTCCTCCATTTTTTCAGCTCTGCAATGTCCTTGTCCTTGTCTGCAATTTCGGCCTGCAGCTGATTTTTCCATAGAATCAGTTGGGCTTGATCGGGCAATTGCCCTCTCTCAATGGCTTTGACTGCCCACGCATCTAACTGGGCAGTCCTTGCCAATGTCACCCAATCATCAGACATCTTAATCCATTCGCTGACGCTCCACCAGCTCTTGGGATTATTACGCAGCTTCTCTATCCATGTCTTGACCCCCGATGGCATCTTTGCATCAATATGTTCTTGTTCCGCAGCCCCACGCATGATGCTTATCACGGATTTAAGTCCATCAACGTATTGATCCTTCGTATACCAAAGAAGGGTGGGTGGCTGGACGCTACCAGCACCCTGCTCTGTGGAGGCTGTCGTTGGTTGAGGCTCACTGACGTTGATTCCTAGCTTGGACCATCCGTCGTGTTTCAAGTAGGTGCAAACTTCCACCATGTCGCTGAAGGATAGCCCATGGACCTTCTCATTCAATTGGCCCTGGAGAGTCTTACCCGAGGGGTTCAACTGCCCATGGAGGAGCCTCAGTGTGGGCCGGATGAAATGGAACCTGTCGCCGGGCCGGGAAGATAATTCATCGTTAGGCTTTTGACATTCCAAGCCACGAAAGAATTCCTGTAGCTTGTTGATTTTATTATCGCCGATGATCCAGTTAACCCACTTTTGCCTTGATACATTGCCATGAATATAGTCGGGATCATGTACCGACAAAAACCCACAAAACCAGGCGATGGCTGTGAGAGTCTCGCGGAGGAGAGTAATCATTGCTTTTGCTCTCAACTCATCCAGTTCTTCGAGGTTATTCATTATTTCCCGGCTGAGGTCTTCGGCAGATGGCCTCTCTACTTGAGATATAGTGAGTATGCCCATTTGAGTGCTACGCGGTACCTTGGTTGTCAGCGTAGTTGTGAGTGAAGTTCCATAGGCCTGTGCCCTCGTTGGCGAAATTGGTTCTGGGCAAGACTTTGGGGAACTGGGTGAATGCGAGGACTGGGAGGTGGTGGTATTGGTGAGCGTGGGCGTGGGACCATCATCCGTGGGATCATCGTCCGAAATGTTCTCGACGGAGGTTCGAGGAGTGTATGGTACAAATGCGGTGGAGTATAGTGGCTGGCTAGTCTGGAGAAACTCGTGGACCTTGTCTTGACCGAGTTTGGCTGGTAAGGGCTCGCCTTTGAAGAGCCCAGAAGGGCCTCCGGGGTGACTAGGGAGACGAAAGGGATCGTCAGGCTGAGGCATCTCGATAAGTGGTGAGGGTATGGGTAGAGAAATGAAGGAGATATGATTATGTTTGTTCGTGTGGAAAGTGAGTTGAGCGTGCGAGATGGTGAGGGGTATTTATGCGTTTGGGCGGTGAGTTGAGCGGTGCGAGACTGATGGTGTAAAGTTTGCAACCAGACTAGTGTAAAGTGCGTGCAAACAGACAGGAGTGCAAACAGGCAGTAATGCAACAGCGAGTTCGCTTGCCAAGAATACCAGCACTCCGTCAATTCGGGCTGCATGTATCTTTGTTTTTTCCCCCACAATTCAGTACTCGTATTCAGCTATGTATCTAGGGACGAGAAAACACATGGCTGTATGTATATATTAGTTATTGTGAGTAGGAAGTCTTACACGCACGCAAGGGGTAGGAAAATACTGTCGTAAGTACGGATACTTCCTGCCTTTCATATACATTGGACATGCAATCGATTGCCCAACCGAGTACCGTAGATCACAGGTCAAGAGCACGTGCTGCAGGGAACCGCTCAGTGGTCCCGAATCAAAGCTACGTGGGATTTAAATACTATGTTGTAGGGTTATATTACCTGCTCTCACCCAGTGGGGAGGAATACGGGAAGATACTGATGAGCGGAAGTACTAGATGCCGGGGGTTGACAAACGAGTCAAGGAAGTGTCGGTTCCGAAATTCGCCTGGTTACACCAAGGAAGGAGTGGGAAGATGAGAGGATCGGGTAAGGTACTATTGCGTTTACTTTGCAATTTCCTCTGTTATTCCCTAGTCTGGGAAGATTGGAATATCTGTGCGTATAACCTGTTGCCACCAAGGGACCAGGGGACGTTAATGGGTCGACTCCCTGTACAGGCTTTAAAGATATAAAAATAAGGAGAGGATATTTACGAAGGCTACACTGCAACTAAAGAGGAGCTTCCAACCTCATAGGGCAAGGGGCCCAAATAATGAAAGGCGAGGCTTTGGTTGAGGTTTGTAGGCCATGTACGTCGCGAGAAAGTGGCTTGAATTGCGCATCGACCAAACGGTTCGTCAATGTGTCCCCACTATTTCCCTGAATCATTCGCGTAATGCAAACGGAATACCAGCCACCCAAGTTGCTGGAGTCATTCAGGGGAATGGTCTAGGAACCATTCGAGGCACTGTGGAGATAAGGGAAATCGCAACTAACTCGCAACTGAACATTGGCATCATCGGGATAGAAATACCAATCAGGCCCACAATTCATGATCGAAGCTTGGACTGGGATAGGAGTCGATGCTGCCTGTGCACCGCATCGGTCAGAACATCTTTGTTGCGGTTTGGTACCTACATGTATGTATATATCCTCGAAAGTGGTCATATTCCCGTGGAAGCAAAGGACCTTCAATATTCCACTAAGGTCTATGCGCAAAATCCTGCATGACCCAAGCATGGCACACGGTAGAAGCCACCGGAATTCCTCGAGTATCCCACCCCACCAACTCATACACCCATACACCCATACACCCATACACCCATACACCCATACACCCATACACCCATACACCCATACACCCATACACCCATACACCCATACACCCATACACCTATACACCCGGCTCCACACCCGGCTCCACACCCGCACCCCGTGACTAAGACCATCAAGATGTGCTGTAAAAGGTCAAATGAGGTAAACAAGAACCAGGTAGACACACTGCCCCTACCCACCCTCAGCAGAAATGCCGTAGACACTCTCAGAGACTGCAATCTTATTTAAGGTACAGTGATTTTGCCAGATGTCATCACAATGTTTGATTCACGATTAGTTTCTTAATCATAGGTACTGCCTTATGCACGGTATTCCACCAGTTACACATCTTTTGAATGATGATAGCTCGTCTGATTCATGATTACTTTCCGAATCATAGTCTGGTTGGCACTCCGAATCATAGGTACTGTCTTATGCATGGTATTCCACCACTTACACATCTTCGGATGCAAACAAGATGATAGCTCCTAGCACATAGCCCTCCCGTAAACCTACTGTGCTGGCCACCCTTTCAATTGGTTTTGCGCTAGAACATTCTATACCTTTCTTATTCACGATACACCCCTATGCTCAGCGTCTTATTGGAGATTCCATTCTGATACATTATTAATTTCTTGTCCGACAATCTCTAGGGTATAGCAAATGCAGCCAGCTGGCAAAAGTCTGTAGCAATCGTTCTACAGCGCTTGTCTCGTTCGCGAGATAATACCGAGTGTATTCATATACTTAGCAGAAGCCGCTTGCTTAATGATAATAGAACCGAAAGCAAGGAAATCCACCTCCCTTATATACCACTCGCTCATTCATCTAACAGAAGAAAGTCCTATCTATCCAGTCTCTAAATCACCCGATAAATAAGAAGTTATGGTATCTTCCGCTGCCCTATCAATTTGGATGCAGCCGTATTCCCAATCCTTGTATGCGGTCTTTCCCATCTCGCCCTTCGTCGGCGTATTACCCTCATACTAACAAAAGCTGGTACCGTGCATAACACGGCTAAGCATGCAGCACACCTGATTCAGATTTATCGCGATGTCCTGAATGCACACTCGATATTAGGTTTGATCAAGGAAAGAAATTCCTGGACACCTCTACACAGTCAATCATCGTATTTGCTCCACCTCATTCTCATGTCAACCCAAGCTGACACCTATGACTCTCCAGCTCAACTTCATGATGCCGACGCTTCTCCGACCCAAGCCCCTATCAACCTATACATTATCAGCTGAGCGACTTTGAGAAAGGCAAGATACTTACATACACAAAATGCCAACTTCACTATAAATTCCTCATGTAATGAATCTGTCTAGGAGGTCAGTGCGTTAAGAAAGAGCTGGTGGATGCTTTATAAGAGACTTGAAAGTACATTCCAAAGCCGCCTTTGGAGAGTCCTTTTACCTCGATACCTTGCTGTTTAGCAGCTGTTATAAAGGCACAGGGCTCGTATACAAAGTATTTGCTCCGCGGAATCCACGTTTTCCCTTGTGCCATATAAGTGAGGAATATCTTATGTTTTCATTGAGATTTTTACCTTGGTCACCGACCTCACCGCGTTTGTACTTCATATCTGATCGGGGTTGGGACATGTATAGGCCTCCGATGCAAGCAGTACGCGGTTTTTTACCACCAAGCTGTACCAAGGTGTGCGAGGTGCCTAGATTATGGAGATAAATGATTGTGGAGTGCGTACAAGATCAATGAAGAAATATCCCAAAACAGAACTCGTGATCGGAGAATCCAGTGTATTGCTTGATGTATAGAGCCATGGATGGAAAGCGAGCTGGAAATATCTATGAATATTCAGGGTAATAGGGGGCCCGATTATCTCCGGAAAATAAGAATAAAACAAGACATGATGTATGGACTAAATAGGCTAACCGGGTGTTGCGGAGCAAATTCTCTAGTGCCACCTCGGGATAACTAGTTGACTTCCAGGGTGACAGGGTATTGGTGCTTTCTGTTTCTATTTAGTGTTGAGCCCATAGTTAAGTTAAAATCATTCCCTTCTTGGAATCAAGAGGCGGCCGTAACCCCATAGATCAACCCAGGAGATGGGCTTTTGCAGAAGCTGATCGGTATATGAGCGGTTGGCAAACCAGTGTCCCACATACGAACGTGTTGGTACCGGTAGCTGTTACCCTTGGCTTGCATCATATGGCACGCACGTATTTGCCTGGATATACAGCCCGGCGCACCAGGAAGAGAGACGCAAATTGGGCGAAATCCAAAGTTGGAAGGACTTGGACAAGCCGGTATGGAAAGGGAAGGGGAAGGACAGACATGACGCGATGGAGGATTTCTTTAGGTACTGCAACCACCACATGTCTAGAAGGCATGAAGCTCATTTCTCTTTGCTCCGATGGATCGCTATTGTTTATCCTTTTTATATATATCTTGTACATACTGCGATGGGACAGTCGATTAACTGGCTTCTCCCTTGAACCCTCTCGGAATTCCGAGGGGCTCCTCATGGTCCGCAATGGCACTCACATAGGAGTAATGAATTCAATCAATCAATCATTGCCTGGATATACATATCAAGCCTCGTAGCGGCAGTTATGCAGTAGGTCAAACCTGAATCATCATGAGCAGAAGTCGGTACATGCCTACTCCGGTCAAGGGGCAAGATAATGCTAATAGGGTGATAGTAAGCATGGTAACTCTTAGAACCTGGACCTAGAGCGGGGCCGGGGAAAAGGAGGAGTACCTATACAAGAGGCCTATATATGAAATTCTAGAATCGGGACTGGTATCCCGCATAGCTCTCCGGTGGATGATTCAACTTCAGGGCAGTCCCAAGAGTTCCGCCATGTGTCTGGCCTCGTCATCAGCTAAAATACCTTAGACATGAAGTAGGGAGTCCGTTTATAGGGAGGGGATACCAAGAGAGAATCTTACCTCCATATCTTTGCAGTTTTGGGAGCCTATATCCCCGACAAACAAGGTTGACCGTAGGATCAAAGGACTGCAGGATTACCTACCGGGGAGCTAGTGCAAGCCAGACTAGGGATTATCGTGTTCCAACACATGCAAGTACAAAGTACTCTCGATACAAGCATACCTTCACCGGTCTCACATAGTGAATAAGTATATTTTGGATACAATATTCTCTTGTTTTCGGCTTAGTCACCATACATATGCTTGTAGCTAAATAAGCGCTAAACCACAAATAGGTGCTTATCGATAAGGAATTACCGTCCAACGTGAATAACATTCATCTCCGGGAGAGCTAGATACAAATATACATCACATATGTTCCTCTGTTCACCAGCCCCAGGCCTGGTCAGAGCTTGAGCGTCAAGCCTATCAAGACATATGCAGAGGCAAACCCAAAGGCAACCTGGCGACACATCAGACGTTGATTTGAATCGGGGGTATAAATATATATAGGATTACTCCTCTGCTCACTTCAAGCTGAACCCACAGCCAATATCAATGAGCTACAAGAGGTGCCAAAGTGTGAGACAAAGCGTATTGAGATTCTGGTCCCGGCATCTACTCTCACTTATCTATTTATTGCATGTATACTCTCCTTGTATTCATTATTTCCTTCCGCAACCTTTCCTTCCGCTGGCTAGCGTTATTCCATATTTTCCTATTATTTCTTGACATAAGAATATAGTGGTTACAAGCATACTTCCTCTTGTCCGAACGATATGCTTGTATCGAGAGTACTCAGTACAGCTAACACTAACAATCGGTGCACTTAGATATAGTCTCATACCCGACACCAAATCAACAATTTCCTCTCGCGTGAGTTAAACACTTGACACCTGCAGTTCGTCATGAAGAAGCATGTGCATTGCTAGACAAAATCACGGCACCACATCCTAAAATCGCGAGTGCGACGGCAAACTACCAGCATGCGATGTTTGATAGGCTTCGACAAACGGGAGAGAAAGCTGCGGGTTCATGGAGGGATAACTGATGTAAGTGCGAACGGATTAGTACCATGAGTGAATTCGATAACCATACTAAGTTGTCGAGAATAAGCCGAAATGATGCAGTGGTAGGAAAGGCATAGGGCAATATTTCATTCTTATGCGTCAAATGAGAACAACTGATTTTAGAGGATCTCACGGGGAGACTCCCTGTCCTGCTCAATGGACTCCTCCAGATTACAAACCCAATGATGAACCGTGTAGCACCCGGGGACAGGCAAAGTAATGGTTTCTAGCAACTGTTAACTGCCCTCTGGGGATCTCCTGAGGCGGTTGTCATCAGGGTCAATATCAAGCAGTTTGCACAAAATATGTCGGGAAAATTCAAATGTTCTTCACAATTTGTCGTAAGTTTTAGCATCCCCACGTTCAGAGCGCAAAGCTTAGTGAAGCTAATGTTTTGTCGTCGAAATGGATAGATTTCGAGCAACATGGCATGCTTGTATTATTGGGCATCCAGTGGTCCCGGAGTGTGGTACCTAGACTGGCGATATTTCTATGTCCTTGGAGGAGAAGGAAGGGCAAACTGTAGCATCGCTCGGAAGGTTGGCACAGAATTCCTACGCCTCGCTGAAATCCCCGAGGATTTCCTCCAGCCACAATGATTCGATAATTTGAAAATGACCGGAAAGAATCCAACTATCTTCGGGTTTTTTGTTGAGCAGGTCATCCTCAGCTGGATATCAATCACGGGATGTCCTTTCCTCTGCTAACGATTCCAAAGACAACCCTTTTTGCGTCCACCTCCGAAATGCCAAGTGCACCTAAGTCTGACCAAACTTACTTTGTATATCCCCAGAACACACAACTCTTCTGCAGTCGATGCATTCCTTGTCTCCCAGGATCGAGGCCGCTGAGGTGTATGGTGTCTAGATAACAATCGCCATGGCTCATTCCAACCTCGAAGCTATCCACCATCAGCTGGCAACGAAAAGACTGCGCGTTTGTGTGATGCTTATTGCTATGCTGACCCAGCTTGATGCCATCCCGTGGACTTCACCAGGGACAACATGCGGAGCACGTCATGCTGTAGTTAAGGCTATACAAAGTTGATTATCCAACCGCATACCCCATATAGGCACCCATTCTGCCTTCACGAAACACCACGTGAACCCTATGGCCACCCGAGCATGCAAGGTTGAACATGGATGCGCTGCTAGTGGGGGTCATTCGAAATGTTATGGTTAGATTAGTGTACTGGCAGTCAATGCTCGCTAGACGTATCTTACACACTACGGCGATCCTTCGGCACTGTAAGGTGGGTATGGAGTGGGGAAATGGAATTCCCCATTGGCAAGAACAGGACCTTGTTTATATTATACTCTGGGAAGGGGCTACCTTGATTTTGGGGACAAGAAGTCTACCAGTCTGGGATTGGTACAGCAACACATACATACAATACTTGAGAAACATGTACTTAGGGTAAGGGAAGTGGCCAGAAGCAAGGTGGAAATATTTTTGGGTTCATTATGGTAGTACGTCGTTGATTAAGATTTTACCGCCGGGCATACTCGCAGGCTGCTCTGGTAGCATGCATTTCACTAGCGGCGAGCCCCATTCAGCGGTCTAGGCGAGATCATTTATTCCAGAGACCTTAGTCGGCACTCGAAAACATATTTCGTGCTTACCCAATTGGGGAATGTTCTCTACTTCGACGATTGCCCTGCATCCGGATATCCCTGCTCTTTTAACTTCATTCGTACGACCACACGGGATTGGAGTAGAACGAGCGGTATGCGCAGGTCAGCGTCCAGGTGTAATCCGATTGCACTACCTCCAGAGCCTGAGGTGGATTACTCCAAAGTAACATAAGATTTGGTTTGGTTATGGAGCGAATGGATGGAGTCCAATTAAATAAACCGTGGCATTGTTGCATGCATATGGCAGCATGAGCCAAAGTCACACACTCTGGACTTCCTCCGCCGTGTTGCCGCGGGGGGGGTGAGCACTACTGTTGGCTCTAGAAAAGATTAGAAATATACCAGATTATACAACTCACCTGGCTGACTGCGGGTACAAGCTGAAAAAAAATTGAAAAAAAAGTGCAAACTCTGTCGCTGTCATCAGAATACCCGCATAAAGAAAAAAAAAAGAAAAGGACATGAGATCCCACGGATTTGATGTCTTGGGGTTGTCGCCAAGGCTGAGCCTCGACAGCCACCAAATTAAAACGGGAGATATGCGATGACGGTTCGTTCTTCTGGGTGTTTTTTTTAAATATTTTCAGGTCAGGTAATTGTGTACATCTAACCTCGTCCTTGTGCATACTCATACTTACTGACACATTCTAGGATGAGATCAGTAGACTAGGGTGACAACATTCCAAGTGCCAATCAGACTGCTGTTCGTTTCAATCACAACCCATGCACTTACATGTACATATCGGGTACCCTTACATTGTTGAGTCTTGTTTCACAAAAATAGGTTGCACATCGCGCGTACTCCGCGGGAGTACAAAACGAAGCTTCCTCCCTCTGTGGTCACCTCTCACAAAATTCTATAGCCATCTACGTGGCTCCCACACCGGCACGTATGTATACACAGGACGCGAGGCTCTCATATCTTTCACAACCCCGTTTTGTCTCACCAGTTTCCAGATTGAGTACCGCTACGCTGATGGAAGACTGGCCAAGGCACGGTAGGCAGGAAGTGGCGCGACCAATGATTCCATATCTCAAGCGACGAGCACAAAAGAACACAGCATTCAATCCGCGGAAGAGTTTGTTGAATGAAAAGTTGCTGGGACAACAGACGAGGAGGAGCCCAATCAAAAGCTGATGAATGCGCATAAATCCCCCCTTCGCACAGCATAATCTGGATATTTCGATATTTTTGAAAATTAATATTACTCCCGGGAGTCGTACAATACAGGTTCCTTCACAACATTCCATTATCTCCCAGCGCGAATAGTTAAGTTGTGAGTTATAGTTTCACATTGGCGAAATACGAGGTTAGAGTTTAATTACTGACTGATAAGCCAGAGATACTGCGTCTTCGAGAGCACTGCGTTTCTGCGGAAAGGAAAACACAAGCGCGGTGATACTCGGGGTCGCCATTGGCGCTGGTCATGTGTCCGACAATACATTTTCCAACGACATTGACGATTGTTTCTTTTATTTTCCCCCCAGTCTATACACCTGGTTAACCTTAGGCTTTGAGGCGGCATGGAACCTTAGACAGAACCTTCATTGGGAACGGTCGACCCCGAACATTGACGACACATCCTGAAGCATGCCAACAAGGACAAAAATACTGCTGCCTAAGGAAAAGAAATTCAGCGGACGTGAGGCATCAAGTCCTATTTGGTATCTGGACCACTTTATCCCCTTGCTGGCATGGAAGGCCGCCCGAAACGAGGTATAGGAGCCCCTGGTGCTAAGCGACCGATGGCATGTGTTGGGCGCGGCGATGCACGTCCGCATACATCTGTTCCAACGGTACCTGCGATGGGTCATGAATCAAAGTCGCAGGTATGATTTGACACCGGCTGAGTTGCCGGCATATACCATCGTCTCATGTACCAGCGGCGCATCCGCGCTGGCACCTGCAAGCAAAAACAGATCTCCGATCATGTGTGATCAATAATATTATTCTCCGTCCCTCCACATGTTTAGGGAGCCTCATTCTCAAAAGGGCCGAATTTCCTTTTCTGTCTTCAACCAGCCGTAACCATCCAACCACAGGATTACCCTCCCCACCATCACATCTCGAATCCGATCTTTTCCGAGCCTGACGCTGCGGTTACGCGCATATACCCTAGGTACGGTGCCCGATGAGAGATACACAGCATAACGTCATTCAATTGCGATCCTAGCCCGCATCACAACAATCCAGAAATGTAATGGTTGCTACTGCACACCTCGGTGAGGTCTCAATTCTATTTGCCAATCTCCGAATATAATCATTGTACATAGGAAGTACGTAGTTGTCTGCAATAAATGTTGAATTAAACTGATTAGTTCTGTCGTGCGATGGGCCTACAGTGTGATGGGATGTGAAAACGTATCACTACTAGCCTATATAATCCTGTAATAAACTGTGATCTCGTACGACCGGCAAGTCATTGAAAAACCCCAGCGCTTCCTCCATCTTCCATCTCACCTCTCAAGCCATCGCTAAAGAGTTCGAGTCGGTAAACTGTTCAGGATAACAGCACCCGCCACATTCCAACTCCGGTAACATTATTGTATTTACATTTAACCCAAACATCTCTCCATCCCACGACTCTGGTTTCCCCTATCCGAAGCAAGGTTCAGCTTTGCTTTTGATTAAATCAAACAAGCATCCCATTCTATAGACCTCTTGCGGCCGCCAACAACCGGTCGCGCTCAAGGTCTCTATCAAGTCTTCAAAATAGATCCATACTTGCATCTTACCTTTTGGATTTTCATATCCACTATAGGGATCTCCGACACCTTTCCTGGGGAGCCCCACAGTCAGGTAGATTAAGAGATATTAGAAGTGGTTTGGCTTGCAACGAGGGACGGACGGCTTTCTATCGACAGATACCTTACCCTCGTCTTCCGCTTCACCAGGTTATTGAGGGCAAACGATTACCCAGCACTCGTTTTTGAGCTAGAAGCCTTTGGGTAATCTTAAGGCCGTTGCTCAGAGGATTTTTAAATCTCATGCGTATTTTTGTTTGCCTCGCTCCACTGTGCTTGGTCAAGTAGATGGGCCGAGGCCTTGGACACGGGAATCTTGGCATGCTACTTGCTCGAGCCCATTGCCATTCTCACCTTCCACACTCCTCTCCCAACCTCTGTTTGTGTATCCCTTTCCACTGTCAAGGATAACATTCCTTCACGCAAATCTACAGTTAATCCAACTGCCTGCCTCTTCTCGGCCTTTTACTCACTTTACACCACACTACAACTCACTCTACTCTCTCCAACTCAATCTACTCACTCCAACTCACTCTACTCACTGTAAGCTGCTGCATTTCCTACATTGTTTACGCTCCTCCTACATCTGTTTCCTACATTTGTTTGCCATATACCCTCCTGCTCTCAAGACAGGTCTACTACCATCCCCCAGACCTCCACTGCCTCCTGCCTCTTGGCCGTCTACTTGGCCGTCTACTTGGCCGTCTACTTGGCCTTCTACTTGGCCTTCTATTTAGTCTAAGTTGCTGCGCTTCCTGCCTTGTTCACCTTCTCCTACCTCTGTTTGCCTTATCCATTTCCACCGTCAAGACAGATATTCTACTGCAAGCAAACCTGCTGTCAATCCCACTGCCTGCTATCTCTGTGTTCTCACTCAACTCTGACATCTCTCTCCAGACCGACGATATGTTTAACTACAATCGCCCCCCCAACCAATATGCCCAGGACTATGTCCGCTACACCATGGATCTTTACACCCCCTTCACACATGAGACTCGTGGCACCCCCACACAAACTCGTGAACGCGGCGGCCTCGCACAGTCTCACGATAACACCCCGACCCAACAACCTACCGACACTCTCATGCTGTCTAGTGGCCCCTATGGATATTCTTTTAGAGGCCCTGAACAAGGTAAGTTTTCTTTTCTACCTCAAGACTGTTAGTTAACGTCCAGGGACTAACATGGTGGTATGCATAATGTAGGAGTGGTCGGTCGAGTCCTTGATGGAGAAGACTGGCTCGGGCGTTCCTTCGAGACCTGGGTTTTGAATCCCATCCTCAACGTGTGCAAGAGGTCATTCCGAAAGTGTTTCTGGACTATCGCCACGCTGCTCTCCCTCTATGGCATGATCTCTAGCGCCTGCGCCTTTGCTGCCCAGATTATCACGGCTAAACTTAACAGTGTTTTTGCTATCTTCGTCTCGGTTTTCATGGCGATGGTCCCGGCCTGTCTTCTGTTGCTGTCCCTTTTCGCCTTCATCCACTGCAAGGATGTCGAGCCGGAAATATTACCATGGATGTGGTACCAGTTGACTTCCTTGTACAAGTTCACCAACCAGATCCTTCGGCCGCCGGGACATCGCATCATTCTCTGGGTTTGTGCAGGTTTACCAACATCAGGCCTGTCTGAGTGGCTTGGAAATCAGCTGATTAGGCTCGGACATACGATGGCCGGTGAAGGAAAGGGGACTGCCCCACAGGTAACAGCAGTTGCGATAGTTAGTACCGAGATGCAAACGGACCCAGAAGAAACACCAACTACAATTACCGAGGAACCAACTCCAAGTCCAGCTGTTGCATCCAGCAGCAAGCGATCAACACGGAAGAAGACTCCCACCGCCCATGAGTCAAGTACAACTGACAATAGGCCAACTAACACGACCCACACGCGAGCTACGCTAGGTACTGCAACAAGCAGGAGACCAATTACGACAACTCGGACCACTGGTACTCAAACCACAACACCAAGTACTGCCGAGCTATCTACGCCTGGGCAACAGGGAACCCCAGCCACCACACCCAGTAGCAGGGCGTCTATACACACAAAGACCCCTACCTCCTGCAAATCACGCACTGTCAATAAGGCAGCTAAAGCTGCCTGTAAACCTATCAATCAAACTACCCCAAATACTGGACCAAGCACGAGACCAGCTACGAGCGCAGCTACTCAAACTACAGCTTTGACGATGACGGTAAGAAATGCCTTCCGTAATCTGATCCCACACCCGTTGACCCTTGAACCTCCTCCCTTATCCTTATTTACACCCTGTGTCGCTCATCGGGTCTTGTTTGATTGCATACCCACTTAAATTA
>Ga0307511_10004753_pt1 | contig 13880 bp, 6 predicted proteins | sample 13_EM_MG_FD_200266 | JGI IMG/M metagenome (GOLD analysis project Ga0307511, IMG submission 200266) | Populus trichocarpa ectomycorrhiza microbial communities from riparian zone in the Pacific Northwest, United States - 13_EM | ecosystem: Host-associated > Plants > Roots > Unclassified | place...
TGTTTGCTGTGTTTGCTCGCTCTTGCATGTATATTAAATTACAAGAAAAATTATATTTGTTAATGCAATGAAATTAAATTTTTAAAAGAGAATTTGGCGTTTTCTGTAAAAAAAATTCAAAAAAAATAGGCTCCATTAAATTCCAATGCATTCTTTAAAAACCCAGTGAGAAAAAAACAGCTTGAGTACCAAACTAAGAATTGGTTGGTTAATAGATTGAGGACAAATTCGAGGGAATTTCAAAAATTAAAACTGAATTTGGCTAATCATTTGGAATTGCAGTTGTATTTGTGTTTTTAAAAATTTAATTTTTTTTTGTTAAGATTTAATTTTTTTATATGTTTTGATGCGTTGATCTAAAAAATAATTTTTTTTTAAAAAAACATCATTTTAATATATTTCGGCACGAAAAACACTAACAAACAACTATAATTATATTTGGAAACATGCCATAAATAAATTGTCGTTACTTGAGCCAACTTTTGTCCAATTATAGACAGATAATTTTTTTCCTGATAATTAACCGTAAAATAAGTTAGCAAATTATGATTTTGGAGAATTAACTGCCCCTTCATGTTTTTGTTTTATTTTTTTCTTAAAAAATCTTAAAACAATATAAATTTTAAATTAATTCATACTAATTCATTAAATTCATAACCCCTAGCCATATCACTATAACAACGTTGGCCAAATTAATTAAGCTTGCATAAGAAATAAGATTATTAATTTACTTATTTGAAAATGTGGTTGCGGTTATTTTTTAAAGTACTTTTCACTTAGAAATATATCAAAATAATATTTTTTTTATTTTTTTAAAAATATTTTTAAAATCAGCGCATCAAAATGATTTAAAAATATCAAAAAAATATTAATTTGAAATAAATAAAATTAAAATTAAAATTTTTTTAAAATACTTTTAAAATACAAAAATAAAGAGAATTTCATGCGTATTACGTATACAGGCCACAAAATTAAAATTTTGAAGAAATTCGTTATCATTATGGCCACAAATGGAAACATCATGGGCAATTGACTTGTAAGCCCGAAAAGGTTTCTATTATTTGCATGTCATGCTACAAAGGCTGTCGAAAAGGTCTCTGCTGCAAGGGCATAGATGTAAATAAAAGCTGCCAAAAAAGTTAAATAATCTATTTTACAGATCATACGTAATTAAACATGAAATTTGGGGTTCAATTGTGTTGTATATAACTGACAATATTCTTTGCATTTCTTGGATCCCATCAAAGGATAATTTTTTAAATTACTGCTTTAAATGTTTTATATTCCTATTATCATAATCCAACTAGTTTACATGATATATCTATTTCTGACTATTAATTTTTTTAATGATATATTTTTTTTCCTTTTTTAAGGTTACCATTTTTTCCTATTTTTTAAGATTACAATTAATAACACAATTTATTTTAATACTCATCCTACTTTATTTTCTATGTGTGATTTGTTTTTATAAAAAAATAAAATAAAAAATAAAATGATAAATCCTTCAAGCATAGAGCGATTGTTATCACGCGTGAGCTAATCGCGTCATTCATTAATCTTGAATCATTAAGTTAAAGTTGTTCGGTTTAGTTGTTATTAAGATCCATGAAAAAAATCATTAACTTAGATATTGCATGAATTTTTATACATTTTATTTATCAACAATCCTTATTTATTTTTACTGATACATCTTATTTTTTCAATAAATTACACAATTTACTTATAAAAAAAATACTCTAATGTAATCTTTCAGAATTTTTTATCATTGAATTTCAAACACATATCAGATAAATTTAGATTAGCATTGTAGAATTATAAACTATCTTGTAAGAATAAATTTAAAAATAAAAAAATTGAAACACCACACATGAAAACTTATATGATTTTTCTTATTTCAATCTCCTTGCAAAAAGAAAAGAAATTACCAAAAAAGTTTTTTTCTTTTTTGCATGAAGAAAAAGTAAAAACAAAAATAAAAAAAATAAAAAGCCATATACGTGGTGGTCCCCACAGAAGAGGACGGATTTGAAAGGAAAAAATAAATTAAAATTCACGAGCACACAAAAAATCCGATGCTTCTCCTTTTAAATAAATTATCTCTGACCCCAAAATAAATTAAAAATCCCTCTCTCCCTCTCTCTAAAAAAATCGAAACTCCCCCCCCCTCTCTCTAAAAAACCCTAATTTCTCCCCGAAATCACACACTGTTTCAAAAACAAGAGAATCCAAATCTGATTTCTGAATCCTCATCTCTTTCTAGGGTTTCAATGGTGCGAGATTGAAGTAATTAGAGCTGTAGATTTCGAAAGATCTGTTTGTATTTAATTTTTAAATTTAATTCAATTTAAGTGTTTATTTATTAGAGAAAGAGTTTAGTAATAATGGCGTCGAATAGTAGTGATAAAGAGCTTGAACAACAGTTACTGGAAGCTGGAAACAAGCTTCTTAACCCTCCTCCTTCTGTTGATGAGTTGCTCTCTCTTCTTGACGTAAGCCCTAAATTTTTATTTTGACTGTTGGATAATGTAAATTAATGCATGGCTTGGGTTTTGATTTTGTTTGTGAATGCATGACTTAGGTTTTGATTTTGTTGTAATGTGCTATTGATGCTTAAAGATTCTGTTTCTTTAAGAATGTGTTTTTTGTGTTTTTTTTTTGTAAATGCATGTGTGGATACGTGGTGTATTTGTGTGTGTTAATGGGAGTTTGTGGAAGCTAGAGAGTGGAATTGAGTGAAGAGTTTAGTGGTTTTTTGATGGGGTGGGAATTTTTGTAGTGAGTGATCCGAGACAAGGTTGTGAAGGTGGGTTTTGAAGTTTGAAAGTGGAAGAAAGGTTTGATTTTATAGGTTTTATGTATGGTATAGCATGTGTTTCGCTGGTGCGTTCGCACACAATTTTGAATTGTGTGTGTGCGTGTGGGTTTTTTTGAAAAAGGTCAATATTGGTATTTGAGTTTGAGGCCATTGGGGATTGTGTAATTAGGTTATATGGTAGTTTGTCTGTTTTTGGGTATGTGTAAGTGCTAGATTCTGAGTTTCTAGCTTGGGATTATTTTGAATTTTGCATTTATAGCAATGACATCAGTATTAAGGTTAGAAGATTTGTCGGAAAGGTCTAATTAATTTATACCTTCTGTTTTTGTGATTGTGCTATATAGAAAGTGTGTACAACTATAAATAGTTAATGGTAGGATGGTTGTGCGGTGAGAAAATTTTATTATATAACCACTGAATGGGAATATATCTATGATTCATTTATCGATAATCAAATTAATTGAAGCCAGAGATTGAGAAAGAGAAGAACACCTAAAAGACCGAATACCATATCGCCCAGTTGATTCGGTGAAAAGTTTTTATAGAGAATAATTGGTGGGATCAAGTAGGGTTTCTATTAATTTTTCTCCTTCCAAAAATGGAGATTATAGCTGTTGGATTTTCTGGTTTTCCAATTCAGGTGAGGGCATCCACATGTCTGATTTGCTGTTTGCACAGCATTTTTAGCTCTGTGATAATGATGTGTGAAACTGTGATAGTCATATGAAGTTAATTAGGGTTTGTGAAGCTGTGAATAGCGTCATCCTTCCAAATAAGCATAAAAGTCAATTTACATAAATTCTTTTTGTTAATGCTTGCCTTTTTCTGTACAGAACAAGAGGAGGGATGTTATATCTTTCCTTTTCATCTCTCACGTAGTTAATTAATTTGGCAACTCTCTTTTAACTCTTCTGATGTACTTTGTGAAGCTTTGATAAAGTTTCAGTGAATTACTTTCTTCCCAAGGTTTTTAAATGGGCAGTATCCTTGACAAGTTTTTCTTCGGGAAAATTATTTCTTTCCAATATCCTTGTTGTTGCATTAAGTACACTTTATCTGTGGCCACCCCACCGATATGAATCTCATGATATAAAATTCATGAATGGATGTTGAGCCTCTAGTGCATTCTTCAAGCATTCCCACCTTTCAAACAGTGGTTCACAAAAGTTTTATGTCCATATGCAGAATGTTTTCTTTCGTCTTGCTGTGTTTGTATAAAAGTTTTCTTTTCTCTTATCACCTCTGGTATGAAGCAGGTAGATAACCACCCATATCTATCATTGACATACATGTGTCTTCATGTCTTGTTGTCTATTACACTCTTAGCAACCCACTGCATGGTGTCCAAAAGCCATTATGTTTGTGGAGTGGAATAGGAAGAATCAGTTTGAGATTATTTGACCTTTCTATAATATGATGAATTACTTGTAATGAAAATAGAGGTGTTATGAGCCTCTTGATTTTGCTTTGATACGCTGATGATCAAAATCTAAATTTCCTACATGTAATTTTATGATGAGATTTAAACAACTGAAGCTATTCGTTTGCTGATATCATTCTTCTTTCCTTGTGGGTAACTGTAGCAAGTTGAGAATTGTTTGTCAAAGGTGGAGCAGTCGCCTGTAAAATCAATGCAAAATGCACTTTCTCCTTCACAGAATGCTCTTGTCACCGATCAATTGTTCAGGCATTCTAACATTGACGTGAAAGTTGCTGTTGCCTCATGCATTAGTGAGATAACAAGAATAACCGCGCCAGATGCACCTTATGATGATGATCGAATGAAGGTCTGCAGTTTTGACATCTTTAATTTTTATTATCTTTAGAGCTTGAGTAATATTGTTACCTTATCTTGACCACATGGTTTCTGTTTTTTCTCTTCTTCAATTTCGTTGGCGTGTAGGAGGTATTTCAGCTGATTGTATCATCGTTTGAAAACCTAGATGACAAATCTAGCCAGTCATATGTCAAGAGGGCCTCAATTCTTGAAACTGTTGCGAAGGTTAGGTCATGTGTGGTGATGCTGGATCTTGAATGTGATGCACTGATAATTGAGATGTTCCAGCACTTCTTTAAGGCTATAAGGTATGGAGGAATATCTTCATTGGAAAGGTTACCCTCTGTTGTTTTTTGGTGGCTTCCTTTCATCTTTGTTGAGGTTTGGTTGCTTCCTTTTGCTATGGGCTCTGAAAATTACACTGAAGATTATATTGTTCGCAAGGATAGTAATGTGCAATTATATTTTTCCCTTTTTGTTGATTGTCTTGTGTCTCACATGCATGATCGTTGTGGGCTTGGCCGTGACCTTTGGGTGACTTAGCATATTTAGAGATGGCATTGAAATGGGCAGGCATTTGGCATCAATATCAGGATGACTTTTGTTCTTGCTGTTGAAATACAGGGAGCGTCGATGGTCTTGAGTTAATTCTTTGATTATTCAATCTCCAAAATGTATGATATGGTAATGTTAATGTTAGATTTTGTGATGAATTTCAACCCAGCATGGTTCTTGGCTGCTTTATGGAATGTGTAATGGGCTCAAACCTGTGCAATGGCAATATTATCTGCACAAGAAAACCTACACTGCTACTTAATTGAGCTTGATGCTTTCTTTTACATGTAATTCCAAAAGAGCATTTCTGGTGTGCTTTGTAAGGTTACATAATTCAGGGAAATGACAATATGTTGAATAGTGGGTGTTATAATTTTTAGGTTTTTTTTTCATTTATTTTGTTTTTCAGGGATCATCACCCAGAAGATGTCTTTTCATCAATGGAGACCATCATGTCCCTTGTCTTAGAAGAAAGTGAAGATATTTCTGTGGAATTACTGTCACTTCTACTAGCTAGTGTGAAAAAGGGGGATGAGGTGAACTATTTCTATCATTTCTATGGCCATAAGTATTCTAATTACTGTGAATGAATTAGCTGCTTTTACTATTTTGCAGGAAGTTCTACCTGTTGCTCGGAGGTTGGGTGAGGAAGTACTTGAAAGCTGTGCTGCGAAGGTTAAACCTTACCTTATACAGACTGTGAAGTCTTTGGGCGTATCTTTAGATGACTACAGTGACATTGTTGGTTCAATATGCCAAGAAATATCTGGTTCTGTTGAGCAGAATGATGTCCATGCTGGTGATGAAAATAAGGTAAGGTTGTCATCCTACTAAAGCTAACATGGTTGTTATGGTACTGATTTAACAACTCATTTAATGATTTATTTTGTGTCGCCATCATTAAACTGTATTTGATATGTCAAGTGGCAACGCTGTCATTTTTCTGTACATGATTTAATTAATGAAGATTCTCAACCATTTTCCCTTTTGGTTCTATTGCTGAAAATGCCTTGATTGAATTGGCACATAATAGGAACCTTTCTTTTTGTGATTGGATGTCCCAGTCTTTGTTGTACCTGGAGTCAAGCTCTAACTGTTGGTGCCATGAGAAGTCGTATCATAAGTGCTCAGTTTGAAGTTTTTGTTTGGTGTATTGCCTTGTATTTAAGATAGCAGTTGCTGAAAAATCATGACCTCTAGTAGAATGGACTGGTTCTCTGCCAGTACAGAATTGTACCCCTCAAGCAATTGGTTCATAATGTAACTTTGTGCACGTTGCTTCAACAAACATTTGATTTGGAAGTTTTCTGTATTTTTGTTCTGATTGTTATGTCAGCAGTTTATTTTGTATTGCATTTCATTGAAATTCCTGACTCAATGGTCTTTGGTTGATGCTGGCAGTTGTTTAATGGCACAGTTTTTCTTCATGTGGCCTGAATTCCATTTCTCATAAAATGCCCATGACTTGCTGCAGGTTGAAGAGAGCAAGCCAGTTGGGCCATCATCCGATGCTGCTGCTTCTCAGGCATGACACTTTCCCTTCTAGATTTTGCCTTTTCATTTTATATTTATCTCTTTTTTTCATATTTTTCCAGGTCAATGAAGAGGAAACAACAGAAGTGGCAACTCCTGAACAAGCTGAACCTGCAAATGACAAATGTCCAAAGTCAGCTGTGAGCAATGGTGTCGCACAGATGGAGGAAGATGACTCCTTAGCAGATTCAGATTCCATGAAGAAGCAGGAGGATGATAACAAAACTGATCAGTTGAAAAGCATTGATTTGCCAAGTACTGCTGAACCTGATTTTTCAAATGCTGAAAGGGTAGTAGTAAATACAGAAAGTGAGGCAGAACAGACAAGCAAGAAGAGTGAGAAGTCTCCAACAAAATTGGCCGAGCCTTCAGAGAGTTCTCGTGTTGACTCTGAGAAGAAAGCTGAGGAACTCCCTGGCAATAAAATTCACAGCGAGGATGTTCCTGGTTCTCCTCATAAAGATCAACCTGTTGAGGAAGCAATATCTTCTGAGAATGTAAAAGAAACTGGCAGTCAGCCTCCCTCACCTAAGGCATTAGAGGGTGATTCTGTACCTGTTGCTTCCCCATCTGTTAATGAAAACCTTCCTGATGAAAGTTTTTCCAAAAAGGGTGGACGAGCAAAGAAAAAAGAGAGCTTGAACAAACATTCTGCACCATCTTCTGATGATGTACCAAACAAGTTATCTGATGGAACAAGTGGTTCAGAAGCAAAACTGCATAAATGCTCTGGAAAAGAGGCACCTGCTGGGACTTCAAGTGAGGATAAGACACCAATGAGGACAGATGCATCCAAGAAGGAAAGTGACACCACTGGTGAGCCAGAAGCAAAACCACTGAAGCAGTCATCTAAAAAGGTGGACACATTGAAGGAAAGCGACACCACTAATGAACCAGAGGCAAAAGCAAGGAAGCAGTCATCTAAAAAGGTGGATGCATCCAGGAAAGAAAGTGACATCAGTGGTGAACCAGAGGCTAAACTGCCGAAGCAGTCATCTAAAAAGGCGGGCACATTGAAGGAAAGCGACACCACTAATGAACCAGAGGCAAAAGCAAGGAAGCAGTCATCTAAAAAGGTGGATGCATCCAAGAAGGAAAGTGACACCAGTGGTGAACCAGAGGCTAAACTGCCGAAGCAATCATCTAAAAAGATGGACGCATCCAAGAAAGAAAGCAACACCACTGATGAATCGGAGGCAAAATTGCTGAAGCAGTCGTCTAAAAAAGTGGATGGAAGCAGCAACAACAACAATGATGGATCAACTTTAAAGCAATTCGAGGATAAGAAACGGCAGAGTCATGGAAAAGCAGTTTCTGAAAAGCATGTAACCAAAAGTTTAATGAAAGATGATGACAAAGTACTTACTTTCCTTTTCATACACTTGTGATTTTGCTGTTTGTTTGCTAAATCCACAAATCGATAAATTGTTTGTTGCTTTTATCATGATTTACATAGGAAAAGACCCATTCAACCAAGTCAGCTGCAAAATCAGCAAAAGAGGAACATCACTTAGAGGAGACCCCTGTGACTAGCACCAAGAGGAAGCGTGCTGCTGGTGATGAAAAAGTACGTGTTCTTTTTACCTGTAGGCACACATATCCACAACAATTGATGCTTATCTGTTATTTTAATAGGTAATTTATCAGGCAGGAGAGGTTTACTTACTCAACCATATATAGACTCTGCTGATGTGATGCTATTTTTAAAATACAGCATGTCCCCTATATTATTCCTTAATGTTCTGCTTTCTAGTGTTACCATGTATGATTGACAGCTGATATGGTTTGGATAAGAACACGCATCAGCTGTGTAACATGTGTTTCTCTTTTGGGTTCTGTTATTTCTGTATCTAAATCACCTTTGTGTATATTGCTTTGGCTTGGAGACTTGTGCTTTAAGATTATTTCTTAGAAGTGATTGTGGTGATTGTGGTGGCAGGCACCTGATATTAAAGAATTTGATGAAAATGTGGTTGGTTCAAAGGTTAAAGTATGGTGGCCAAAAGATCGCCAGTGAGTTCACACTCACCTCTTCTTGTTTTTCTAGTAACCTTTTCATAAGCTGTTGCTGAAGCTGATATTCATACTACTATTGAACTGCAATTTATGTATACTTAGATGTGTGATACTTAAGACCCATCATTTTAAATAATGCTTTCATCATTCTTTCCAACCAGGCTGTTTTTCTTCATATTATAGCATTTATCATAACGCTGCTGAAGTTCATACTAATCAAGGGTATTTGTTCCGCCAAGCTATTCTCTCCATTCAGGACTATTCCTTGGGCTCCTTCCACCCCCTTCCCTTTCCCACCGCAAACACACACAATAGGCCTCTCCTTGTCACAAAAAAAAATTTTATTTGCCATTTTCAGATCTAATTTTCCTTTACTCATTTTCCATAACCACATACACCTGTCATTATGTTTATAAATTCAAATTCTTTGTGTATTATTTTCTTATGTTCCTTGTGTGATTTTGCAGATTTTATGAAGGTAAAATTGTATCTTTCGACTCGATTAAGAAGAAGCATAAGGTGTGACCTTAATTCAGGGTGCTTGATCTGGAGTTTGTTTATATACGTTAACATGTGCTTTGAATTTGGTTTCGTGCTTTTATTTGGGTCTCGTCTTTTTTCTGGAAGGATTGTTTTTGTTTCATAACCTTCTGGATCTGTATGTATATACCTAGAGGTCTCTGTGCATTTTGACTAATTGAAAGAATAAAATGGTCTGTCTGTATGTGAATTAAATGCCATTTTATTTATGCAGGTCTTATATACTGATGGCGATGAAGAAATTTTAATTCTCAAAAGGCAAAAATTTGAGTTGATTGGTGATGACTCTGAGTCAGACAAGGTGAGTCACTATCTGAGTTGTCTCCTAGATTTTCTAGACGTTGTGCTGATGCATTTAATTGACAGGAAGAAGCAGCAGATCACTCAAGTCCTGAGACCTCTTCTGAAACGTATGTGTTCTTTCTTGTTGTATATTGGCCTCTCAATTGACAATTGCATTACCTTTTAAACTTTTGATTGTTTTCCCCTTAACTGCCCATGTAAACCCTAAATGATATGAAGTAATGCAGTCCGTCCTCAGATCAGTGGCTTGTGTGATCTCAAATGGATATGCACTGATATGCTCTCATTTTTATGATACGAAGCAGGCCCCTGAAGAAGAGAATGAAAACAAATTCTGACAAGTCAACTAAGCAAGGAAAGGGGGATGATTCCTCAAAAAGGTTCAATATAATCCTTCTGAATGTATGCTAGTTTCATTTGCTGGATTTTTGATAAAATATTATTAAAATTTATAGGGGTAGTGGAGCTTCCTCCAGCAAATCCAAAAGTGCTGCAGCAAAATCTGGAGGAAAGTCAAAGGAAGTCAGTAAAACTGGTGGGAAATCCGTGGACGACTCTAAAGTTAAGAAATCAGATGATCATGGCAAAAACAAGGATCATACCCCTAAAAGTGGAAGTAAATCTGATGTTGCTTCCGAAACTGCCAGCAAATCCAAAAATGATGACTTGGTGACATCCAAGGCTAGCAAGTCCAAAGAAGATGAGACAAGCACGCCCAAACCCTCCAAGTCCAAGCAAGAAACCCCGAAGACTGGCAAGTCCAGGCATGATCCCCCAAAGGTTTCCTCCTCTAATACCAAAGGTAAAGCCTCAAAAAGTGGTGGCAAATCTAATGTCAACGGCGCTGGTAAGTTGAAATCAAGCTCATCAAAGGTGAAAGAAATTGATGATGAAGAGACCTCAACAGATTCAGACAAAGTGCAGCAAACTGCAAAGGTGAAGATGGGAAGTTCATCCAAAGGACAGGGGAGTGAGGCGGCGAAGAGTGGAAAAAAGCGGCGAAGAACTTGAAGTTTATGACCTCTCTTGTCAACTGCTGCTTGTTGCAAGCAAAGTTGTTTCCTGTCCCCAACACATGGACCTTGATGCCTCGCTCTCTTTGATGTCCTAGAGCTGCATCCACACGGTAGTAAGCCATGGTTTTGGTATCTTTTGCCATCCTTGACATGATTCCTGTGTCATTGGCTTACATTAGTGTTTGATAGTCTAGTTTGGTTTTAGATGGTATCTATGGCTGTTTGGGAATCTACAGTAGAATAGATTGAGGTAGTTTGTTAAAATAGATATGCCTTTATAGATAATGTGTAATGACATTGGGATTGTGATGCACAATGTCATCTTCAATTCACCATTGGATCATTTAGTCGATGCATCATTGCGACGTCGTTTATGAAAATTTATTTACTTGCAAACAGGAACTTTTGGGGACGCCAGAGTTTGCAACCAGGCTCAAACCAAAACAGCCAGAATCCTAAAATTTTCGAGGCTGTAACAGGAGTATTCTCCAAAGGAAATTGTAGGCTGAGACAGACAATGGCTTTGGCTGGCGGTGGTCGTATCGAACTCATGAGTTTGTTGATTCTGCTCATCCATGCGAATGTTACTAGTACTTGTCTATGAAGATTGTTTAGGGTTAAGCCTGTGGCAGCTCTTGCTGTTCGATTATTTTTTTGTTTTTATAAGAGTTTTAAGTGGGATTTATGCCAAATTACATAGTTATTTTAACCGAAAGGACTGATTTTGTGCCAGGCAATTTGAAAGAAATCCCTAGCCAATCAAATCTGTACATGGGCAAGCATTAAGATTAGGCTTGATGGTTAGACCCAACCTCTTGGTTTGGGCGAGCCTTCAATTCCAAAGGGAGGTGACCAAACCGTGGATTTTTTCAGTAAGTGCATGGGCTAGCTTGTCTGTATACGTGCTTGAAAGTTGACATCTGAATATATTAGTAGAGGTCAGCAAGGACCCACTTGTATTCTTTAATTAAAAATATTTTAAAATGTATTTTTTTTTTTATATCAAAACATGAAAATTATCCAAAAAACCATTAATTTTATATTGTTTTTAGATGAAAAACAATTTAAAAAATATGTCATCATATAAAACAAATACTCTCTGGGTCTTTCTTTCTTCAACTAAATCTCTTCCTCTAATGCATCATTCATATTCGAAGTATTAAATTCGACACATGTATTTGTTGATCATAGAGGAAACATGAAGAAGGAAGTACGGCAATCCTAGTTTTGATAATTCTGACGCTATTGATTAATATTTTCTGGTTATTCAGTGATTGTTAAACGCATATCTAGAAAATTTATAAATTCTTCGATTTATTTTTTAATTAAATCAGATAAATTCTAATAAGGTTTTAGTGATATGATTAATCCATTAAATTTCAATTAACTTATCAATCTAGTCAAGTCAATATCAATTTTTTTTAAATAAAATAAAATAATATTTTCATAAAATAGTTAATCCAATAACTTAATAATATAAAAAATTTCTTGGATTATTCTCTGAAACCAAGATTGAAGTACTATGCTCTACTAACAGGATAGTGAATTTACGAGAAGTACAATAATAATGTCCTGAGAAGGAAAGAAAATCTGACAACTCCCTAGTCGATTTCCATTAAATATTATGTTATTGGATCAATTCATACATTTCTTCTAAAGTAGCCACATTTGACTACTTCCAACAAGAGTGTTATTATTATATAGGACCCAAAAGCCTTGAATTTTCTCCCCAGGTTTGCTAACAATAATATAGGCTCTCTAGATTGCATACCACTGTATGTCCCGTACACTTACCTGTGTTGTGCCTCCTCCAACTTCTTCTCTTATTACAGTGACTTCCTTTTGACATTTTCTTTTCTTTTTTTTATGTTCTCAACCACTTGTTTCCATTCAGATTTCAGACATCAACTTGTGTCTTGTCTTGTCCACTAGTTTTCTTACAATAATGTTCATGTGGTAGCTCTAACTTTTGGGACTGATGGCCCCAATTCCCACATGCTACATCAACTTGCATCAACTGGCCTACTGCTTAGGTTAAGTATATTGGATTAAATTAAAGTATATTTGTGTGTTGGGGTTTGTGTTTTGCTGTCGTTATAAATTTAAAATTATATTAGTTATTAGTATACATCACGCTTTTATTATAATTTGGTTCTTAAGACATTATAATTTATAGTTTTTTTTATAAATTATTTTTTAAAACTATAATGGCAAAAACCATCACAATACTATACATTTAACGGAGTGATTTTGTTTGTTGGCAGTTGTTGAAACTCAAATTCCAATTCCCTTTCATCTCTCCCTCTCCCTTTATTAATTTCTTTTCAATTTTTAAAATAATTTTCTTAGATGATTTCATTTTCCATTACCTTGTTAGTCAAACGTTGCTGAAAAGTTAAATGTTTGATGATGTATGTATCTTTAATTAAAGATAGTGCTAGATACCAAGAACCGCTTGACACTTTTGTTAAGAGATTGCTTCTCCTCCTTTAATGAGTGGGTTGCGTCTTTGGCAATAATTGGATTAATGGTGATGAAGCCCTGTTTGCCCATTGTTTGGCAATAAAAATGCGTTTTTGACGATCTTAAACTCGATACTAATATCCGAGTATCAATAATTACAGTCGGCATGGATGTAGTTAATAACAAGATATGATATTTCTTGATAAATTAAGAGATATGCAGGCAATCTTCATAGTATTAATGAGGTTTATAGATACGAGTGATCAAGATATGACTACTTAGTCAAAGAAACTGTTAAGAGATTGTTCCCCTCCTTTCGTAGCTAGTTTGGAGTCTTGCCATTGGTGGGTTGGTGACGAACTTGTGGCTAATTGCTATTCTATGTGAAGTGTCTTTAAATTTCGGTCTTGCTATAGATGTGGTGATGATAAAAATTTTAAATATAGTGTTTTATAGGATGAGAAACAATGTTTTTATACAAGGATGTGAGTAACTTATATTATTAGATCAACATTTATATATTTATATAGGCTAATGACACAAATTCTTGTATAATATGATGATTCTTCAATTTTTATATATTTTTAATTGAGTTAGTTTTATTCTTCAATGTTAGACAAAATCATTGAAATTAGCCATGTGATTTGCACCTAAAGCCTTCAATTTATCTAGCTTTCAAGGGTATTATAGGGATAGGAAATGCTATGATTTGACCACTACCATAAAATTTTAAATAGCAACGGAGATATTGATGAAAAATATTTTATTGATATTTATTTTAATGAAAATAGCGACAAAACATTTTTATTGATAACTGCAAACAAAAACAATGACATAATAAAAAAAATGTTGAGTATTTATA
>Ga0307511_10004754_pt1 | contig 13878 bp, 12 predicted proteins | sample 13_EM_MG_FD_200266 | JGI IMG/M metagenome (GOLD analysis project Ga0307511, IMG submission 200266) | Populus trichocarpa ectomycorrhiza microbial communities from riparian zone in the Pacific Northwest, United States - 13_EM | ecosystem: Host-associated > Plants > Roots > Unclassified | place...
CCAGACGGACGGCATGATCGGGCTCGGCTGCGGGGCCCGCTCGTACACGTCGACGCTGCACTACTCCTTCGACTACGCGGTCGGCATGCACGAGATCCGCGGCATCATCGACGACTACGTCACGACGGCCGACTTCGCGCACGCGGAGGTCGGCTACCGCGTGGACGGACACGAGGCGCGGCGCCGTCATCTCCTCCAGTCCCTCCTCCAGGCCGAGGGGCTGTCCGTCGCCGACTACCGCGCCCGTTTCGGGAGTTCACCCGACGACGACTTCGGGACGGAGCTCGACCGGCTGGCCGGGCGCGGCTGGCTGACCGACACGTCGGGCGGCCTGCTCGTACTCACCCCGGAGGGCCTGGCGCACTCCGACGCCGTGGGGCCGGAGCTGTTCTCCCCCGAGGTGCGGTCCGCCATGGCCGCCTACGAACGGAAGTGACGGACCGTCATGGATCTCACCGTCCTCTACCGGGGCCCGCTCGCGTCCTGCGACTACGACTGTCCCTACTGCCCGTTCGCCAAGCGCCGCGACTCGACCGCCCAACTCCGCGCGGACCGCGACGCGTTGGAGCGCTTCGCTCGATGGGCGGCGGACAGCGAGGACGAGCTGTCGCTCCTGTTCACGCCCTGGGGCGAGGGGCTGGTCCGCTCCTGGTACCGGCGCACCCTCACCGAGCTGTCCCGGCTGCCGCACGTGCGCCGGGTCGCCATCCAGACCAACCTGAGCTGCCGGACCGGCTGGCTCGCCGAGGCCGACCTGGACACACTCGCCCTGTGGTGCACGTACCACCCGGGCCAGACCCCGTACGACCGTTTCCTCGCCAAGTGCCGCGACCTGACCGACCGCGGGGTGCGCTTCAGCGTCGGCGTGGTGGGCCTGCCCGCCCATCTGGCGGCGGCCCGCCGGCTCCGCGCCGACCTGCCCCCGCACGTCTACCTCTGGATCAACGCGGCCGAGGGGCACACCTACGGCGACGCCGAGGCCGACGACTGGACCGCGCTCGACCCCCTGTTCCCGTACAGCCGGCACCCGCACCGCAGCGCCGGACTACCCTGCCGTACCGGCGAGTCCGTGATCTCGGTCGACGGCACCGGCACGGTCCGCCGCTGCCACTTCGTCCGCGACGAACTGGGGAACCTGTACGACGGCTCCTACCGGGCGGCGCTGCGCCCGCGCGCGTGTCCACTGGCCGTCTGCGACTGCCACATCGGCTATGTCCACCTGGAGTCGCTGCCGTTGTACGACGTCTTCGCGGGCGGTGTCCTGGAGCGGGTGCCGTCCGCGCTCCCCGGGCAGGGCACCGCACGCGCCCTGCCGCCCACGGCGCGGTCGGTATCCGGCGGCGCCCAACAGGGCCGCTGAGTCGGCGGGTTCGCGGACTGCGGGGGTTCGGCGGGCGCGGGCCGCACCCGGTCTCCGGACCCATCGCCCGTGCGGCAAGGGCGAGTTGGCGCCGGGTCGGCATCGGAGGCCTTCGCAGCCGTCACCGGCGTCCGGCCGGTTGCCTCTCCGCGGCCGGTCGATGTGCGTCGCAATGTCAAGATCGTGTCCTCAGTGATGCCGTCCCTTCTCAGGCGTGTCTCAGGAGTGTCATCGGCTGAGGGATCACCCCAGGGGCCCCGTGATGGAGGGAGAACGACCGCGGGGCAACCGCGGATCGGCAATCACGGGGAGAACGAGACACATGATGTTCAAGCGATTCGGGACCATCGCCGCGACCGCGATCACCGGCACCCTGCTCCTGACCGCCTGCAACGGCGTGGACGGTGCGGCCGACGCCACCGTGTCGCATCCGGCGGCGGGGGCGACGCAGGCGGCGGGTGCCATCGGCCGCTACTCCCAGAACGCGCCGGGGGCGCGGTACTTCACCACGATCCTCACCGGTGACAACGAGGTGCCCGTCAAGGGCAAGCCGGCGGTGGGCGACAAGGACGGCAGCGCGGTGGCCCTCATGCGTATCCAGGGCGACGAGGTGTCCTTCGCGTTCGCGTGGACGGGGATCGGCACCCCGACCATGGCCCATCTCCACCAGGGTGCGCGGGGCACCAACGGTGACGTGAAGATCCCGTTCTTCATGGAGAAGCTCAAGGGCGGCACGCCGTTCGTGTTCGGCACAGTCAAGGTCAAGGACGCCGACCTGCTGCGCAGCATCAAGGCGCATCCCGACCAGTTCTACTTCAACCTGCACACCGCCGAGTTCCCCGGCGGCGCGGTCCGCGGACAGGCCGTCGCACTGCCGGGCGCCGTCTCGCTGCCCGACGCCATCCGGCACTCGGCGCTGGCCGGCGTCGTCAAGGGAGCCCAGATCTACGCCTGCACCAAGCAGGACGACGGCTCCTACGCCTTCACCCAGGACAACGTCGACGCCACCCTCCAGGGCGGCATCCAGCACAGCTTCGCCAAGCACGGCCCCGCCGGCCCGCCGCAGTGGATCGCTCCCGACGGCTCCTCGGTGACCGGCACCGTCCTCAACAAGTTCGACAACGGCAAGGGCAACATCCCCCAACTCCTGCTCCGCGCACAGCAGACCGGCAAGAGTGAGGGACTCCTGTCCAAGACCACCTCGGTCCTGCGGCTCAACACCGCCGGCGGCGTCGCCCCGGCCGGCACCTGCAACCCGGCCGAGCAGCCCACCGCCCGCGTCCCCTACACGGCCGACTACCTGTTCCTCGCCACCAAGTAGCGCCGACCGAACGGTCACACCCGAACACGGCCAGGCGATGCGAGTCCCCGCGGACTCGCATCGCCGCGTGTTTCCGACAACAGACGCTTGACGCCTCACTCAAAGGTTGTTCTTTACGGATGTCCCCGGCTTGAGGGAGATCTTCCTCCGCACCTTTCCGGCGCGGAGTTCCGTCTCCGTTCCCCCGACGCTCCGGACCGTCACCGTGGTCGCCCTGCCGTCCCGCCAGGAGAAGTCGACCGTGAATCCGCCGCGCGCGCCGATCCCGGTGACGGAACCCTGCGCCGCCCAGGCCTTCGGCAGCGCCGGGAGCAGTTCGAGAACTCCCGGCCTCGAGTACAGGATCATCTCCAGCGCGGCGGCGGGGCCGCCGAGGTTGGCGTCGATCTGGAAGATCGTGTAGCTGCCCTGGCTGTACATGTCGAACCAGTTCGCCGAGGTGCCGTTGCCGTTGTTCATCGAAGGGCGCAGCACGGTGAGATAGAGCTGGTAGGCCTTTTCGGCGTCCTTGAGCCGCGACCAGCACAGCGATCGCCAGGCGCAGGCCCAGCCGAAGCTGTCCATTCCCCTGGCGGTGAGGAGTGCGCGTACGCCGTCCACCAGTTCACGCGGGCTGGTGTCCACGGAGATCCGGTCGCCGGGGAAGAATCCGATGAGCGGTGACAGATGACGGTGTGTCGTCTCACCGAGGTTGTCGGGGCTCATCCACTCCTCCAGCCAGCCGGTCTTCGGGCTGACGCGCGGGAGGTAGAGCCGGGCCCGCATCGATTCCAGCTCGACGGCGAGGTCCTCGTCTCGACGCAGAGTGCGGGCCGCGACGGCGAACTCCCGGAAGAGTTCCCATGCGAGCTCCTGCGCGTAGGTGTTTCCCTTGCCGTCCGGTCCGTGCTCCGGCGACCAGGAGGTGTCGTCCACCAGAACCTCGTGGGACGAACCGTCCGCGTCGGTCACCTCGGTGGTGATCAGCCGCGCCTTCCAGAACTCGGCGGCCCCCTTGAGCACCGGGTAGATCGTCTCCAGGTACGCGCGGTCCTGGGAGTACTCGTAGTGGCGCCACAGCGTGGCACAGAGCCAGGCGTTGCCCGAGGGGTGCCAGGCCCAGCCGCTGCCGCCGTAGATGTTGGTGGAGAAGGCGATGGCCCAACCGGCCACGTTTCCCGAGCTGTTGCGGAAACGGTTGTCGGGGCTGTTGAAGAGCCGTCTCGTGACGTCGGTCCAGACAGGCAGTTGGGACCGGCAGTAGCGGGCGAGCGCCTCCGCGTTGTCGCCCAGTCCGGCAGGGTCGGCCAGCCAGTAGTTCATCTGCACGTTGATGTCGGTGTGGTAATCGGCGTACCAGTCAGGGGTGTTGTTGTGGATCCACAGCCCCTGGAGGTTCATGGGCAGCCAGTCCCTGGACCCGGTGATGGTCAGGTAGCGGCCGTACTGGACGTAGGCGGCCTCCAGCTCCGGGTCCGGGGTGGACGCGTCGGTGTGTCGGACGGCGATGCGCGACCACGAGTCCAGCGACCGCTGCACCGTCGAGGATCTGCCGAGATCGATCGAGAAGCGGTCGTAGAGGCGCCGGTAGTCGGCCACATGGGTGGCGAGCAGAGCGGCGCCGGAGACCTTGGCGGCGGCAGCGGTCTTGGTGAGGGCCACCGTGAGCGGGACCAGGGACGGGTCCCGGAAGTCCTTGTCGGCGTCGGGTGCGTAGTCGGTACCCGCGCAGACCGCGAGCAGCAGCTCGCGGCAGCCGGAGAAGGACAGCTTGCCGTCCTCGGCCCTGATGGTTCCGGTGCTGCTCACAGCGGTCACGGCGGCCGCGTACCGCAAGCCGTTCTTCAGCGTCGCGGCGAACGAGAGCCGTTTCCCGTCCGCCGACGCGATCTCGCCGTGCGTGCCCTCCAGCGAGATCGCACCGGTGTGGCTCCCGCCCCCGGTGAGCCGGATCACGATCACGTCGTCGGGATGGCTGGCGTAGATCTCCCGGCGGAACCGGGCTCCCCGGTGCTGATAGGTCGCGGACACCACACCGTTGCTCAGGTCGAGGCTGCGTCGGTAGCCGCTGATCTCCTGTGCGGTGTGGCCCGGCAATGTGACGCGGAGCTTGGCCAGCAGCCCGAAACTGCCGAAGTCATCGGCTCCGTAAGGAAGTTGACCATCGCTGGTGGGGGTGTCGTTGCGTCCGCCCGTCCAGAACGAACCGTCCGTGACGTACAGGAAGTCGTCCGCGGGGTCGCAGCCGACCAGGGCGCCCATCCTGCCGTTGCCCACGGGAAGCGCCTCTTGGATGATGTGCGACTCGTCGGCCGGCTGCCGGTACCAGAGGGTGGTGGCCTCGGCCTCCGGAACGACGTCCGCGTGAGCGGGACGCTCGGGGGCGGCATGCGCCACGAACGGGGGCAGGCCACCGAAGGCGGCGAGACCACCACCGGCGACACCGGTCAGACGAAGGAAGTCACGACGGGAGGAAGAAGGCACGGCGGATCTCCTCGGACGGGACGGTCGGAATTAATTCGTAAATTAATGAGACCCCGAGGAACAAGCAATGGTCGTGCAGCCAAAAGATCCGACCTCTGAGGCATCTCGCCCTCACCAAAGAGGCGATTCACTGACGCACCGGGACTATTTATCGGATGAATGACCGATGCCGGTGAGCCCTTCGTACGTCACCGTGCGGCGCCGCGCCCCCACGCCGTCCCCACCAGGACGAGCACGCCGCCCGCCAGCCCGAAGGCGCCGAGCCGTTCCCCGCCGAGCGCGATGCCGGCCGCGGCGGCCCACAGGGGCTCGGTGCCGAGCAGCAGGCTGACCCGGGAGGGGGAGGTCCGGCGTACGGCCCACATCTGGACGAAGAAGGCGAACAGGGTGCAGAACACGGACAGGAACAGCAGCCCGGCCCACTCGCGCGGCCCGAAGTCCGCCGCCGTCGCCCACGGTGTGGTGTCGGCGCCGACCGAGAGCAGCGCGAACACCGCTACGGCGGTGCCGAGTTGGACGGTGGTCAGGGGTAGCGCGTCGGCGCCCCGGACCGACTTGCTGCGGGACATGGCCAGCACGTGCAGGGTGCGGGCCAGGGCCGCGAGCAGCATGAGGAGGTCGCCCGGGGAGGGGCGGCTGAAGCCGGCGCCCTGGGTCAGCAGCAGTACGCCGAGCACGGAGAGGGCGGCGGCCCCGAGGAAGGCGCGGGAGGGTCGGGTGCGGGTCACCGCGGCCTCGGCGAGCGGGGTGAAGATCATGGTGAGGCTGATGATGAGGCCCGCGTTGGTCGCCGAGGTGTGGACGACGCCATAGGTCTCCAGGAGGAAGATCCCGGCGAGGATCAGCCCGAGCAGGGCCGCGCCGCGCCACTGGGCGGCCGTCAGGGCGCGCAGCGAGCGGTGGCCGACGACCGCCAGGACGGGCAGGACGAGGGCGAAGCGCAGGACCAGGACGGCGAGGACCGTGCGGGCGGTGGTGATGTCCTTGGCGGCGAGATAGCTGGCGCCCCACACCACGGCGACCAGCAGGACGGGCAGGTCGGTCGACCAGGTGCGGCGGGGCGCGGCGGCGCGCGGTACGGCGATCGAGGACATGGGGGCGGCTCTCCCGGTCTCCGGCGGGGTGGAGACATCGGCGGCTGCCACACGGAACGATCACCGTACCCGCGCGGACCCCGGCTGACTAGGCGTTTCCCGGGTCGGCGTACGAGCCGTACGTAGGGCGGCCCGCCAGGTCGTACGACTGGATGGAGACCCCGGTGCTGGTGATGGTGCCGCCCGTGCGCTTGAAGGCCTTGGGGGTGGTGCCCTCGGGGAACAGGCGCAGGCCGGTGCCGAGCACGACCGGGAAGGTCACCAGGTGGATGGTGTCGAGGAGATCCAGCTCCAGGAGGGAGCGGACGAGGGCGCCGCTGCCGTGCACCTGGACCTCGCCCTCGGTGCGCTCCTTGAGGCCGGCGACCTCCTTGGCGAGGTCGCCGCCGAGGACGGTGGTGCCGGCCCAGGAGGGGTCGGTGAGGGTGGCCGAGGCGACGTATTTCGGCAGGGCGTTCAGCTTGGACGCGATCGGGTCGGCGGGGTCGGTCATGTTCGGCCAGTACGAGGCGAAGATGTCGTACGTACGGCGGCCGAGCAGATAGGCACCGGAGCGGTCGAAGACCTCGACCACGAACCGGCCGAAGTCGTCGTCGCCGTACACGAAGCTCCAGCCGCCGTGCTCGAAGCCGCCGCGGGTGTCCTCTTCGGGGCCGCCGGGGGCCTGGTAGACGCCGTCGAGGGTGACGAAGATGGTGGAGACGAGCTTGCCCATGTCGGGTGCCTGCTTCCTGATGCGGGGGCCGATGGTGTCATCAGCTCAGACCCCGCCCACCCCCGCAACTCATCGGTCGCCGCTACGACACCTCACCCGGCGTGGGTCGAGAACATGCCGCCGGTCGGGCCCTGCTTGTCGCCGCCCTGGGCCTTCTTCAGGGCGTTGGCGAGGCTCTCGATGGTGAGGGACTGGAGGATGACGCGGCCGTTGCCCTCCAGGGTGGCCAGGGAGAGGCCCTCGCCGCCGAACACCGCGTTCATCAGGCCCTGGCGGTTGAGGCCGCCGATGCGCTGGACGCCGTACTGGATGCCCTCCTCGAAGGCGACGAGGCAGCCGGTGTCGACCTCGATGCGGCCGCCGAAGTCGGCCGGGTTCAGGTCGATGAAGTTGCCCGCGCCCGCGATGATCACCGTGCCGCGCCCGGTGAACTTCTCCAGGATGAAGCCCTCGCCGCCGCTCATGCCGGTGCGGCCGCCCTGGAAGGCGATGCCGAACTGGACGCTGGACTCGGCGGCCACGAAGGCGTCCTTCTCCGCGAACCACGCGCGCGTGCCGTCCAGTTCCAGGGCGCGCATCTCTCCGGGGAGCACGCCCGCGAAGCCGACGGTGCCCTCGCCGCCCTGGGAGGTGAAGTACTGGAACGCCAGCGACTCGCCGGCGAGCGCGCGCTGGCCGACCTGCATGGCCGTCCCCATGGCCTGCCGGAGGATGCCGCCCATACCGCCGGAGCCGGCGCCGCCCTGCTGCTGTCCGGCGCCGGGCGGGCCGCTCAGCCGGGTCTCCATGGTCACGTTCGTCGTCTTGAAGAGGAACTTCCCGGCCTCGCAGTACACGGTCTGGCCGGGGCTCAGGTTGACGACCGCCATCTGCATGGCGTTGCCGACGATTTCTTGCTGAAGGGTCACGAGGGGAGAACGCCGGAGACGACGGAATCAGTTCCGGCCGCGCGAGGTCGGCGTCCGTCCGCTGCCAGTGGGTGTGCTCGGCCCGTTGAACGGCCTGTCCCTCGCCGATGTCGACCGCGTATGGGGGCCGCGCCCCCAGACCCCGCTTCGGCCCTGAAGGGGCCTCGTCCTCGAACGCCGGACGGGCCGGATGTCGGCGGCCTGAGCCGGAAAGGCGCCGGACCGGCTGACCATGCCGGTCCGGCGTTCGAGAGGCCGGCGCCCCGAAGGCCGGAAGCCCGCGTCAGCCGCCCAGCTCCTGATGCCGTGCCGCCAGCGCCGCCGCCCCCTGCTCCGTCAACGAGCCGAACAACCGCAGCCGCGAGATCCCGCCGTCCGGATAGATGTCCACGCGCGCGTGCGTGCCGATCGCCGGGGTCGGGAGCACGAAGCGGTGGTTCGTGTCGGGCTGGAGGCGGGTGCGGGGGAGGATCTCGTGCCAGTCGCCGGTGTCGCCGTCGCGTACCGACACCGACGCCCAGCCCGCGCTGTTGCCCTTCAGGTACGCCGTGTCGATCTCGACGGCGCGGATCCGGGACTGGGCGGCCAGGGCGTAGCGGATCCAGTCGTTGCCCTGGTCGCGGCGGCGGCGGGTCTCCCAGCCGTCGTCCATCTTGCGGGAGCGGCCGGGCTGGATGGTGTTGGTGGCGGGCGAGTAGAAGAGGTTGGAGGCGTCCTCGGCCCGGCCGCCGTTCTCCAGGGCGGCCACGTCGAAAGTGCCCAGCGCCGCCAGCCAGTCGGGATCGGGTACGACCTCGCCGTGGACCCGCAGTCGCGCGATGCCGCCGTCGGGGTGCTGGTTGACGCGGAGGTGGGTGAAGCGCTGTTCGACCGAGATGGAGAAACCATTCGCCGCGTGGCCGCCGACCGGTGTGCGCGGGACCAGGGTCGTCCACTTCACGTCGTCGGAGAGCAGGTCCCCGGGGGACGGCGAGCCCGGCACGGAGATGCCCTCGACCGACACCGCCTGCGGGTAGTTGCCGCGGAAGTGGGCCGTGTCGACGACGATCCCCCGGATCACGCCGGGCGCGCCGAGCCGGACCAGTGCCCAGTCGTGGTCCTCGGCCGTCGGCCAGGGGTGCTCCGCCGAGGCTCCACGGCGGCGGCGGGTCTCCCAGCCGTCCATGATCTTGCCCTTGTGGCCGAAGTGCTCGGGGTCGAACTCGGCGGGCCCTGGCACCAGGAGGTTCTCGCGCTGGGCGAAGAACTCGTCGTTGGCGGCGATGACTCCGGCGCCGAGCTGCCGGTCGGCGAGGTTGGCGTACTGGGTGAAGGGGAAGTCGGCCGTGCGGTAGTCCGCGTACGGGTCACCGCCTCCGTAGGGGTTCGCGTCGCCGGTGAAGCGAGCCAAAGGAAATGGATGCTGCGCCGTCACTGAATTTGCCTTTCGGGAGTCGGCCGCTGCGGGTGCGGGGGTGTGAATCAGGGGGTACGGGTCAGGAGTTGGCCCTTCGGGTCGGTGAACTCGCCGTCCAGCACGATGCGTTGGCCGCACAGCCAGGTCGACTTCACGACGCCGCTGAGGGTCTTTCCGGCGTACGCCGTGACGCGGTTGCGGTGCTGGAGGGTGGCCGGGTCAACGGTGAACGTCTCGTCGGGCGCGAGGACCGCGAAGTCGGCGTCACGGCCCGCCTCGATGGCGCCCTTCTGCTCAAGTCCCGCCAGTTGTGCGGTCCTTGACGACATCCAGCGGACCACGTCCTCAAGGCCGTAGCCCCGCTTGCGCGCCTCCGTCCACACCGCCGCGAGGCTCAACTGGAGGCCGGAGATGCCGCCCCAGGCGGTGGCGAAGTCGGCGGTCTTCAGGTCGGCGGTGGAGGGCGAGTGGTCCGTCACCACACAGTCGATCGTGCCGTCGGCCAGCGCCTGCCACAGCAGGTCCTGGTTGGCGGACTCGCGGATGGGCGGGCAGCACTTGAACTCGCTTGCGCCGTCCGGGACTTCCTCGGCCGTGAGGGTCAGGTAGTGCGGGCACGTCTCCACTGTGATGCGGACGCCCTCGGCCTTGGCGGCGGCGATCAGCGGCAGCGCGTCGGAGGAGGAGAGATGCAGGACGTGCACGCGCGCGTCGAGGCGCTTGGCGGCGGCGATCAGCCCGGCGATGGCCGTGTCCTCGGCGTCACGGGGCCGACTGGCAAGGAAATCGGCGTACTTGGGGCCGCCGTGCTGCGGGGCCGCCTCGAGGTGGTGCGGGTCCTCGGCGTGCACGATGAGCAGGCCGCCGAAACCGGCGATCTCGGCCAGGGAACGAGCCAGTTGGTCCTGGTCGAGGTGCGGGAACTCGTCCACGCCGGACGGGGACAGGAACGCCTTGAAGCCGAAGACGCCGGCGTCGTGCAGCGGACGCAGGTCCTTGACGTTGTCGGGCAGGGCGCCGCCCCAGAAGCCGACGTCGATGTGGGCCTTCGCCTCCGCGACCTCCTGCTTGGTACCGAGGTTGTCGACCGTGGTGGTCGGCGGGAGGGAGTTGAGCGGCATGTCGATCAGGGTGGTGATGCCGCCGGCCGCCGCCGCGCGCGTGGCGGTCCAGAAGCCCTCCCAGTGGGTGCGGCCGGGGTCGTTCACATGCACATGCGTGTCGACCAGGCCGGGCAGCAGGACGTCGTCGCCGAAGTCCTCGAACCGTGCTCCGGACGGGACTTGGGCGTCGTAGGGGAGAACGGCCGTGATCTTTCCGCCGGTTACGGCAACCGCCGCGGCTCGTGTCCCCTCGGGAGTGATGACACGTGTGGAGCGCACCACCAGTTCAGCGTCGGACACCCGGACCCCTCTCTCTGCCGCCGTTGTCACTTCCGTTACTTCCCGGAAACGGGATTTACGTCCACGTAACGGAATTCAACGTTCTGTTGAAGGAGTCTTCACTCCCGCTCCCGTACCGTCAAGGGCACACCTCTCCACGATGGACCCACCGCGCACACTCTGGACGTTTCCACAAAGCGGAATTAAACTTCCGGCAAGCAGAACGTAGCTACGCACAGGCGGGGAGTCAACCGACCCCCGGGTAGGCTTCAGCCCTTCCCGCCCGTGCCGAAAGGAACGCGCCGTGCCGCCGTCCAGCGCCAGCAGCACCGACTCCACCAAGTCCGCCACGGGTGGGGTCCAGTCCCTCGAGCGCGCCTTCGACCTGCTGGAGCGGATGGCCGACGCGGGCGGTGAGGTCGGCCTGAGCGAGCTCTCCGCGAGCAGCGGCCTGCCGCTGCCCACCATCCACCGGCTGATGCGCACGCTGGTGGTCTGCGGTTACGTCCGCCAGCAGGCCAACCGGCGGTACGCCCTCGGCCCGCGCCTGATCCGGCTCGGCGAGTCGGCTTCCCGGCTGCTCGGCACCTGGGCCCGCCCCTACCTCGCCCGGCTGGTCGAGGAGACCGGCGAGACGGCGAACATGGCGCTGCTCGACGGCGACGAGATCGTGTACGTGGCGCAGGTGCCGTCCAAGCACTCGATGCGCATGTTCACCGAGGTCGGCCGACGCGTCCTGCCGCACTCCACGGGGGTCGGCAAGGCGCTGCTCGCCAACACCCCGGACCACGAGGTGCGCGCGCTGCTCGCCCGTACCGGCATGCCGGCCGCGACCGAGAAGACGATCACCACGCCGGAGGGTTTCCTCGCGGCCCTGGAGGACGTGCGCCGCCTCGGCTACGCGATCGACGACAACGAGCAGGAGATCGGCGTCCGCTGCCTCGCGGTCTCCGTGCCCAACTCCCCCACCGCCGCCGCGATTTCGATCTCGGGGCCGGCGGGCCGGGTCACCGAGTCGGCGACCGAGAAGATCGTGCCGATCCTCCAGCAGGTGGCCGGCGAACTGTCGGAGGCGCTCGCCAGCCAGAACCCGGCGTGAGCGCTGTGCAGCGCTGGCCGGGGCGGTACACCGACCGGCACGGCGCCGAGGAGATCGTTTTCGAGTCGGACGGCCGGGAGCTGATCCGCACGACGATCCGGGGCGTCCACTTCGAGGGCGACAGCATGGACGACCTCGGCGCGCTCGGAGGGAACCCTCCGGACGCCTCGTTCACCTTCTTCGACGGGGCCCTGTGCTCCTGCCTTCTGGAGTGGGAGGTGCCGCTGTCCGTCGCGGTCGAGGGGCAGGGCGTACGTACGGCGTTGCTGGACTGCGCGTTGCGGCTCGGGGCGCCGGGCGGACCGGGCAGGGGCCTCGACGCGGAGACGCTGACCACCGTCCTGCGTCTCGACGGGCACGAGTACCGGAACAGGGACGGACACGGGGACTTCGAGCCGGCGCTGGAAGACGTCCAGCGTCGACTTCCGGCGGGAGTCCGGCTCCGGGCCTGTATCGCGTGCGCCTGGTCCGACTACAGCCCGCTCGGCAACGGACTGATGGCGGGGCTGGCCTGCTTCCGTGACGTCAAGGACCGCTACCGCCGGGTCGACGGCAAGCACGGCCCGACGGGGATCTTCGACCTCTGGGACGAGCACACCGAGTTCGTCCAGGAGACCTGGCTGTGCGGGGAGTTCGAGCAGCGGACCGGGAACGCGGGCTACCGGGGAGCGTTCCCGGCGCCGAACTAGCCCTGGCCGCCGCGCGGTTGACCGAACAGGTCCACGGCGTTGCGTACGTCCGTCAAACCCCTCGCGAGGGCGCTCACCGAGCCGATCGCGCCGGCGATCAGGAGCAACGAACGGCGCAGGCGCGGGATTTCGGGGATGCCGTCGATGGTCATCGCGGCCAGCGCCGCGAGTTCGTCCTCGGCGATGACACGGTCGGGGAACTCGGCCGGATGCGCCGCCAGTTCGCGGCGCAGCCGGGACACCGCGGTCCGCAGCTCCGCCACCCTCGGATCCTCGCCGCTGCCGGTCACTGGCCTCTGCCCCAAGCTCCGCAACACAGCTCTCCCCCCTCGCACGTCTTCGTGCGCAAGAACTTTGTGATCCCGCCGCGCGCACCCCGCAACACTGGTCGGGCGCCGAGGGACGCGGGCCAGTAAACGCCACCCGGTACGGGGTGCGCCACTCCACGGACCGAAATTAAGTCTGAGGATTCCCTGCGGTCGCCGCCGCGTCAGGTATGCAGGAGGTATGACGCGAAACGAAGACCAGGTCGCCGGGCTGCTGCTCGCCGCGGGGGGCGGCCGGCGACTCGGCGGGCGGCCCAAGGCGCTGCTACGACACCGGGGGCGGCCCCTCGTGGAGCACGCGGTCGGGGTCCTGCGTGCGTCGGGCCTCACCCGCGTCCACGTGGTCCTGGGGGCGCGCGCCGACGCCGTACGGGAGCAGGCGGAGCTGACCGGGTGTGTGCTCGTGGAGAACCCGGAGTGGGAGCAGGGGATGGGGTCCTCGCTGCGAGCGGGGCTCGGCTCGCTCTCGGGCACGGGGGCGCGGGCGGCGCTCGTGTCGCTCGTAGATCAGCCCGGGATCGGCGCGGAGGCGGTGGCACGGGTGCTCGCCGGGTTCACCGACACAGACTCACTCGTCTCGGCCGCCTACGACGGGGTACGCGGGCATCCGGTGCTGTTCGGTGCCGCGCACTGGGCCGGGATCGCCGAGAGCGCGACCGGGGACCGGGGGGCGCGGGCGTATCTCAAGGCGCACGCGGACGCGGTCACGCTCGTCGAGTGCGGGGATGCGGCGCGGCCGTACGACATCGACACTGAGGCGGACCTCGTCCACCTTGAGTGAGCGGGGTGGCACTGAGCGCCACTTTGGCTCGATCCGGAGAATCTCGACGTCAACAAACCATTGAACTTCCACGATGAGGAAACTAGTATCCACTGTTCAGAAGCGCCCGACGGCCCCTCGGGTGCTCCCAGCCCCACCCGGGTCACCTGGCACCCGGTGCCTCGCTCGCTGAAGGAAGTGACAGTTCATGTCCGCACCAGCGCCGTCCTCGCCGGTCATCGTCGACGCCGAACCCCTGCCCCGACAGGACGAGGTCCTCACCGACGAGGCCCTCGCCTTCGTGGCCGAGTTGCACCGCCGGTTCACGCCCCGCCGGGCCGGACTCCTCGCCCGCCGGGCCGAGC
>Ga0307511_10004755_pt1 | contig 13876 bp, 7 predicted proteins | sample 13_EM_MG_FD_200266 | JGI IMG/M metagenome (GOLD analysis project Ga0307511, IMG submission 200266) | Populus trichocarpa ectomycorrhiza microbial communities from riparian zone in the Pacific Northwest, United States - 13_EM | ecosystem: Host-associated > Plants > Roots > Unclassified | place...
TGACTATGGTGATGGTAGGGCGGTTTGAAGCATGTGAATCTACAACATCATCATCAGTTCAATATTTATATATTTATAAATAAACACTACTTCAATGTAGTTTTTTTTTTTTTAAAAAAAAAAAAAACAAATAAAACCAGTTTGTGGCCCGGTCAACCAAGTTACAAATGCACCTGTAAGGTTGGCCGAGCTATACTCCTCCTTCAAGTTATTTTAAAAATGCATCGAAGGCTCAAGGTACAAACTCTAAAATTGCATAATAAGTGATTAAGACCGGAAGCGCTGCCAGCATGCCGAAGATTACACTGCAATAAAAAGATGAAAAAAATAAATGAATCGAAGTTTTCCGATATTAATTTGAGCATCATGTCCATGCTCTTTTTTTTTTCTCTTTTTTTTGGTATTAATGGAGTTTAGAAGATTAAAAGGTGTGCATAATTCTATATATATATAAAGTTGCAAAATGAATGAATCAACTTACGCTGTGCTTAGCACCTCTGCATGTAATCCGTATTCCTTAGCAAAGATGAAGGATGTAATTGATTGTGGCAATGCTGCCTGCAAAATGAAAGCGAATGAATCACAATTTATTTTATTTTTTGGTGCCCTTTTGTATGAAGACTGATTCAAATATTATTTTTGGGATTATTTTCCAGTATAAATTTTAATCAAATTTGGGATGCGACTATTTTACCTGGATGATAGCAACTCGTAAAACATCGCCTTGCAAACCCACAGCGATAGAGCCAATAGCCATAGCTGCGGGTCCAGCTATAAACCTTAAAATCATCCCAATAACGGCCAGACTTGCACCACAGGAAATCACTTTTTCTTGCAAAGCCATGAAGATCCCTGCATGTATGTACGGTAATTTCCTACTTAGATATTGAAATATATATATATATATATAACCTGCTACCGACAAATGAAAGCTATCCGAGGCCATAGGGTATAAATTGTCATTACAAAACAAAACAAAAAGATTAGGTATATACCGGGCTATATATCTTCTTCGCTCTTTTACCCTTTAAATCATATCATATAAAACTTTTGTATAATATATCTAAAAAAAGAGGTTAAAGGTATGATTTAGAAAACAGAAATTTGTTGTAGATGTGTGTGGTTTTATTGACCCAAAACAACACGTTTGTTGGATTTAGAGATTGATTGGACCGTCCGTAATATTGTGCAAGTCCCAAGTAAGAAAAAACTCACAGCAAAAGGAAGTTAAAAACTCTCTTAATAAACTGTCAGATAACATTTTTCTTAGGAATATATATGATAGTTTTGAAAAGGGAAACCAACTTGAGTGAACATGATAGTGAATGAACTGCTTGACTCATGAGTTCATATGTTTGAACTGATACGGGTAATATATATATATATATATATATATATATATATATATATATATATATATTAAAAAACCTGATTAGTGAATATTCATCTTAGGCAGTAAAAAAAAGCTCCCATAAACTTGGTTAATGACGTAAACTAGGCTTTATCCTCGCACCTTAATTTCTTTTCCTACAAGGGTTAATAACTAATATGCTATACGTACATATTCATAAAAGAGGAAAAATAAATTGCATAGCAAACTAGAAATGAATTGCTCACCCATGCTAAACATGGCAGTGCCTGTGCCAGCTTTCGACATGATCAATATAGACCCTTCCATCATGGCGGGCATCTCGAAATGCCACCTAAATTTATTCATAAAAGAAAAACATATTGTTAAATAAATAAATCAGGATAAAAAAACAAAAAACAAAACAAAATAAAACCTTACTTATACAGACCTGTTAGATATAAAAGCCCAAACAAGGCCAATAATACAAGCGTATGAATTAGGATTCATGGCCAGTTTCACCCACACAGTCCTCATCAAACACCAAAAGGCAGGTCTGGAGCTTTCAGTGTTATCTACACTTCCCTCTAAATCCTTGTCAGAATTGTTGGATGAAAAACCAAGTCCTGTTCTTCGAAATTCTAATACGAGCAACAACAATGTGAGCCATATAATAGCTTGGATGACAGATGATTGAACAACAAGATCAACTGCCGCCGGGCCATACATGGCTTTAATTATAGGTACACCAACAACAAGAGAATTAGTTAAGGTACAAAGAGAGAAACTGGTTATGGACCAGCTGTAGCTTCCCTTACTACTGCACTTAGCCCAAAAGGCAAGAACTACCACTATAATGACCTTCGATACGGCATCAGCACCAATGAAACGATAATTCATTTTGAAAGGATCAACATGAGCAGTGAACTCGAAGGTGAAGAGTGGCAGAGTGAAATAACAAACAAAGCGGTTTATAGCCCCGCACTGTTCAGGTGTAAATACCTTCCACCACCTGACAGAACCATAGCCTAACACTAATGCAACGTAGAGTGGTACCATGGCCACCACTACCTTGTAAACATCTTCCCACCCTATCATCTTTCTTTCTTTCTTTTCTTTTTCCAAGTAGCTAGCTACGTAGTGAGCACCTTGGAAAGGAAAAAAACCTGATTAAGCTTCTAGGTTTTGGATCTCAAGCTAGCAAGCATACACGCACTATAAAAAGGATGTAGCTAGAATGTATTGAAGAGGTTGAAAAAATAGCTTAATTGGTTATGTATTTATATCCATGCGAGGTCGATCTAAGCATTTTACAATAATTTTGTTTATTATTCCTTGTGGAAGAGATCAAAGCTTGGTGGGTGTATACGATTCTATGCCGTGGATTCTTGAGGCGTGACATAACTTTTTTTGTGTGTGCATGGAAGTGTGATGTTGCTTTCACAAATGGGCTTTGAGTTATGGTCAGAAATCGTCTATAGAATAAGGAATGAGGTCCAGCGATTATTCCACCCACCTTCGGGAATAGGATTTGTGTTTTCGTGTAATTATATATTCATGCTTAAAATTATCATATATTCTTAGTGGTGCTTTCAGAGATAGAGGCCAGCATAAAACTTTCATTCTTGCAACAATATTATTAAGATAGTGACACATAATAATCCAACATCTGCAGTACACAAAATAAAGCCAGCGCTAGCATTGCTAATTAAGGTTGTTGGCGCAGTAGACAACGTCGCATTAGCTAGAACTTGACCTCATACAATGCAAAGTTGAAGAACTCATGATTGTGGCACTTGCTCTAATATACATTGAGCAAAGAGAATAATTAAGATGCATGGCTTAAACACAATGTCTGTTAGCCAGAACTGCATCATTGCGTACGTACGTGCTCGATCTATATATATGTTTTTATGAACTCCACTTATTATATTCCTCTTCAATAGTTTGCTGTTGATGGGATGTGAAATACGATTTTTGTGGTAAGAATTGATTTCAGTTCGTTCGTTCTTTCGCTAGTGGGCTGAGTTGATGGATTTTCTTGCATGTATACGACTGGACAACTTTAAGTCTATATATTGGTTCGGAATACTTTTAATCTTCGAATAAGGAATATTGTTCTATATTCCTTCTAACCGTGTGTGTCTCTATGCATGCGGTTCAATCGATGCAAAAGAGAATTTTTATTTTATTTTAGTTAACCGTGTCTCTCCCGAGTAGAGCATAAAACATGAACTGTAGTTTTAGTAATAAGTGTAGGTACAAGAGTTTGATAAGAATTTAATTACAACTTTACAGATTAAACCTAGATTGATGTTCCTACTGGTCTTTTAAAAAAGAAAAGAGCAGAAATTGTGATATCCACGACCTCTTTTTTACACTAGCTCCTTGTATACAACAGACTTGATTACTAATAGAAGTCCAGCGCTAGTAGGCTAGCGGTATTATATTCTTAAAGATATGGAATTAATTGTACAAGTAATTCATATTGAATAAAAGAAATTTTATGGGTTTAGAATTGGTTTCGCTTGGTAGTAGAAACTAGTATTAGGATTAAGACTAATCCACTGCTTAGGATACAGAAATATTCCTATAATTATATATGTGATTAAGCCTATTCCTCTTGTGTTGTACTTGCGATTAAGGTTTGAGGGCTCTCTAAAACTATACTGGTTTTAATTATAGTAAAATTTCCTCCTCTTCACTCTTGGATGTCGGCATAGTCCTTAAAAACACTATATTATGTTAATTATTATTTCCTTTCTGTTTGTTGTGGTGATCTCTAAACTTGTGTGTGCAATTCTTAACAATCTAGTTGCGGAGCTCTAGATTTATTGTTTGTGGTTGGTATAAGAAAATCACCATGTCTTCAACAAAATCAAGTATCGAAATGTTTAGTGGCCTCAACAATTTCATCCTATCATAGATATAGACGAGAGAGTCTTTTGAGAAAGGGATTAAACAAAGAAAAGAAACTAGTTGCAATGACAAATGCAATATGAGAAGACATGGATGGTAAAACCTTGACGATGATCCAACTCTGTTTATTGGATGGAGTTTTACAAGAAGTAATAATTGAAAAGACCAATTATGATTTATTAACAATGCTGGAATCCTTGAACACGACCAAATCATAAAAACATATAGTTATATCAAATGAAAGATAAAAATCACTTAGTAAATAATAATTACATGAACCTAAGGAACCATTTTGAAAGTCTAGGTTTTATTGTAAATTGTTTAAACTAGTGAGATTGTTTGTAATTAAGGTAAAAACTAATAAATTTTAAAATAAAGTAATTTTACTTTTAGACACGAGAAAAAAAATTATATCCTCACTTTTAAATAACAACGAGTCTTAGAACCAAAAGCTTGATGGATAACAAACTAGGCCAGAGCCTATTTTCTTTTATTTAATTCAAATGAGCCCGAAGATTCAATTCATAATTAATAGTCATATGAGGCTTTAATTAACCTAGTTCAAATTCACTCATTTAAACAAAAAAAAAAGGTTCTCATATCAGAAAATTTTATTAATGAACTAAAATATAAAGTTTTTTAAGTAATTAAAAAAACACCAAGCAACATTAAAATTTTAAATATTTTAAAAACATAAAAAAACCTATAAAATACTTGACATCAATAAAAACAAAAAAAATCCAAAGAAAAATACAGAATTTTGTCAAGCAAATGCATGCCACAAAAATTATGTATATGGTTAAATGAATAATATTCAACCAAAAAGTTTTAAAAGGAAACTTTGCATTGAAAGGAAAGTTCAATTGATCCAAATAGTAAAGAAAAACTAAAATCATCATCGAACCTTTTTTTAGTTTCGAACCAAAATTATAATTTTAGAAGAAAATAGGATAAACCAAATTTTATTAGCAAAAACACATTTAATTTAATAGTAAGGCAAACCAACACATAAGTTTTGAATTAAGAACTTAAATGTAAAAGCTAATTTCACAAATCTTTAAAATAAAGCCGAAATAAACTCATAATCTTAGATTTGAAATCTTAAATTTTAAAATGTGATTTCAATATGAAAAAAAAAGTCAATATAATATCATGCATAGGAGTTAGAACTTAAATCTAAATACCATAATCGCTGTCTTTTCACAAAGACTAACATAGAAATAATATCACCCACAACTTTGAATTCAAATAACTTGATATAAAAAACTCAATTTAACATGAAATCAACATGGGATACAAACAAGTAGAACACAAATATGCAACAAATAAAAAGGACACCATAAAATTTTCAAATTGAATTTGTAGTAAAAGAAATATAATTTTTATATAAAAATTAAAATTGATGCAATAATTAACATGTTTATGTTTTCAAGAATAAACATCCTGAAACTCTAAATATCAATTAGTTTCATAAGTTACTAACACACATACAAAGCATAACACACTGATTCATAAATAAATAACACCAAGACCAACTGTTACATCTCGGATAATAAAAAATAGGTCATATCTCTTCCTTCAAACCTCATTGCAAGGCATTGGTCACCCTTTTATTTATCTATGAAAATCTATGATGGTCTTTAAATGAATTAGACGTGATAAATGTACTTCAAATGTATATGAATATAACAAACTAACAATGAATGTGTAATGAATGAATGAATGAAATATGCGATAAAGGGGGAAACTCACCTCGTGAGTTGCTGAAAAATCAGTTATGGATTATGGCGTGCATCTAGTTGCGTATGGACTATGGTGCAAGTGTTGCATTTATTGATGGTTGAATAGAAGGAGTTTATACAAATCGAGGGTGACCTGATGTTGTTTACTCATTGATGAAGGTGATTTGTTTCATATACAAACCTCTATGTTGAATACTTGATGCACTTTAAACTTAATGAATATAGTTGCATAATAATATCTAATGCATAATAGTTTTTTAATAAATTATTTATTATTATGATGTAAAATGTTGCATGAAGTATTTTTTTTTGGATAGGTTATGTATTGTTTGCATGAAACATGTTAGGAACTGATATGATGCTATAGCGTAAATATTATTAATTGTTCTCATGTTGCAAATATTGTTTCAATTGTGCTTGCAGAAATACCTTAATGAAGTATTTGTTTATGATTGAACTATTTGAACTACTTGCATGACAATTCATTCTTATTATGTTTTGTCACAAATCAACCAAAGGAGTAGATTGTAATGTAAAAAAGATTGGCATTGATTAGTGAAAGATTATTTGCGTTGATGAAGATGTTAGTTTATTCAAATTAGACAAACAATTAGTCAAGTTTATCTTATAGGATATAGTGTAATTATTTATGAAATTATCTAGTTTGTTTGGATAAATTATATAGGAAGTTCAAATAAGTTTTATCAAAAAAATATCAATACAAGTTATTCAAAGATAACTGTCAAAGAAGTATTTTTATGAAACACGATTAGCAGTTTGTTAAAAACATAGCTAGCTAGGAAGATAATGTTTATCAAAAGTTATTATCCTTATCACATGTATGTATATTTAAGGAAATACAATAAGGCAATAACTAGTGGGAGTAGCATTGTGTAGAGCAGCACTTGTAGCGAAGCAAAATTGTCAAACCAGCTAAAGAGTTATATAGAGTTTCGTAGCATATACTCTTAATACACGAGTGGAGCGTGAAGAAAATTCTCGAGGATAATTATTCGTTAAAGAGCTAGAGAGTTTGCAATCTTTTAAGGGGAATTCATGTGTTAAGTATTAGCAACTGGATGTTCCAGTTAGGATGATAACAATTTGAAAATTAGGTGTTTTAACAAGCTATTATGGTAGAAAAAAAATAAAGTGTTTTTTCTTGACATGTAAGGTAGTATAGGTAAAAAGGATTTGTAGTCAAATATACTCTTGTAATCTTTTAAACTAGTGAAAGTTATCTGTTTTGGGTTTGGCTGTCCTAGAGGGTTTTTTTATCTTTTGAAAAGTTCTTTAAAGGGTTTTCCCTCCGTAACCAAATAACTTGTTCATTTAAATTGTTCATTTAATTGATCAATGTTTACAAAGCCTTAACATATTGTTTCTTAACATACAAGAAACAAAAAGGGGATTGTCAGTAGAAAAATTAAGGGACCATTTAAATGCAATTAGGGTCAAAATTGAAATAAATATTGAGAAAAAGGTTGAAAACTCAAAGAATGAAAAACAACATCGATAAGTTTTAATCAAGTTATCATCATGTTTTATTTAAGCTTGGGCTTTAACAATTTGGTTCATATGTTTGCAAGTTCTTATGGACTGATGTAGTCCTAGCGTGGCATTTTTAACCTTAGAACAGGTTCAATAATGAGTTGATGTGTTTTTGTCAAGTTAGCATAAGTTTTGAAAACTAAACATCAAGCAAATATTAACAACTAACTCAAAGCAACATTAAGCAAATAAAACAACATTTTCATTCATTAATCTACATAATGGGCAGGCCACATGGACTCTACCCATGAGTTTTCAAATAGTCATACCATCTTCAAGCTTGTTGGCTATAGACTGCTACTTCCTTTCTCTTTTCTTCTTTCTTTCCCTTTCACTTTCTATTATTTCCAACGCTTGCTTGATCTTCTATGTTAGGCTTTTGAGCCTTCACAGTAGGGTCTTTCCAGAGGGTAGTTACTCATGGTTTTTCTCCTTTTTTTCTCCTTTTTTTTTCTTTGATTTCTAAGGGTATTTATAGGGTTTTTTCTAGTTTTTTTTATAGATTTCCTTAAAGATTGATCAAAGCTCAGCCTTTTAATCAAAATAAGAGAGTTCTGGATAAAAGTGCTAAAAGCTCTTATACTAGGCTGGTTTTGCAATGATGGTTTTGGTTTTAGGAGTACTTGGTGGTTTTGCTAGACTTAGAGGGTAAGGAGTTATTTTTAGCCTTTTGATCTTGAAATGGAGGTTTTAAAGCCATTAATAAGAACCCTTTAAGAAGCTTTAAGTGTGAACACACAAAAAACAAAAAAAAAAGGTATGTGGTTTGGTTGACCACATTCAAGGCTTCGCCGAAGCAACTTTGATGTAAACATCATCAGAAACCACCTGAAGTTGTTAGAGGAGGTTTATACCTTTCATTTGGATCCAACCTTTCTTAATTTAGAGTTATGTGGCTTCACATTCATTTATCCAAATATGTCAACATGATCAGCCTATAATTTAAAATTGTAGTGATGGTTGATCAAAGACAAGATATAGACTTCTATGGAAGAATTGAGATGTAAACATCTAATTTCATGGAAATAGGTTTGTAAAAGGGGTGTTCTTTTTCCATTTGCAAAAAATCTCATGCCATTTAGAGATCTAGAACTCCACAGCGAGCTCTTGGAAGATGTCAACCTAATCATCCAAAATTTCTTATGAAGGAGATGAACAATGAGTAAATGAAGTGTTGTCTAGGTTAAATCCCTAGAAATTAGGATTTTTAATTTAGAATATGATAGATTTCATTTTAGTCTCAATTCTTCCAATTGCTTTTAATTGCACCGGTAATTGCCTCTCAAACTCTTAATTTCATGCAATTTCACCCTTGTCAAACTCAATCTTCAGCCTTAAAGTTTAGCGATATTTTCATCCTTGTCCTTGTTTTATGATTTGTGTATTTAGACCCTTACATGACTCTTGATTTAGTCAATTTCAACCCTTGAAATCTCACACCTTTTACTATTTGGTCCTTGGTTTTGAATTTTTTCAATCAAACCCCTAATTGGCTATCAAACTTTAATGTTTTTCACAATTAAGCTCTTGATTTTCAAAGTCCAGTTTTAGCCCCCAAACTTTAATTTATTCCAATTAACACCTGAATTGACTCCAAAAAATTATTTTCATTGCAATCAAGTCTTCAATAAGATTGATTAAACCTTCCAAAATCCTTATTGAGTCTTTACTTATCTAAATTTGTGTTTCTTTACCCCAAATAAAAATATTTTCACTAAATGGACTTTTGTCAATCAGAATTGGGTCATCAATTTTGCCAATCTTGTACATTCTGATCATTCAACTTTTTCACTTGTTATTTTGATCCTTCACCACCAACTTGGAAAATCTTTGGGCTTTCTTCATGTGTATCCTATTGGATTTTGGATTCTCTTTTTCTATTTTTTTTTTCTTGATTTTTTATAAGGTCAAAAATGGGTAACAACATGGAGGATTTCATCGATTGTTTAAAAACTTTCAAAATATACCCCTAGTATGGGAGGTGATCCTTATCTTGATTGTTATCTAAAAAAATATTAAAGTCTCAAAAGGGGACGATAATATTTTTATTTATAAAAGATATATAAAATATAGTCTTTCTTAATCTTAAATTTAAATATACTAATGTTTATAAATCTTTGCCTTGTTTAGAAACTTAGAGACTAAATAGATGGATCATGATCTGAATGTGCTCTATTCATCATTATTTATGTCATTAAATCATTTAGATCTTTTTTGGGGTTGTTGTAAGCAAGATTTTCTTTTTAAAGTTTGTTCGGGGTGAAAACAATAATCTTAGGATTAAAAAAAGGTGAGATAAGTTGGACTTTATCTTCTAAGATTTATCTAGATTAGAAAGAGAGATTTCAGGGTTCAAAGAAATATTGCCCCTTAGCATTTGCATGATATATTTTAGAATTTGATCAATGGATTTATGCCAAATATTACTTTCAATAAACATATATGATTTAAAAAAAAACAATTAGACTAAAGATATGCTTTATTAAAAAATATAATATAATCGCAAGATACATTAAAAATAAATCCAAGCAAATAAAGTTTTAATAACCTTATCCACAAAGTTAAAATTGCTATACTCATTAGCTTCCTTTGCCAAGCATTTTGTGGCTTACTAAATCGTCATCCATTCTCAGCTGATTTGCTTGTTCAAGGGATTCTTTTAGGCTCCCATTAGAATTGTTCTCGAGTATATGTTTTTTTATCTTGATTGTCTTGAAATCTCATGCACATCATGCTTACCCAATGACATTACAAGGAGAAATCCCAGGGGAAGGTTCTATTCATTACATGCAAAGGTAGGTTGACTAAACTATTGGTCTCAAAAGGGTCCCTTATCATCGAGTAATCAAACCTTAAAAGGTTGACTTGAGGCCTACAAGATACAAAGAGTATAGACTAGGGAGAATCTCATCAGCTACTAATCGTGGCCATGTAGACTTTTGACAAGAGTTTGAGATTTCATGAGTGCTAGTTTGGGGTGTAACCGTGTCATATAATGTGTGTGTGTGCATTGCTCTATATCCATTCCATAAAGATATAAATAGATTGATGCATAAGATGCAATCAAGAGAGAATCATATAAGCAAAATTACAAACGAAGACATAAATCATGCAATAACAAATAATAAACACACATTATTTAGTTCAGGCAAACAAGCATGAAATATGTATAAAACACATCAAGAATATTATTTTAAAAATCAAACAAACAAAGCTTAGCCCTAATAATCCCTAATGGAGTCATCATTCTATCATGGGGAACATCTCGATGATCTGATCATGTGAAAGGTGGTAAAAATAAGAAAAGGAATCGCCACCTAGTTTTGTAGTTACTTGAAACCTTAGCTGGTTTACAAAGATTTTTGAGTGAGGGGCTAGTTATGCTAAAGAGAAGATAACTACAACCCTAAAACATCTTACCTAAGATAAGTTGCATTGTTATTTGATTTTACTATAAAACTACCTATAATGCAGACATGTTAATCTTTAACCTAAACTAAATACTTGTATTTATTTAAAGGTAAAAATTCCTAAGATAATTATTTGAGATCTAGGTTTGATAACGATGCTCGATCCTCACTTTTCAGATTATGAGGTGAGATTTGAAATAATTATAGTTTTGAATTGTTTCCTTTCATTACCCAATTTATATTAACCCACCATAAACTAATTATTTCACCAAGCATGACCACCATAAATAACCATAAATATTTCAACTAGTTTTGTTAAAATAAAGAAGCATAATTGAATATGAAATGAAAATCATCATCATGAATTTATTCAAAACATGTAAAACCCTGTTAAAAAGAAAGGAATTAAACCAGTCAATACTGGGAGGAAACATGAGGGAACCGGTCAAAGAGTAACCTAAAAGATACTAGGATAAGCGTATCCAACATCCACACACAACATACCCTCATTTAAAAGGGGGTATAAATACAATGAGAGGAAAAAAAAGGTGATTTTTCCTCTCCCCATAACCCGGCAGAACAACCCTAGCAGCATCCCCTTTCTTGCAAAATTTTCATCCAAACTACCCTTGTATGTCACCTTCCTTGAATACTTGAGTGAGAGGAGAGCTAAAGAGTAAAAAGAAACCAACAACATTGAAGAGAGGAAGGGGATAAAGGGCTAGCTGGAACAGTAGGGAATAAGAGGGAGAAAACCAAGAGGAAGAAGAAGAAAACCACAAAAACATCCCCCAAATCCTGTCTAAAATCGTGTGGTAAGGGTAACCCTACTCTCATATTTGTTGTTTTGAGATTACGAGGCAAAATGAGAAGGAAACCCCAAGTGAGGTGACCTACGGTTCTTGCACCTTTAATTACGAAAATTAAATGAAAAGATTGAAAAATTGAGATGAGAAGAGTATAATTTCATATTCTATAACAGAAGAAATTGATGCATGTTGAAGAATGAACCCTAGCTCAAATCGGCTTGTTAAAGAGATGAAAGAAGGATGCAATGGGATGATACAATGTGTTAATTGTGACCTTGACAAACACTTAGGATAAAATGCTTAGGCTGAAACAGAATTTTAACAAATGCTATTACCCTTGTTCTGCATCATAAGTTGTAGATCTTGTTTGATTATGAACTTAGAAGATTGGTAAATGATTAATGCATGATAACGTAAACATGTTTGCAATGGAAGTGATAATTTACATGAGTAAACTAGAAGGGAGAAAAATGTTGTGTTTCGACCAAGAGGAAAAACAATGAAGGAAGTTCTTTATGTGATGAACATCTTTAGATAAATAAACTAAATGGTAGAAATTGAACTCATGTATAATGTGAAAATAGTTATTAGCTTGTGTTTTATGATTTAGAATGATATGATTGAGAATGATAAAATGAACACTTGATGTTAATGCCCCATGTTTCGGCCTCATGAAAACTTAAATAAGAGAATCCTTGAAAAATATGCATGTTTGAATTTAATTGTGTACTAATTAACAACATTGTGATGAATTTGATGAGATTATTGAAATGAATATGATTCTTGAACATGTTTATTCGTAAATTGAAATGCGTAGAACACCTTATGTCATGTTATAATAGATGAGAATTTGATGATATCACATGAAGAACACAAAGTATGTTTGGTAGGGAAATGACATAGGCTTCGACCATCTTAGAAGAAAATAGAAAAGAAAGACCTTCATGAAGATAATAGTTAATGAGGATCAGCCCAACACCAAGCATAATCATGCCAATGACCCATTGGAGGTGCCAATTGGGTCAATTACAAGAGCTAGGGCAAAGAAGCTTAAAGAAGCATTGAATGAGCTTATTCAGAACATATGGAGCAAAATGGACCTAGAAGGGCTTGAGACATTTAAGGAGCATGAAGGACAACCTATAATTAATCTAATTCAGGTCCAAGAAGAGCCCAATTCATGTGGAACAAGGGGTTGATGTGTCCGACCCCATACCATCCTTGTTAGGCTTGTTTTTTTCCTAATCATACAAGGATGGAAAGTCAGCAATTAATTGTCCTAATTAAGTAAGGAAGTTGACCAGATCTTGTTCCTAAAGAAGGGAGGATTATTTAATGCTTTTCTTAACCTAGGAAGGAATGTAATTAAATCAGCAACAAAGGAGGAAATTTGTTTTCTTAGTTGTCAAAGTTAAACATGGAAATCCAAGCTAATCAAGGACATCGAAAGGGCAGCAACATAAATTTTCAATATCAGACTTCTCCTAATTTATTTGGGACTTCTTAAGATGACAAATCTAATTATAACATATTTAGGATGGTAATTTTTGGATTTTTATTATTTTTATTATTTTTTTCTTAGTCTTCGAGTTATTACTTATTTGGGTCAATTGTAAGTGGGCTTCATATAAGTTCACCTAAGGAGGGTCCATTATACTTCTCATTCGCGAATCAATATTCATTGGGTGAGGGTTTTTCGTTTTCAATAGTGCTGATGCCTAGGTACAAGTTATCTTTGTGTCACACTCCAATCAAACCTGATTTACTTAGCTTTCCAGGAATTAGTGTCTTTGCGTGACCACGTGATCACGAGGTTCGCATCAATAGTGATTAATAGATTCACTTTAACAATATTTGATGATTAGGTAAGATTATAATGGAATGGAGGATACATTACATGTTATCCTTGATTCATAAACTCTTGGAGGTGAATTGTGTTTTGGTCTATGTCCATAACTAGGTTAAGGTATAATCTTTAGGAAGAAAACTTGGTATTGACTTTATGCATGAACTTAGGAAAAGAAATGTCAAAGTGACTTATTTTTCTTTAATGATTTTCAGTTTTAAAGTGACTTAGTTTTCGTTGATGATTTTCAG
>Ga0307511_10004756_pt1 | contig 13875 bp, 8 predicted proteins | sample 13_EM_MG_FD_200266 | JGI IMG/M metagenome (GOLD analysis project Ga0307511, IMG submission 200266) | Populus trichocarpa ectomycorrhiza microbial communities from riparian zone in the Pacific Northwest, United States - 13_EM | ecosystem: Host-associated > Plants > Roots > Unclassified | place...
GGTAGAACAGTCCTGAAAGCTTGTCTACTGGTTTTGATGCATGCCTCCTGGTCATTTCTCGTACTAATTCGTATACACCACATCCACCTGGGGTATCTACCTGTGCAGCAAGTTGTATGACTGGGCGGATTGCATTTCTTAATGTAATAACCTTACCTGAGACCCTGCCCCGGGAATTCAGGATAACCCGACCCTTATCCCGTGGGATACCACCATTGAAGGTGGTGTTTTCAGTTGCTATTTCCTGCAGGGTCCAAGCTCGCTGAAGCCAGTGCCGCTGGTCATCCCAGCCATTCTTGCTAAAACGAACCCCAAGGCCATTGAAGTATCGTACAATTTTCGCTGCTGTACGATATATATTGCCAATTGTAGGGACATCTAATTTCCATTCCATTTGCTTGATCTGATCATGGGAACTGACTTCGCTATGCTGCCGAAGGCATGCTACATCAAGCCATATGTATTCTGCTCCAAGACTGAGTAACTCACACCGCAAGTAGTCCAAGCTGATGCCCTTAGGAAGTGGGATAGGCCATTGGTGTTGGTTGATTGTAGTCGACACTGGGTGCATATCATTGGTCCAGCTGTGCGACACAGCCCAAAAGGTAGGCATGGTTCCAATGGACTGGGCTGCATGTAGCATTCGGAAGTCAACTACACGGTTACTTTTGAGATCCCAGAGGCGCCGTGGCATGACTGAATATGGTGATATGATGAGTTCCTGCCCAGAGCCGGAATGGTTTGTCTCGATTGATATTGCCTTTGATCGTGCTTCAAGTAGTAACTGTGCCTGTTTGTGCCACCGACCCCGTTGGATTGATATAACATTGGAGTCCATGGAGGATTCATTGAAGTCCTTCCACGCAACACGGGCTGCAGCATATGCAAGGCCAAAGTCAAAATTGCAGGAAAAAAAGTAACGAATATCGTTTCGGATCCACTGACACTTTGTCTGAATTGTATCCTTGTGGAGGCCGACAAGGGCTGCCAGAGAATGACAAAGGTCTTCCTCATTAAGCCCTCGACATGGAATATCTGCCTGTTCTGGGGTAATATTGCTATCAGCACGAAGCTTGGCTGAGGGCAGGATATCAAAGAGACTTGATGGCGATTTATCCTGATAGTGTTCGGCAGCATACGGCCCAGCGTATGGCATAGGAAATGGGGCCCGAGATATTACATCGTCAGCTGGGTCGATATTCGGATTTGCTTGTTTGATTCCGGGCCCAGTCCATTCTCCAACCGCGTTTTCAAGCAGCGCAAGCAGGGTTGCGTCGGCTCTGCTGCCGTTAGAACGAGCTGCATCCAATGCGCTTGGATACACTCCTGAGGTCGTTGGATAGCTACCACCAACACGCATAGCATCAGCTCCATATGCTAACAGGAACAATACAATTCCTCCGCTGTTTTGGTAAACAGCCTGGCCTAAGCTAGTTCCATATTCGCTAGCCACGAGGTTTATATCGGCTCCCTGGTCCAGTAACAACTGCATTATCTCCTGGTTCCCACTAGCTGCAGCTGTAGCCAATGCAGTCCCATATGTGCCACCCACCATGTTGATGTCGGCTCCCCGGCCCAACAGCAGTAGTATGATCTCCTTGTTCCCTTCATACGTAGCGGAAGCCAATGCGGACCCATATGCGCCACACACCGAGTTGATATCGGCTCCGAGGCCCAACAGCTGCGACACCACCCCCTTCTCCCCCGAAAATGCAGCCGTAGCCAATGCAGTCCCATGTGTGCCACCCACCGCATTGATGTCAGCTCCTCGGTCCACCAGTAGCGACACTACCTCCTCCTCCCCCAATAATGCAGCCGTAGCCAATGCAGTCCCAAATGTGCCACCCACCGCGTTGATATCAGCGCCTCTGTCCAGCAGCAGCTCTAAAATATCAACCCTCCCTTTCTTGATAGCCTCGACCAAGAGTGCCCCATCCGTCTGCCATGCATTAACGAGTACTGTAGGTTGATTTGTTCTTGCACTGAGACGCAGTAGCCTAGCTATTTCGCCTAACGAACACCGACGGTACCGGCCTATCGCATCGCATAATTCCATCACTGGCGGTGGCATATCTACAGTATGGAATAAGTTATATCAGCAGTCTAGTTTCTGTAACTGATATTTTTTTAGTGATTTTCATTACCGCGCTCGATTCTTGCCATATCTCGCGAATTTTGGCTGTAGCTCGAGGACGTTGACTATATATAATCGCTAGCCTGGTTCAAGTTATATATTTCTGGCCTTGTTAGCTTGAAATTGAGCTTGATTGGTGTGGTGATAGGGAGTAGTTATGTAGGGGATTGCAACGTCAACTCCCCATGGGCTTCGGGATCGACATTCATCATGAGTCGATCAATTGTTTAGTGCCCCAAGGTTCTAGTTATGCTCAGTGCACCAATAAGAAGTTGGGTCCATAACATGGGTCTCTTAAATTATTACCGGTATCAAGACACTAGAGTAAGACACCGGGTTTCGGACCACCACTAGGTTTCGGATCAGCCTCATATTTGCTTTTTTTGAGGCTGAAATAATAATGCGGGGTAATTTGCAGGGCGATAGAGGCAAACAGACCGTGCCAATTCATGATCTACCAGTACACGCGGTGGGCCTTGGAAGGAATATTCTTATTATAGTGTTAAAGTAAATAGTATATCTACATATAACAGAGGGTCAGCTGTGTACTAACTAATGTAGACTATAAGACTACAAGGAACTATGGGGCGAGTTAAGCTTAGGGAGAATGCTGCAAAAGCACGGATCAAGCGTGAAGATACAATCCGAAAAGCACTGGGTTCAATCTGAGCTGCTACAATGTCAATGTGGGATGCAGCAACTGCATTTATGATCCCATACTCTACCTTGCGGAATAGATTATATAGTGCACAACCACATTTCAAGCACACTTTGAATAACAGCTGTTGACTCCTACCGATAAGAAAGCAGTTGTCTGATGGATTACAATCCTTGAAAATTGTGGTTTTCCACTACAAGTGGAACATGTGAAGCAAGCGGCTGAATTAATTATTCAAATGTCTGTGGGGGAGAATTGGATTACTCGGTTCTTAAATTGACATTCTAAACTAGCAATAAAATTAACAAGCCCACTTGAACGTGGTAGAGTTGAAGCTGAAAATCCATATATTATCCGTAATCGCTTTGCCAAAGTTCAACAGATTATAATAGGCAAGTATATTCAACAAAAGAATATGTACAATATAGATGAGAAGGGATTTCTAATGGGATTATTTAAGCAGTCAAAGGTAATACGCACATATAAGAGGCAAATGTTTAAGATGATGGATGATGGAAATCAAGAACTACTTACAGTAGTTGAATCGGTATCTGCAGATGAACGTGTGTTACCTCCCTTAATTATATATAAAAGGGCAACCCATTATATGGGGTGGTATAAGTTCACAGGGCAAGATGACAAGTCAAAGCAATTTCGTTTCTCATATTCTCCAAAGGGGTGGACAGATCAAGTACTTAGTATGGATTAGTTGGAGAATATTTTTGATCTTCATACTAGGGATATTGCAAGTAATGAGTGGAGATTATTAATTTTGGATGGTCATTTCTCTCATGTAACAATTGAGTTCATGGATTACTGTGAGACTAATCAGATAGCATTATATTGTCTCCCTCCACACTCAACGCATATTCTACAACCACTGGATGTTGGTCTTTTTTCTCCTCTACAGCACTACTATAGCAAGGCAGTTGATGATCATGTACAACAAGGTGTTCATGGTATCCACAAAGGCAACTTTCTTCCTATATATCTACAAGCAAGACAGGCGACATATCTTCCTACAACAATTACGAAGGCTTTTCATACATGTGGATTATTCCCCTTCAATCCTCGGGTTGTTTTAAACAAACTCCAATCAGCTAAAGAAATGCTTCGTACTGATATCTCTCTCCCAAACCAACCACCTCCAACACCGAAAAATTCCAGTCAAGTAGCTCAGCTTGTATGCCAGAAAAAGCTTGAGCTACAACAAGAAACTGATCCAAAAACTCGTGAAGATATACTAGAAGATCTAGTGGATCAGCTATCACGATTTGGTATTGTTCAGGAGTGAGATCAACAGTTGGTTGAACAAACATTTGCTCAATGGAGAGAGGCCAACTCCAAAAATACCAAACAGGATGGACGTCACTTAGACTGGTTGAGGTACGAGAGGAAGCCGATCGTAAAAAGGCTGCCAAACAGGCTGCTAAACAGGCTGCTAAACAGGCTGTGGGAAAGTCGGGTGCACCTTCTAAAACTAAGACATCTGGCAAGTCTAAGACATCCGGCAAATCTAAGATATCAGGGAAGACTAAGACATCCAAACCCCACCGCGGCAAGTCTCAAAAGGCTGCCCCAGCCAGTCCAGTCAATACCCCCAGCGACTCCAGCGACTGCTATGAGATTGAGGACGAGTCTGCTGATGATTCAGTGTTACCTCTTCCCCACACTCCAGCCCCCCCCCCCAATTCGTAGGCCTACCCAGGCCCCTCAAGCAACCCCAGTACGCCCTGTAGGCAACGCCAGCACTCTAGCATGTTAGGACCTTCTACTGTTGGCACTAGGCGGTCTCTTAGGTTCTGTAGATAGTTTCTCTCTTTGTTTTATGTATGTAGTTGGAAATATAGACGAGTGAGTGGTGGTCCGAAACCCGGTGCCGTACTCTATATGTAACAGAGCATCATGAAAATGCTGCCAACTCTTTTTCTTGGAAAAACACATTGAACATAGGTTCTCATATAACCCATCCAAGTATCTATACCAGATCCGGGCAATCCATTTCACCACCCCACTGAAATTGCCTGGCATTGGAATCTCTTAGGATTAAAAGGCGACGGTTTTATAGGAGTCATCTGTTAATGATCCACATATCAAGTTTTCTGCTCACCTGCCAGATGGCTGGAGGTCAGAGCGGTTGTAGGGGCTTTAGAGAATACGCTACTCCAAATTGAGGACGGACCAACACCTTATGAACTGGTGTCCTCCGACTCAATACACATCAGACCTGGCAGTGACTTGGATGCCTTCCTCCGCCTAACGAAGGCAAAGCCAACCAAACTCCCGACCATCTTGTATAAGCTAGGTAGTACATATTATATCAATTTAAGCCGATCCGGGGATCTGAGATATTATCCAGATGAGCTGGAAGACTCAGAGGAAGAAATTGCTAAGTGGACAGGAGGGAAGACGAGTGCTTCTCAAAAGATCACATATTTGAGGAGCGGTGAGAACATTTCCAACGACATCAACGGCGCCTACTAGCTTCCTTTTTCCCTTTAAAGTCTGTACTTGCAGTTCAGCCCGAGGCTATGGTGAGACCTGGAACCTTTGGCGGATCCTTCATTAGGAGCGGTAGACCCCTGTGACACCGGATATAGACGTATTTTGCCCAAATGCGTATAGTTCTAGTCTGGAAGTATTTGCACGATGGCCTTTTACAGCAAAACTACCCTACTTTGTAACAATGTAGGAAGTGTTAGCACCATGAATTAATTTCTACAAGACCGGACATGGTGAGTCTTAGTAGAGACTGTATGTTTCAAAATCCGTGAGTACTCAATTTGTATCGGTCTACAGAAAATCTTGAAGTGCATTCAATCGTTACAAATTTGTATGACAACACCATGTACCTATCTTTCCTTCAGCTTCAGAATTTCTCAGGCCCCAATACAATGTTCCTCTTGATGGAAATATCTTGAGAAAGTAGTTTTGATTAGGAAATAAATTTTAGCGAATTCAAACATTAGTGGTCCTGGTTGGGCTTTATATTTAATCTTTTACCAAAAACTCGCAAAAAGGCGATTGGGGAAACGCTTACCGTCTGGCACTATACAAACTGTCAGGACCCGAATTCCTTCTGTATGGGGGGGTGCCCAAGAAGAGATGATCGAGAAAGTGAAAGCGTCCATATAACCTGAGATAACCTCCCCACCAATGCGCCTCTCACTCTGCCAATGTGATCAGTCCTACAGCTAGTTTACAGTGCCCTTTAAAGCCAGCTGGTAGTAGAGATGTATACATGTAAAACACAAATATCAATAAGAATAAGGTATTCCTCTAGGGTTAGGATCAGTCGATGTCACTCGGCTGTTGGAAAGTCTGCTGTAGGATATAATTCTTTTATGATGTTAGACATTCGAGCTCCGGCATATAGTGTGTGGTTCGGTCGACTTTAGCCCAGGCCTCAGAGGCCACTCGCCATGAAATTCGGGTGCCCTCTTGCCGGGGACTGCTCTATCGGGCCTTTTTTCTCACACACTGTATTGCCACTCAAAACCTCCACTCACCTGGACTACCGGTATCATGTAGCCGTGACATATAGTTATCGTAGTGTAATAAATTTCGAATCGAGCAAGCTATACTAACTTGGCTTGGAAATACTGAATCTTCTAGCGCAACTTCCGCCAGGCAACCGGAGTACTCGTATTCACTTCGTCTCCATCAACCGCATCGTCACTCTTCCCACCAATTTACTGAAATTTGCCCTCAGCTTTGTTCCCTCTGGAGCCGATATCCATTGACTTCACCCTCAAATAGGGCTGGCGTTTCTTCGCCAGTTCTTATCTCACATATTTGCTGATATCCACCGTCCTCTCCACCAGCACCAATTTTCACCTGCTTTTCCTGGTATTCCCTGATATTTTCATCCTCAGTCACTAACATTTGTGCGCTCGTCTTTTGCAAGTCGTACATTCGCTCGCCCCATTGATACCCGCTGATATCTAGTTGCATTCGATAGCCGTATATCCCCTCATATTCGTGGTATTCGCCTAGACGTACATCCCCTCTCTTCCCTGATATTTTCTGGCGTCACCACTAAAAGGCCTGACCCACAGTGCTGGCTAGGGGTGAGATTCACTGTGGGTAGAACTCAATGAGTTTTTGTTAGAACTAGACGATGGCTCAAAAGAGACGTATGAGTGCGGCGAATAATTTGTGAAGTGCTCAAGACCTGATACATGCCTGATATTGAAATGCGTGATATGGACATATGACCACGTGCTAAGTTGGAACCATGCAATTGAGCAGAATCTAAGTGCATTTCCTTGCGCTTCCACATAGCGTAAAACATATGAACTAAGTTCTGGGCCTCAACAAAGGCTCGGGACTTATGTCATGACCTAGGCTCATAAAGTGGGGGGCAGGTTGAGAAATATTGGGAACAAGCCTATACAAAACAGCCCAAGTCAAGGGGTCTGCCCTAACTAGATTGCCAATAGGCTCGACGGATCCTCTTTCTTGTAAAGTATAGTGTTTGAGCTATTGAATTCTTAGTGTCTGTGTAGTTGTGTTGACTTGTCCTAAAATTTACCTCAGCTCAAAGGATGGGACCCCTGGGGCGACCTCAATCACTTCTCACCAATTATTATATAAAAGACTCAGAAGAGAATAGGTTTAATCTGGAGACCTTCTTGAGTTATTAAACGCTTGCCTTGGGCCGTTTTTGATAGTTTGTTCCTACAAATCCCGCGACCCCCTCCTTTACTATATATATGTGCAGTTCTCCATGCTTGTTTGAGGCCTGGAAGTTATTTTGCATCGTATACACTATGGGTCTAGCAAGGAAATATATTAGGACCCTGATCTAATGCATAGTTTGCACTTGATAGCTGGTTATATGCCCATATTAGGCATTCTATAGTAGGATGCCCCTCTTAGCTCCATGATCCATGGCCCCATCTCCGCACTCGTGCGTTTATTTTGAGCCCAACTCCAACGAAAACTCACTGAGTTCTACTGTACCTAACAGCCCGTGTTACATTACCTACCTCACTGGATGCTGTACTTATCCATGTCAGCCCCCATGTGAAGAGTAAACATATATAGATGGGCATGAATGCGCATCCCTAATAGCGAACAGAGATAACGACATGACACCGGAATAAGTAGGGACTAGCAGTAGGGACTAGCAGTAGGGAAACGGAAATAGAACCCGTGACAACTTTGGGTAGCATAAGAATCGTTCTTCATTTGCGAGAAGAATGTACAACTAACCAGCCGCCGCTAACATATGCTACCCACATTGTGTACACACAGTGAACAACAGGTACATCTTTCTTCCATAGGCATCGGCCTTGCCAATTATCCAACATGTACAGCATGCAGTCAACTGGGAACATGGGTGCTGGCAAACCCCATGCTTGGTAGATCCATGAATTATTGTCATACATGCACCTTGTACGGTAGCCCAGAGTTCATTGGCCATCTATGGAATGCGTTTTCACTTGGGTCTCTGAGACATATCTACCATGGGACTCATTCAGCCTAAAGTCATGTTGCACGATGCAGCGATATTGCTACCATAGCTGCCTGGTATCTAGGTATAAAACCCAGACCCGTAACCGAGCTCTTGCTACATAAATACACCCCTTTGTGTTCTGCGTCTCTTGGCCTAACAGTCCCAGTATCCAAAGGCGAAACCCACCTGCTGGAGTCGGGCTACCCCCCATCACCCCGCCCCAGATAAATACGTACTCCCTTTGTGCTCTGGTTTTCTAGACCTAGCAGTCCCAAGATCCAAGACAAAAGGATACACGTTGCTTTGGCTTCGATCGAGGCCCAAAACTCTCAGACATGACGACCACATACCTGGTCGATTTCCGGGATCGCCGCCCGCGGGGCTCTCCCGAGCTCCACCTGGTCGAGAAATCGGTCTTCGGGTTTGGCTCCTGGGCGGAAACCAACGATGACCATGTGCACATCCTCACCCTTAAAGAACAAAACAACGAGGACGGGGGAATGCGCTATACAGCGGGAGGTCATTCCTTTTTTGTTGTGTTTGGCATGTGTGATCGCAAACTCTGGGTTCATATAATGCCCGACCTCCCCAATGGCATGACTGGCTTGGCGCAACACCAGACCTACCACCAAGGTAGCAACTCCGGCATAGCAATAGAGACAAAGTCTACCGAAGTAGCCCCCGGGCGGTGGACCATCACCGTGAGCGCTAACAGACCTGACCTACGAGGCCCGGTTATCACCACAATCACTGTCATATAATATGGTAACTTGCCCTGATCGTTGATCATTACGTTTTGGGACTACAACGTTGACTGTGCCACATTGTGATAGGCAACCAGATCTGCAGAGCCATGGCCCCGGAAAGTCTGTTTGGTTCGTCCTGTGCCAACATAATTGTGTTCGTTACTGTGGGGATATTGTATAAGAGGTGGACATGGGCCTTCTGCATGCAGTTGTTTCCTTTATATTAACATCGTCAGGCATGTTGGGGGAAAGAAGACAAAATGTGGGGATAGGTTATTCTTGAATGTAGGATTAACTGATTGAAGATGAGAATTGAACGCTGTACCAAAAGCATGGGAGTTTTGAGGCTCCCGTACCCTCGTCTCCTAGCACATGGGGGGTGGGGGCCGACTACGGTAACCGCTGTATGTATTTAGACTCGCGCCTCACTATGCTAGTTACTCGATTGATGAGTAGTTTAGCTGAGCGATCTATCAGTACATAGGGTTGATAAATAACGATGAGGCTTGATGAGTAGACTGATACATCAGTAAATGATACATACTAGAATAGGCAGTATAAAGGCCCGCTAAAATCCTCTAGTTGAAATTTGTAGTCCCACAATTCTCTCTCGCTATCCACGACTTATTTTTTAAAATTGTAGTGGGAGGATGTTGAATTTATCTAGGTATCTCCTTGGTTTTTGATTTTGTCGTGCTATTTCAAAATCCGTGCAAGCTTTCTTGGCTTCTTGAAATCCATGACCAAAAACCGAGTGCAATTTACCGAGGAGAAAATTAACCACATGTGTGTTTTCCCAATAGCAAACCACTCAGTGAGTTGCAACATGATAAAAATGCACGAAGTGGGAAATTGAATGCGTTTAAGTATTATGAGCTTGTGAACGGTCAACGACACTGAAACACAAATCAAGGGTTTTCGAATTGGTCTCTACCGTGAGGTATTGCCCAATTGAAAAGCAGCAAGAGAACAGGCAGAAAGCATGTTCTAACAAGACGGAGGAATTCCTGTATAGTAGGTCAAGACTAAATCGTTTGAGATTAGTTATACAGCTGGTCAGCAACTCTTACTCTGAGCCAGATAGGTAGCACGGTGCCCCATGTCCGAGACTTTCCTAGGCCTATATATGAGCCTTAAGCTTTTGAATATTGGATTTCAGTTGTCTGCAAGAGTTGGCATCCGCTGAATCTTGATGACAGAATGGCAGGATTGGTCGAATCTGTGCCACATATCCCGTGAGTAAAGCCTGAGATCAGTCTCACACCAGCCTGAACGGTCTTCACAGTTCACGCTGTGGTAGACTGTACACGTAGCGATTCAGGGTAAGGTGTTAGCGGGCTAGGACGGTTGCACTAAAAGGATTTATGCATCAGGCAGGGAGCTGCTCTTTAGGACGTCATGATTTTTATCCAGATTTTTTACATCAAATTTCAGGTTTTTTTATCACGTTCCGCTGCTCTTTCGCTTGTCCGGCATTTTTGAATATAAAGCTAAATTACATGTCAATTTTACTTACAATTCCTTCCCCCTTCTACAGCTATGTGTCACTTTAATTGCTGAGATAGTGACAGCTACTAGCAATTACCAGCTGAATTATGCCCTTTACCTTTCCAAGTAGACCAATTCTGATACAAACTTCACAATTGCAAGGGGGGTGTATAGGGTAGGTAGTGTCTCGCACTGGTTAGATATTGTATATTATGCATGTAGAGTAACACAGGCGAATCAAGTCTTGTAGGTAAAAACTAAGCCGCTAAGTGCTGGAGAAACGAAAGAGCTGGCTGAATAAATGAGTCGTGATCACCGAAAACCACATCGTACGTGTATGTAAGAGATAACAGAACCTGGATTGCTTAATGTCGAGAAGATCATGCTAGTCCGTGATAAAAATCGTAAGAAACATAAAAAAGGCTCAAGCGTGATAAACCTCGATGAAAACATGACAGCCTCAAGAGCGGCATCCTATCCATGAATAAAACAAAATCCCGAAATCGTCCAAGCGTCTAAATACGTTACCCTGAACTGCTTCTAGGACATCGCGGATCTGTATAGGCTCTGAGATTGATATTCTCCGCAGTCAAGCCCCCTATATGCCGCTCATCCGCCAATAGATCTTTGATTTTGTAGATTTGTAGAATAATCGCAAGATCAAGCGACAAAATAACCGACCTACTCAATGGATGGTATATTTCCCCTACACAAATTTATGGACATGTCGTTGAGTCTAACAACCTTGAAAACTTAGTCCGAGATATGCAAGATCATATTACATACTAGAGACTCGCACTTACATTTTTTCTTTCTCACCACTAGTTATCAGCCTAGATCTTGACTTTTACTTGCCCCCTACCCTTACCGGTACTCTTCCAAAGTGTAACATTACTGATTCATTACCATATAGCGAGAACTATCAAGCTACATATATTTTTCTACGTCATGAAGTTCAGAATCGTTATGCTAAGGGCAATACGGATCTGACCCTTTCTTTCTCTTCTATGTTGGTGCCATTCTTGGACCCCCATACTCATCTGTTTCGGGTGATATCTCTGTAACTGCTTCAAATCCTTTGCTACATCCTGATAATATAGCTTGATACTATAGATACTTCCGTGGAGTTAGAGGAATAGTGTGTAGACACTTGTACCTGGGAATGCTTACTCATTGCCTGTCAACCTCTCGTATCGAATTACTTATAGGTCTCCGGTAAATGAGGAAGCGATCATTAGGACCATGAATTCGTGAGGTTAGGAATCCTGCAACGTATCAATTGACGGAGGATGACCTGACCCCATGGATCAACTATGGGAGGGACGTTGTCATGATCATCAAGTTGGCGAGAGTTCCAGTGACTGGGAACTGTTGGATGATTTTCATGAGGTTGAGATACGCTGCTTAGAATACGTATGCTTATTGGTAGATATAGAATCGATATCCCTGGTTCACTTCCGAGTCAGTTACTCTCTCCGCGACATCTGGATCAGATGCATTATTCATGAAGTTAGTAAGAATTCCAATGATTGAGAATTGTTGAATCATTTTTACGAGGTTCCGATAAGCTCAGGCTTCAAAGTTTATAATTTGCGAACCCGACGTCACAGTACCTAGTGCTCATTAACTATGAGAATCAAATCAGCTGAAATAGATATTCGCTCATAGCATGCCATCCATGACCGCGGTAGCTGATCAAAAACAAGCAGTTAATACCAATTTCAACAAGTAAATCAATAGGCCAGACATAAAAGTAAAGGCTCTTGGCAAACAGGCTAGTGGGCCGCAAGATGGAAGAAACAATTTCAAACAAACAGGCAATCCATCTTTTGAAGCAGAGAAACACCACCCCCCCTACCAACCAATAGCTCGCTATAGGAATCCGTGCGAAGTACCCCCACCTTTTTGAGAACATTGACTTCAGCCACCCCACAGTCGACATTGACAGCTCGTTTTTCGATGACTCTGCACACAACCCAGTTGTAGGTATGCCCTAGGTTCGCAGTAGCAAGCGTGAATACAGACTGATCATGTGTGTCAATGGACTTCTGCAACAGGTAGGGCATATAAAAACCAAAGGGGCTATTGCTGATTTTGACTTCGTATTCACCTGGGCTGTCAGTTTCACAGAGATAAGCATTCGGGACTGCCCAGATATTGCAAATGAAGCATGTTGATTCCCATGGGACGTTCCCAATCATCAAATCTGAGGAACTCTGGGGTGGGCGAGCTCGAGCATGCTCGCACTGCGGATCACGTGCCGGCCAATCCATAATCTGCGCCCAAGTCGGAAACCATTGGTCCTCTGATCCTCGATATGGAAAGTCGAATAAAACCTCGATCTTTCGCTCAGCAGGGAGAAGGTGAAAACATTGCGTCCAGAAATCCTCGCTAGTCATTTGCTCATCATAGCATGGGAGTTTAGTTGTGCGGAGGAGATAGAATAGTCCTGAAAGCTTGTCCACAGGCTTTGATGCATGCCTTCTAGTCATTTCTCGGACTAATTCGTATACACCACATCCACCTGGACTATCCACCCGTGCAGCAAGTTGTATGACTGGGCGGATTACATTTCGCAATGTAGTAACCTTCCCAGAGACCTTGCCTTGGGAATTCAGGATAACCCGGCCCTTATCGCGTGGGATACCACCATTGAAGGTGGTGTTCTCATTTGCAATTTCCTGCAGGGTCCAAGCTCGCTGAAGCCAGTGATGTGGGCAATCCTAGTCATTCTTGCTAAAAGGAATCCCAAGGCCATTAAAGTAGCGTACAATATTCGATGCTGCACGATATATATTGCCAATTGTAGGAACATCCAATCTCCATTCCACTTGCTTGAGGCGATCCTGACCAAGGGAACCAGCCTCGCTTTGCTGCCGGAGACAAACCACATCAAGCCATATGTACTCTGCTCCAAGGCCGAGGAGCCCAGACCGCAAGTACTCCAAGCTGATGCCATTAGGAAGTGGAATAGGCCATTGGTGTTGATTGATCGTAGACGACACTGGGTGGATGTCACTAGTCCAGCTGTGCGACACAGCCCAAAAGGTAGGCGTGGTTCCAATGCTCTGAGGGTCTGGCGCCGAGACTATGGACTGGGCTGCATGTAGCATTCGGAAGTCAACTACACGGTTACTTTTGAGATCCCAGAGGCGCCGTGGCATGACTGAATATGGTGATATGATGAGTTCCTGCCCAGGGCCGGAATGGTTTGTCTCGATTGATATTGCCTTTGATCGTGCTTCATCTAGTAACTGTGCCTGTTTGTGCCACCGATCCCGTTGGATTGATATAACATTGGAGTCCATGGAGGATTCATTGAAGTCCTTCCACGCAACACGGGCTGCAGCATATGCAAGGCCAAAGTCAAAATTGCAGGAAAAAAAGT
>Ga0307511_10004757_pt1 | contig 13874 bp, 10 predicted proteins | sample 13_EM_MG_FD_200266 | JGI IMG/M metagenome (GOLD analysis project Ga0307511, IMG submission 200266) | Populus trichocarpa ectomycorrhiza microbial communities from riparian zone in the Pacific Northwest, United States - 13_EM | ecosystem: Host-associated > Plants > Roots > Unclassified | place...
AAGTCTCCATGAACTCTCTGCTCTACGCTAACGGCCTTATAACTTCCACCCAACTTATAATGCATCCATAGGCACTAGAACAGATCATTCAACTCTCAATTGATATATATCCTCAAGACATGACCAGTGCTGAGAGCCAGTTGCTTCTCGCTTCTATGCCCCTTTCCACTCAATGCCACACAATGACCGCCCCATAAATTGCCATTAGGTACCCCCGATGCATTCCCACCACATGTTAATGATTCTCTGCATCTCCAGGATGCTTATATATTTTGCTGGATGTGATTCCGTTGATTTTACACCCTTGCACATCCCGGTGATGATGCACTACCCGGTGATGGATGGTATAGTAATACTGGCACTATGCGTCATGCAATGGGGACTATAATAATCATTGATTTCAGGGGTTCTTGTGGAAAGCGTTCAGCTGACAACCACATGTTACGACATACAACTATGTCTAGCTGCCTGCCTCGAGACTGGAGGCGCGCTAGGGTTTTCCTGCGTGAGACGCAATGGGCCAGCCGCACTGCAGCCGTGTAGGTATTGCAACCTACTGCGCGCCGGTGTAGGCGTTTAAAGTGTGACTGATGGTTCAACAGCGTAGTCTAGGTGAGGCGTGTACTGATGTTGGTCCGGTACGTTTCTTACTTAGACTAAAGAGTCTATTAGTAGATAATCTAGCCGCAGTGGCAATAGCATGATTCATCTTGTGGGACTATATGTTCAGTGACTGCTTTTTAAAGGTTACGCAGAACAGGTGTAAATCAGCTCGCGTAGGTACAGTACAGTGGAAATAAAGCACATCAAAATGTACAAGGAACAGTGTTGGTAAAATTACTGGCTGAAACGAGAACTAGTGAAGTATAAAAGAATAAAAAATGCAATCATAGAAATGCGTAGTTAAACAAAGAAAATTACCGGCTTTATGTAGTTTCTGGTAAAAAAATTGGGTAGCATAGACGGACAACGGATTGTGACGAATCCAAAGCGGTAGCGGGACCTGGCTAAACAAAGAGAGTATGTGCAATTTTAGGTTCATATTTGCAGCATAGTAGGAAATCGAGTTGTACAAATAATGAGTCAAGACGGCTGCTTTTATATTAACATCCACTATGACCGGCGATTGACTCTGGTGGACATGCTCCGGGATACTCCTAGGCCTTGCCTGCGGGGTATAAAAGCCCCAGATGGTCCCTTGACTATCTACAGCGCCGAGCTAATTGTTACCCAAGACAAAATGGACTCCAATTTCCTGACTCCCAACCGGGTAATAACCGTCCTATCGTTCTCAACACGCATCAAACACCAAGATTACCAGAGCGCGATACAGGAACCCGCATTAGACTTCTTCATGCCCCGTGGCCAAGTTCTCTTCCACGACCCTCTGGTCGAGCGCTACTTCATGGCGCGAGGGTCAAGGAACCCCGAATGGCCATGGGGGTACCACGCGTTAGGAAATTGAAGGGCTATGACCCAGTAGGGCAGTTCTATAAACGTCTTAGCTGAAAATGCCGCTGCTCACTTTTACAATTTACATCCTCACCCATAAGCTATCCTGAGATTGAACCCTAGAAGCACGCTATAAATATTAATTGCATTCAAATGTATTCTCCCTGTGCCAATGGCCAACAGCACAACTCTAACACTAAACCTGGTCAGCTACTATACCGGGGGATAGTCGAAATCTGGATGCTGGATGGGTGCATGGGGCTCTGCACTCTGGCTCCTGGAGATGAACAGATCACAGAATCCGTCCGCCTGGTACTGGAGGCTGCCAAAAACGCCTTAATCCGTACCAGCACTGGGCAGGTACCTGGAACCCTGTGGATAGCGACCGGTTCTCATCCCACCACGTTGAGGGTAAACAAGAGAACAGGGGCGAAATCTTGGAGTCAAGATCCGGATGGGCTACATCTCACGCTTAGGACTTTCAAGCAAGATCCCAACTTGGGCTACCATGGTGATGAGGCCTGGCATTTATACCACAGCCCCCCGGTGGGAACCCAGGCTTTGGAACCGAACACGGGGGTGGTAAAGGTCACCCGCGGCCGAGGTCCTCCCAAGCCAGTGCCGCTGAGGGGATACGGAAGACCCTGCGGGACTCCATTGAATTCAACTTCGACTTTCACTTGATTGATTAATTTTATCACGTGCACTCTCATACCGGATTTTGGGCTGCTCAGCCGAGATATAAGTTATTTTTTTAATTTTTTAATTTTTTTACATGAGATATTAGGTAGCGGGGGTTGATGTACCACTCGTGCCTTGATGGGCATATTGTTTTTGGATAGTTTACCTATACGTTTCGACGTTTTGACCTGCGGTATGTCTGTATTACTTCTCTCATGGGTATCTGGAATTGCATGTAGATACGAGGACAGGGAGCGGGTCCGGAATTACTGAGACGATGACCTTCCGCGTCATGAGCTAGGTAGTTTGAATACGAGAAATTTACTATAAAACAGAAAACAGAATCTGCTACAGACGTAGGCTGGGGGGATGCTGGCATAGTTGGCAGTGCGCAGGCGGATGACCTGGGTGGGAGTGGGCGGTCTCTCAAAAGGTAGTGGGTTCGAATCCGGCTTCCCCCAAATAGTGCTGTCAAGGAGGAAATTCGGGGAGGTGGGGGAATGAGGCAAATACAGGGATACATGTACCTAGCATCAAGTAAGACTCCTATTGTGGCTGTAGAATAGCTTGACTTTCTTTGGAACCGCTTTGTACATAAGTAGATAGGTGGCCGCTATGTTCTGACTGTTAGAATGCAGTGCATGTCATTCCGCCCATACCTAGCTATATTACCTTGCAACCCGCCTTGAGCCTATTCACCTAGCCTCTCACCCTTGAGCCTATTCACCTAGCCTCACACGTTGAGTTGCATGTGCTATCATGTGCACTCATGTGAACGTTCATATGCACATTCACATGCATGTCTCGTTCATGTATATATAGCCCCTGTATTGCCTGCTACTTCTGTATATTCATATCACATCAGTTCACTTCACTATAGTAGCTAGATCAATACAAGCTTCTATCATTCTCTCTCTCTCTCTTATAGCACGTCCTTCACTGGATCTACGACTCACCGCTCGCCACGTTCAAACAGAGTAGGGGTGCGCTCTGAATCCTCCCGGGGGCTCGTCATAGCCTAAGGCTGAATACGAGTAATGACTTTATAAAAAAAAAGAATATATATATACCAGAGATCTGGGACAAAACTTAGCGAGAAATCATATAACTCAAGAAGTTCTCCCTAACGTCACTGGGCACCTCGAAATATCTCTATCGAGGGAAATATCCGTTACTATGTATCAACTTTCGACTTCGAGTTCGTTGGTGATGGCCCATAGTATCTAATATAAAAGTGTGAATATGGCACTCGTGAGTCCTATATGAGGCAATATGGAAGCATTCCGTCTGTTTCCCTACCAATAGAGGTCATGCTTACATATTTGTACACCACTTCAGTGCAAAAACACACTTACAAATCACGTTGCCAGGAATTTACATTCAATTGTCGTTTCCCTTACTGCCATCTCTGGAGTATATACCATATATGTAGCAGCTTATTTAGTCATTCTAGTCACGCCGTCGTCCACCTCCCCTACCGTATAAGATAAGTCCGGGTCACGATTATGTTTTACAATTACTGTAGCTCTCCGTATGACAAAGGATCCTTGAGAGCTGAGGCCCCAACAAGTTACTTGGGATGCCCAATATGTGACTAGGTCAGGCGGATGGGGAGAGCCTGTGGGAAATTGGGAGCAGAGCGCGAGTTAGCCTTCTGGAAAAAGAATGATCAATTCGATCGTCCAACCAAATTTCTGTCGGTAAACATGAGGACCCAGTGTGGCGGTATGAACTCTGGTTCTTTGTTTAGGGACTGAGTCTAGTATTGCAGGCAATGCTTCCTCGTTTTCATGACCCAAAATACGCTGCAACTACTTTGGGCATAATGGTTACCGAGCCAACTGAAAGGGGCCATATCGGCGCTGCGCTCTACCAGTAAATTTGGCCTCCTAACACCAGAGCATAGAACTTACCTCACCCTCCAATATCGGTCTAACGTATTCAAGTTAGAAATCCCTCCCAGCTCACTTACCAATACATACTCCATCAATATAGATCTCTCCCAGCTCCCTATCTTTAACATCAGGCACATATATGTACAGCAGGACCCTTCGATCCGACTACCTTAAAATCTTCTTGCGCAAACCGGCTCATCCAGCGACCATGCGCCTCCGCGAATTGTTCACCTTCACAGGCCCTAATAGCGAGGGCAACGAAGAGTCGGTTACGGTGGAATTCGAGTATGTGGCAACCCTATCTTGTGGGTGTATTGATACGTTGAAGCTGTGCACGAAGCATCGTTCAAATGACGATCAGATTTCGAAAACTAACTTAGCAGTTGGCCTACCTCCCATCTTCAAGCGGGGGGAGGATATATCATTGGAACGTGTGGAGGATTTACCCTGTGGATGTATTCAAATCCGCAAGCTATGCCAGGAGCATGACCCTGGGCACAAGAAACATAAATCAGTATGGGAATTTTTGAAGGAAAGGCTTTTCTCGAAATGACGGCATCGAAGCGATGGGCCCTATTGTTTGCGTTTCTGAATACCTCCGCTTTTTTGAATTTGAAGGCTAATATTATCTAGTACTGGTTTGAATAATATGTAACTTCCAGCATCCAATGTGGTCATTCGGTATTCTGTTTGTGGTACTGAGAGTCCTTCAAGTTCGTGAGGAGATACGATGATAATAGGAGACATCTAATATGTACCCTCTAGATCGTAGATATGTATCGACTTAATAGTTCCCATAATTCCTCCGCCATTGCCACTACTAATCTGGGCGGCTCAATGACATTCCCACCAACAGATGAATCCCCCTGACCGCCGCTGCCCTTTCGAGGGATTACCTGATGAATCAGGCATTTTAAAACGGAGTTTATACCCCAACGGACGGTCCTTGATGCCTGATGCCATATGATGAAAGAGAAAACTGCGCTAAAATGCCAATGACTTTATATAGAAAATATCAGCCCACAATCCCGATTATCATCATTGCATGATCCAATATGTCGCATTGTACAGACAGGCATGTGACCCACTAACCAAGATATCATGAGCCGCAGGATAAACCTGTTCCCGCATATGAAAAAGAATTTTCGCTGCTCTACTGTTCCGCTCAAAACGATTTCGCATCGCTCTCATTTCCCGCACTTGCCTTGGTACAGTAAAGTCCCGTTATAAGAAACCCTGCGGAACCGTCGGGAAACTTCTTATAACGCAGATTTCTTATAACGAGGTTTGTTTTCCTCAAGAAAGTCTAGCGGGACCGTGGCATAGTTTCTTATAACGGGACTTCACTGTATCCCAAAAATCGATTCCGCATCATCCCTAATTCCCCGCTCCCGTCTTGATACCCCAAAACGTAACTCCATATCATAGTCAGCAATTCCCTGCCCATCTTCTGAGGACCGCTCTTCTTTTGTGTCTAGGCCAACTATTACTGTATCTTTCGCAAATATTCCCTACACTTGTCCTGGCGACCCCCCTTCTTCTGTGTCTATCGCCAATATCTACCCCGGGATTTCTTCTAGAGGTCTGAGACTAAAAAATGACAGAAGGGGTCGTACTTGCGCCATTTTTATGCCTCTTGCACTGCTTCTGCTATCGTTGACTCCCCAAAACTGGTTATCTGTGTTGCTGCCTCTATATGTGTGGTGAGGTCGATTTTGCCTTTTCGCCCTCCACCCCCAAAGCCTCTTCTAACACCTGGACCTTCCCTCGAGCGTCTCAAACATCTGTTCCCGGCACCGTTCCTCTGCAGCTATATGTGCAATTTTGCCACGCATTCAGTTGCCTCATACACCCCATTAGCGGTGTTGGTCTAGACCTGGTACTGTATTTCACATCGATGATCTGTTGTACGCCGTTCTGGTGATCCTGCTTGCTCCCCTTTGGCGGCACGTTGTGCGGAGCACGCTCCTCTATGCTTCTTGCACTCCCTGATTGGTGGAACTGGCTGCTTCATCGGTTCACGAGGCCCTACGACGCTCCGACCAATCCGCTGCTACCCACAATTCGCATGGCAATTGTTCGAAAATTAGATTTGCTGTTGGCGCTTGAATTGCACCCTCCCATTACCCCAAGCGGAGATTTCGGTGTCGAAATCCCTAACTTAGCTTTACACTTCTTTGATGCTGCCATTATACCCTTCTGTGCAATCCATTCAACCGAGTCAAGTACCAAAGCAGTTAGGCCTCCGGCGGAAGTTAACTCCTTTCTATCACATCTCATCTCCGGTATCTAGCGGATTAGATTTGTGTATACCTTCTTGCAGAGTTATATTGCTAGAAATTTCTTGTCGTTAGCAGAGGACCTCAAGCGGGGCGAAAGTGACGGGCTGGGGGGATTATTGAGTCAGTGCTTGTGTAGTATAGCAATTGCAAGGACATCTGTTGCACCTACAGAACCGTTTGCATTGAGGATGGGAAGAAGTTACATACGGTGGGACCTTTGTAACCCAATCATAGCCTAAGACTGACTAACTCCCGGTACTAGACTTTAACTAAATAAAAAAAGATAATGCAAGAGCGAGAGTTCTTGGAGTGTCAATTGGATACGGCAGAGGAAATCCAGTTACTGCATTCTTTCGCATTGCGGCAAGACGGGTGAAGGCAAAGCTCAGTTGCTAGTACCACATATACTAGGTAGCTGGCTTGACATGATGTTGATAGAACGTGAGCTTGATCCATCGGTGATCGTCATCACGAACAGAGACGAGCACTAGTCTGCCAGGCCATTGCAAGCCTTGCGACAATACAAGGCGTCTGATTATATACCTCGCTCATTAATAGGGTTACTCAGATTGCTACATATTCTCTCATACCAAGGACGAGTAGGACAGCAGCGCTGGTGTTGGTACGTTGGTGTCTGTTAGACAGGTATGCGGATATAACAACACAGCGGTGAATAAATGTGGTGGATGAGCAATCACTTCACCCAACACGATGCAGAAGAGAAGTAAGTCTCTATCTATAGAATTAATGAGGGCGAGCGCTACTATATAGAGCGAGCCTCTGTAAGGACTTTGACCAGGTTTTGCAAGCGTGTGGAATTGGGTGCGCCTGATGTTATGAGCCCTATGCACTTAGGCAAAGTAAACAGTACGGTATGGTTTGTGGAGCTTATAGAAGCCATATATGGCTGGTATCTGCGTACAATTTCAACAGCAGGCGCTATAATTCATGGCGCTTGGCACTTGGCCTCTGTTGATCGAAAACAAACAAACAAACACGCCTCCTGACCAGAACAAATCACACCGAAGAAAGTCAGCCTTCCCACCACAAGCTATATCTCATCATGCCACAGCACTCCCCCGCCGCCATTACTCCCAGTATCCTGCCTCTCTACGTAGGCCTCCGGTCACAGCTCTCTCTTGACGCGTCGTCGCTTGCATCCTCTGACGATTTTATCACGGCTGTGGACCTGGTCGGAGCGGCAAGGCACAGCTTCAAAACCTCCTTCGACTTGCAGAGCTTCCTCAGGAACGTGGGGGGCTTCGACAAAAATCTCAACGACCGCATTCTGGGGCTATCTCCCGACACCATCATACGTGATGAGAGAGTCATCGGTGCATGGGCCGAACTGCTCTCACTCCGCAAGCTCCCTCATCCTCAGCTGGGGTATTCTGAGGAAGCGGTCTGGTCTGCTGTAGATCATCTCGTTTCCATTGCAACTATTGCAACTATTGCTACCCACCCTGCAAGAAATGATACCGAGACCTCCCCTGCAGACGCACAACCAGATACCCTCAGTGGCTCTAAAGCCATTGGTTCACCTTTCACTCCTCACAAGCGCCCCCCAGAGCCCCCAGATGATACCCCTGTGCATGCAAACTCAGGCTTGCACTTCTCTACATCGCTCCAGGAATGTGCACGTGTGGATTCCTACCTACGTACCGAGTTGCGCGACACGGTTCTAAAGGATGTCGGTGGGTTCTCTACATTTTTCAATGGCATTACGGAAACAGAGTGGGCTTGTGCAATAAGCTGCCCTCCCAAATGTGCATGCCAGTGGCCTGCCCATAACGATTGTGTAAGGGAGATTGAGCTTGCACCCATCTTACGGGTACCCGGCTTTCCTTCAACTAGAAATCCGTCCCAGCACTCTGTTCTGGAATGGTTCGCCAATTTCAACCAGGTTGTTTCGTCACCGCGAGGATTCTACCACTCGCCCACGCGTCCGCTTAGCCATTCACATTCCTCCTCCAAACGGCAATGTGACCTCTTCCTTGCCACACGCTCCGCATCTGCCGCCTTAGCTAATAACACACACGCGTGGCCCAATGTCCTAGTTCCCATAGAGCTCAAGGCCTCGCCATTAGAGGACTGCACCTCAGACACAATTGTTCAACTTGCGTCCTACGTACGGGAAGTCTTTGGCGCGCAGATCAACCGCCGGTTTGTGCATGCATTTGCTATCTGTGGTCCTTTTTTCCGGTGTTACCTGTTTGATCGAGCGGGTGTGTCTATTAGCCAGCGCTTGTGCATTAGCAAAAATGACAAGACCCAAGCCTTGTTTGCCCGGATATTAGTGGGGTATATGCGCATGTCGGCACAGGAACTTGGGTTCGATACACACTACCTATACCCTGAGAATAATCAACCGGATGGACCTGTATCGTTTATGCCGACCCCGTTGGCGCCCAAGCCACAGTATCTCTTGTTTGACGGTCGCAAGTTCAGGTTGGAAAAACCTTTGTTCCACCGAGCTGTAATCGTATCTCGCGGGACGCTTTGCTGGCTGGGAGAGGATGTTGACACTGGCGAACAATGCGTCATCAAAGATTCATGGCGGGCCTCCTGGCGTACCTCCGAGGGCAAACTTCTGGCGCTCGCAGGAGACCGGGGTGTCTTAGGTATTGCCCACCCAGTTGTCTACGGCGATGTCAAGCTTGACAGCGACAATGATCAAGTTGACAGCATTGTTAGCTTGCGATCTGGATTGTCTTATTCTTCCGCCACCAGAGTCATAATTCCGACGAAACCTTTGGATGGTGTATATTTTCTTAGCAGCACCAAGTGTGTCCCCGTCAACACAGAGACTACTACCTCTGCAAAACGCCGTTCAGGGGAACAACTGGGCTCTGAGCACCGCAAGACCGCCAAGCTCAACAGCAGCAATCAGACACCTACGACGGGGGCCAGCAGGAGTGTTACGAAATCTCAGACAAGATCACAAGCCTCTCACACGTCTCTTATCGGTGAAGCTGTAACACCAGGAACGACAACACAGTATAGTACGCGCGTTGATCCGTCCTGCCCACCAGGTGGGTACATGCAGTTAACTCACTCGGTTATTGTCACAAGCCCCATCGGTGAGAGAATTGAGAAGTTTAGATCGATCCGAGAGCTGCTAGAGGCATTCCGGGACGCAATTAGATGTACGTATTATTTATTGATAAACTCCGCTGCTACCATATTCAATGCTTACCTAAAGACTAGGCCACCAATCCCTCGTCGAATCAGGCGGGATTCTCCATAGGGACATATCCCCAAACAACATCATGATAAACAGATCCCAACCGCCCTCCTCCCCAAAAGGCTTCCTCATCGACCTCGATCTCGCTAAAGAACTGCCCCCCTGCATTTCGCCTCCCACCACCCCTTCCAGTCTGCGGCGCCGTACCGGTACCATGTTCTTCATGGCAATCGAAATCCTCAAAGCGACAGCACCGCGTCATTCGTGGCGGCACGACCTTGAATCCTTCCTCTACGTGCTCATTTGGCTATGCGTTTGCTGCCCAGACGATAGCGATGCGAATTCACGCACCCTACTAGAGGCATGTTGGTCGGAGAAAGCGGCGGACAATAATAAACTGGTGCAAATGAGTCAAAAGGCAGACTGGGAGAGGCTCATGGGGTGGTTTGCACCCAGTATGGGCGAGAGGATGCCGAGGGTCGCTAGAGGAATGAGGGATGTGTTATTCCCCGCTGTGAAGGGTGAAATGGGAGTCGAGATTGGTACGGGGAGCAACAGGGGAGGGACGTATGCGGCGGTTCTGGCGGTGCTAGAGACTGAAATTGCGAGCTTACCTGATGAAGAGTAATGATTGCGGGACTTGTTTCAGGGGGGAGAGTTGGATTGGCTGTTTGCTACATTATGAGTATTCAATGAGGATGGATGTACGTTAACTAGTAATTGCCTGTTTGTTCTGGAAAGGTTTGCAATCTACCATGTAAGGGAGCAAAATGTATACACTTCACACTTGGTCACTGCTTCACACTCTCGACAGGGTAGGAGTAATGTGTCCGTTGTAGCACATGGAGTAGTTATGCATTGCCGTGGCGTGAACTTACGCCTGCTCCTTGAGAAACTGGACATCAAAACAGACTCCCGAGATAAGTATCTCTACCAGTGATATTCCTGCGCCGAATATATTCTCATGTTGGTCACGGCTGACGCTGACGCACCTAAACATAACAACGTAACCAATAAACATCAATATGGAAGTTTGTGAGTTTACTTTGGTGTCTCCGGTATGTTCCCGGTAACCCTCTATTTGGCAGTCTGCCCTGCACAGGTATCTACTTCCGAGCGGCTCCTGGCTGCAACTTGTGAAAGCGCGTCGCACGGATTGGACCGCGATGTTAGGATCGAGGTCAAAAAAACGGGTGTGCACGGTGTTGGTGTCTTGAATGTTGCGCTGTGATGGGATTGAATATTGAAATCACACCCCGGTTTACAGTCTAATCCGAATGCTGAATACCGGTATCTGGGTAAAGAGGATCAACGTGAACTGGAACGTTGCCATGTTATTGCAGTAACTACCGGAATACCTAAAGCTCCCAGTTACGGTCGTCAGTTGTGAATTGTTTCAATTCTCGGCATATGTATGTACATATATGCACTTAATTGCACGCTAGATACACTATATGGACATCCGCTTACAATTGGCCTTATTCCGCCGCCCTTATATTTTCCCGGGATTTTTAGCTACTGTAGAGTCTATTTCTAGCGGGGGGCTGTTGTGAGAACCAGCAAGAGGTTTCTTATAACGCGAGGTTTCTTATAACGAGATATATTTTCCCGAGCAAATTCCAGCGGGACCAGGGCCCTGTGGCTTATATCAGAGGGTTTCTTATATCGAGAGTTCACTGTACTGACTGAAGCTTGGCACATACCGGTGAAGGAGAGTACTGCTAATATGGGAGATCATACTAGCACGTTATACCCCGTCTAGTGAGGGGATTACCATCTTGAATAGAATATTGGACAAAGGTATTCAATACAACAACATTTACCGTGCGCTGTCTTTAGCGCACAACTATTCAAGACAAGGCATGCGTATGCAGAATATATTCTTCAATCGAAACGGCGAATAAAGGGAGTCTATTGATGAACATTGATTGAAAAACCTAATCAAAGCTGAGGTAGAACAATAACTAGCTACAGGAGGAATCCCGGGCATTAATTTATAAGCTATTGCAACTCGAGCAGGTGATTCCGGACATTGTTATTTATGCCTTCCTAACTTAACTCTCTTACAAACCATCCAGCCATTATTGATAGCTCACTCAGTTGGAGCTACATACAGGTGCTCGCTTAGTTTGAGCTCCATGGAGAATTCCAGTGGTGACGGGCCATTGTGTCAGCTCAGCGAAATAAGTTAGTCGAGTTTCAATATATCTAGGGTAGCAGCAAGCCAGGATTCTAATGTATGAAACTAAAGTAGGAAAGAAAGAAGAGAAACGCTAACTGCACGACATATAGTGTTATGGAAAGCTTCCTAATCGATTGTCGCAGCCACACATCCAGACTGACCCACATATGCTTTCATGAAATATTGCCTTGTCTGAACGCTCCGCAACAAACAAACTACGAGAACTACTATACCGCTACAGATCAACCAAGCAGTCGCCCTGTACCCCGAATCAGTACATACATACATATCTATAGGGAAAAGGTTGAATCTGGGAACGTTGTATGTAGTTGTAGTACATGTAAAGGTGGGAAGGTCCCGCCCCAGATGTTGCAAAAATATCTACGCACAAGTAGTTTTCAATACCAGTAATTCACTCTGCTTGGAAATTTTCCGATGTCATATTCGCAAGCTTAAGTAGATTCAGAAATTTGTCTGCTATCTGATATCGATCAGCTGAGCGCTCTCCCCATATCTGTTGTGCCCGGAGCCGGAGACGGAGTATATTATGCTGATGCCATTGAGAAGCGGATTGGAGTGGAGTGAGAGATTGGGGCCGTGAAGCGTTCTGGGTATCCTGTATCTAGTTGAAAATACGCCATTTTTCTTATTTTCGCTCATACCGCATAACCTCCCTTAATACATGAACAGTGTCCTGACAGGCGTCATGTGGTAAGACAGGTTCGACTGTATTTAAGTATCTGAGTATATATAAAAAATTTAAAAAAAACTCTAAAATCAGTCAAGCGTTGGTTAGTAGAGTTCGGGAGGTGACTAGACAAACGACCGGTAGGAGAAGGACGGCCGGACGAGAAGAGGGGAATAGGGTTTCGTGGAGCGAGAGGGGAGGAGACTGGAGAAGCAGGCGACGGAGAAGGAAGTCGTAGGATGTGTGGTGGACGCTGACCCTACATACCCGGTCAGGAAATACTTACCAAACTCCTTGCCAAGTAAACTTGCAAGACACTCCCATAACCAGCGGCCCATCAGTCAGTAGAATATACTGCTGCCAGAATGTAACAGCAATCTCAATCTCGACAGATAGGTAGACGCTCCTTCAAGACTCACCAGATGAGGCCGTTATATAAGCAAATACCCCAACATGTGAGGAATGTATTTTAACAGCAGTACTAACATCCTTCATAAGACCTAGCGAACATGACGGGGAATTTATCAGGCATTAGTAGTAGGTAAATCCCTAGCTAATGGAACCAATTTTGAAAGACATACTAGCTAACATCTCTCCCAGTATGTACAGTTCGTGGGCAAAAGTCTTGGTGAAACACAATTTTGAGCCGCTTGGCAACCCTCGCCACAGTACCTTCGATTTTTCGGAATAACACAACTAGATGTCGCTAAGGTCTGAAATGAAATATGAGATAAGTACAGGTAGTAAAGCAGTAAATACCAAGATCTCGGGAAAATTAAGGAAAAATTGGAAGCGAGGTGAAAGTTGAAAGTGTGGCTAGTAGCGAGGTGTACCAGCCCTTAGCCACAATGACAGCTGCCACACGGTCAGGCATGCTCCTCCACGACTCAAATATAGACTCCGGAATTGCCTCCCAGGCTTCAGGCAGGACCTCAGCAAGCCTAGCATGCACTGCATCTGGCCCTCCAGGGTTGTCGGCAATGTCAGGGTACTTTTTATGAAGGTACCTTTTCAGGTAAACCCAAACATGCTCAATAGGGTTGAGGTCTGGACTGTAGGGAGGGTGTTTGTCAACAACAATGCGATGTCGCTTAAGGACAAGAGTGATAATGGTCTTCCAAACTTCTTCCCATGTCCGCCCTTTGCCCTCCCCCAGTTCCCCTTCCCACATGGTCCACAGGGTGTTGACATAATATTCCCCGACATATCTTGTAGGAGCATGCTTTCAATATCTCACAATGAAGTTCTAGGAAACTCTGGAGAGCTACAGCCTGGTGGCAAAATGTTTGATACCCCCCTGCATAAGGGTTTGCATTTAGCGCGCATATTGTAGGTTTAGCGTGCATATTATAGGTTAAGCGCAATTATTTGGGGTTTAGCGCCGATATTGAGACTGTCCGTGCATAGTGAACAATAGGAAAACATGAGCAACAAGAGCGTGAGCAACAACAGTTATGAACAATGAAGGAATGAACAATATATCTTCATACACAACCTCCTAACACTTGGT
>Ga0307511_10004758_pt1 | contig 13874 bp, 8 predicted proteins | sample 13_EM_MG_FD_200266 | JGI IMG/M metagenome (GOLD analysis project Ga0307511, IMG submission 200266) | Populus trichocarpa ectomycorrhiza microbial communities from riparian zone in the Pacific Northwest, United States - 13_EM | ecosystem: Host-associated > Plants > Roots > Unclassified | place...
TACTTTCATTTGTATATTTCTTGCAATTTCCATTATACCTATATTGAAAATATCAGCAGGGCAACAGAATAGCTCCAGGGTTTTGAATATTCCGGTCGAGTTTGCTACTTGAGGGGTGGGTGGGGGGGGGGCTGGGGGGGTTAGTTGAAATATGCATAAATACTAAATACAAAAGTACCCAACCCCCCGAAAAACCTTTTCTTTAATTGTTTTTAAATTTTTTAAATTTTTTTTACCAGGCTTCGCCTTCGCTATGTACTGGGTATCTCTTCCTCCTCAACAAGTGTGCCTTGTTTCTAAAACTTGTCGGAAATACCCGCTCCCCGCAGGTTATTTAGTTACATTTACACATGTACGGAGGATACGGGCATCTATCCTCGCCTAAGATTTAGACAGTCGTGGCATATTTTCACCGTGGTCCGGATTTTATTCTTGCAGTTACGACGTTTAGAGGGGATGAGAAATTAACTAGATGCGGTGTATTCGTCGCAACCTAGTGAATGCGGTTCTGGTTCATAGGTATATTTTGGGGTATGTTCGCCGGTCGGATGATAGTGCACCCCGGGGGGTGAATGAGGGGCGGACATATAGCGAATGCGCTGAAGTTTTGTGAACCCGTGCTTGCAGCGGAAGGGGCAGTTTCATAGAGCAACCGTAACATACGAGGTTCGGTAGAGTAGGACAGGAATCACATTGCTACAACGGATAGACATGAAGAGTATAATAGGGGTATCTAAACATCCTCAGCTACACAGCCGCTCCATAACCAACACAAACAATTACACAAGGCATGGCTATAACACGATCCAACTCCGTAGGAGTGCCAATTGCTAGATAACTTCCAATTTCCACGCTCAATTATAGAAGGAATGCTCCTCACATTTCTCCGTAGTCCCTGTGGCTTCCCTCTCCAACTCGTGCGCCAACTCCTCCAAAATACCTCTAAAGTCACAAAAGCCCTCCCAATTGCTAACCCCAATTCTCACATCCCCAGCGCCCAGGGTCTTCCCTTGCTTCCCCCCCCGCCTCCGCCCTGGCCTAGCGGGACTCTCCTCTGCCCCTGCGCCTTCAATCTCCACGATACATCTCCCCGTATCATACAATTCCCACAGTGCCAATCTCATCTCCTTGGCAGCAGACTTAAATCGGTCAAAACCCGGCCGAAACCTCTGGAGTAACTGGTCAAAGATGTTTTCGTGGTTGACAATATTCGATGTCTTGAGGGACGCAACCGTTCCTTCGCTCTGGCAACCCCAGGCATTAAGGGGGTCATCAGGTGGCCAGAAACCCCCATGGCGGACATCCGCCGAGGGTGCTACCAGTGTAGAGGATCGGGTACTGGCAGCTGGGTAGCATGCAACCCAAAGAAGGACGTACAGAAAGCTTTCCAGGTCATGTCTATACCTATGAGTCGCAGCCAGTCCGGTCGCAGCACCTTGTAGGATGGCAATAGCGATGAAAGGGTATGTTCCTGTTCGTTCAGGTATTCCCGATGTGTCTTGCTCCGCGACTACGACAGCATAGTCAAGGTCGATGAGACAACCGTACAGGTTAGTGCCAGGGGTGTAGAGCAATTCTCCGCCTATGGTTGGAGGAGTGGTAAGCCCTGTTCCGAGTGGAGAGGTGATGGCAATGATGTTGTTTATCGACACGTCTCGGTGTAGGATGCCGCCCTGGAAGAATAACGAGGCGTGAGCGATGAGACCGGCAAGTAGACTGCGCGCAATCTCCAGTGGTGAGAGTGAGGGATCTGAGATTGGCTTCCCTATGGTCCCCAGCACGAGTCGAGTGAAGCGGCGATTACAACCTGTGGCAAACGAGGTGTATGCGTCAACAGCGGACTTTTCGAGCGTTGTAAGCTTGTCAGGGTCACACAATGTGCAAGGGATTACCCCTCTGCGTATGATTGTATGAACGTCTTCGTATGCATCATCTGAGATAAGATTCGGGAGGCCAACAACACCCTTGGAGCGCGCAACAGAGTAGATCTTTGCCTCCGAAGTGCGCTTAGTGCTCTGCCAACTATATTTCACTGCGACAACTGCGCCAGTTGCTTGCAAGGCACCTTTCCAAACACAGGTACCACGACTGACGATTCCCCCGGCGGTGAAGATTCTTTTGTTGAGCAAGATTACCTCTGTGGCACGTTCCTCGGTTGTAGGTTCCACGGTGCACCAATCCGGTTTCTGGGGACCCGCCCAGGAGACGCTTCTGGTGTGGTACCATGTTGCTTGTAATTGCCTTTTGGTCAGGGAATATAGACATTGAATAACCGAGGTCAGACCGCCGGTCGACGCATAATTAATCTTTAGCGAACCAACTACACCAGCTCTATCGAATCTCCAAAGCCTCAGAGATGAGCTAGTGTTTGATGTTAAGATGCCGATAGTTGACATGCGGAATGGCTGTTCAATGAACACCTGCTCCACATACGAGGCGAGTTGGAGTTTGGCGGTTTCCTCTGTTTTACCGGCAGATTGATGTTCGCCCACAACCAGGATGGTCCTCCAGGTGGGAGCAACTGAATTACTAGTCAGTAGGAAGTCAGGACGAATCTGAGACTTTCCCAAGCCCTGCAAAGCAGAGGTACGGAAAGATACCCAGCTCAGCTCTCCGGAGACTGCAGGGGATGGGGTTGGATGATTTGTGTCTGGCGACCCAGGATCGACCTCGGGATTAAGCTTAGACATGCGAAGAATAGCATTCCCCAAATCACAGAACCAGCCCGAGAAAACTGCATCTGCAAAGCCCGGTGGCGTACAGGAATAACTATCGTTCACTGGGTCATAAGCGATGCCCTTAGTCGGTGAATCCTGGGATAGATGTGAGAGGAAATGTGTAGCTTGTGTATCACTAAGGGCCCATGGCCCATGATGTACAAAGTCCGCGAGGAAATTCCCGTAGGTATACCATCGTCCGTGCAATTCGTCTTGTAGGAGAGGCAACACCTGGGACGTAAGGCGGCGTCGTTTCCCTGAGGAGCCACCGTGCATGGGGAGGAGGGTAAGGGGAATACTGCATGCCTTGCGTTTGACAGGGGTCGAGCGATGGCGCGTCGCAGGGTGTGTTGCTGGCGCACTTTGTATTATGCGCGGTGGAGTCTTTGGGGAAGAAGCAGGTGGCTGGGGTGGTGTGGGTATGGCGGCGCTGGTTTCAGAACAAGGGGTCAACAGATCTGGCGGATCTGAGAGTTGCGGCCGTTTAGTGGCACACTGGCGGACGGAAGGTACATGCTCATGCTGTAAGACATCGTGTTCTGGGAGCGAAGCACGCCTGCCATGCGTACCTATCATGGTCCGTAGCAAATCCCAGATCTGGGCGCAGAACTGGCTGACAGGACAGACAGGTACAAAGGATGTTCTGGACTAAGGGGTTCACGTCAGATACGAGCCTATGCAGGGGCTGAACGAGGCCAGGTAACGAACGCGTGTTACTTTAAAAGCTCGTGGATGACAATGAGCACATTAGCATCACCGTAGAGATGGACAGTCGAGACTCGCGTGGGGGCTAACCAGGGGCGACGAGGCGGGAGTCGATGGCGCAGAGCTTGTGCAGAGAGCTTGCGACGCGGCGACGTGGACGCGATGGTTGTAGCTTGAAGGAATTTAGTGTCCCACGTGACCACCATGTCTTGGCAGAACTTTTTGTGTACGGCAGAAGAAAAGTCTTGGCAAAACACAGCTGAGAGTGCCCATTGTAGATACCTAATATATTGTACTTGTACCCAGGCCGAAAACTTTGAAATATGAGTATATGTGTAATACTCCGCATGCGAGCACAAGAGAACCTGGGAGCCATACTCGATTGATTGTTGATTCTTTCTGATCGTAATTACGAGAGCGACATTAATATCAACAAATCCTATCCCTCGATGTATTTCCCGCGTGCCTGGTTTTCCCTCGCGTTGCCTAGGCTGGTGACTGCCAGGCAGGCCCGCTTCATTGTTAATGCGCACTCTAATTAAGCTTGCAGGGCATCGACCGCGATATCAAAACATGTTAAAACATACCAGATCATTAAAACATGTGAATGCAGGTAGAAAAATGAAATTATAGGGTGAGAAACAATTGCTGCTCGGATCTATGGATACGTCAATACACTCAACGTGTCGATCGGAATTAGTGTCTTGGCATCTCAACAACTGCAAATCCTCGTTCCGCATTCTCAGTCAGCATTGATCCATAGAATTTTGATAGAGCTATTCAGTTCAGATGGCCTACATCTTCGCCACTCAATCGTTTTTTTTATAGAAAAAAAATTTTTTTTTCCAACCCGATCCGTGTTATGTGAGCCGCTACGGTGGGATGTGGGTTATCGGGTAACGTTTACCTACCCTGCACAATATATGGCTGCGATAGACTAACCACCCCCACGCTGCCTCGTCAAATGCCCCCCAAATGCTACTTGGAGAGTCGCAAATAGGCCAGTTATTCAGCGCGCCCACCCTACCCGTTCTATCGTCTAATTCTATCATGGTATAGCAATTGCGGGTTAGTATTTCCATGGGTAGGTATCAGAAATCGTAGCCATTGTTAACATCCGAACCGCTAGCTGGTGCTCCCAACGTAATTTTGTGGGAGATACACCTCTTCCGAGGGGCTTGTGCCAACCAGACTAGGAATTACAAAGAGTTATACAACGGGGCTAACCGATCGCGTGAGACTTGAAGGATATAGCGGAACATGCTGAGGAGTGCCAAGTATCCAAGGGTTCATGCTGTAGTTTCCCCTAACCTGTTGCTTCCGGTCGAATTACATAGGAACAGTCTCTTCCGGAGGCCAGTGCCCGCCAGACTAACAAGTTTTCTTAGCCATGCAAGCTAATTGCAGCGGTTAATCAAACAGTGTTCGCACAAGTGACCAAGCTAGCCAGGGTAGACGGTTACGGTGCAATGCTCATCGACGGCAACATCTTGATGACTAGGCTTCCTCTACAGACCGGATAAATTTTTCCGCAATGAGTAGTATTTTATATCACATCACTAGCAGACCGCAAAGATAAGGGTGCTGTGGGTTCTGTGGGTCTGATAGTCGATGAGCTAACACCAAGTCGACTTCCGTGATCCTAGGGTCTTGCACGTCTAGTTTTGACATCCTTCCAACACGACAACTCGCCTGCTACCACTACCAAAATAATTACTGCTTTCCATAAGAATTATAATTATGATGTGAGTAATTATCCTCCCGACCCCCCCGACCTCAAACGCAGGCTTTGATATTTTTTTGTTTTTGCTTCCTCTTCCCATCTTGAATTTCTACCTATGGATCTACACCAGTAATTTGAATATTTATAGGCAGCATTGTACCTCGTTGAAGTCAAGAATACCTGCATGAGCAATCCCATTTGACACTCTGCTCACCTGCATACTGAGACTTTGGAATGGTGATGCATGTGTCTTTGGTATTTTGTCTTGGTAAATCGCATTATCTATACACATATAGGTTTGATGGAGATGGTGTAAGGACCGTCTAGGAGCAAATATAATACCTAATTGGGTGAAATCAAAATAAATTGTTGGACCGAGATTCAAGTGTGTTTAAACGAGTTGAAACAAAGAAACCTCGTACAATGGGAATTGTCACCATAGAGACTGATAATCGCGCGAATGAACAATCCCAAGCCCAAATCGAAGTGCATGGGATTTGTTCAATCTGGTAACAATTTTCTAATGACTCTCGTCATAGGTATTCGTTTTGGTTTCATTCTTAGTTTCGCGTGTATTTAGCTGTGCGTGGGCCGGCCAGATTAACATGGCAACCCTTGAATCCTCCCGGAAAACCGGGGGGGCTCATCATGGACCCTCTCCTGGGTATACTGAATATGTATTTTTAAAAAAGAAAAATATGGCGTCATAGGTATAGTATGTACATAAGGTCCCTGAATGCTTCAGAAAAATCAAAAACAATTCTCTAATGACAAACCACCCAACCAAAGCGCATATCCACTGCACAAGTCAACAGCTGCTTCGATACCCTCCATAGGAACGAATGATAGCGCAAGGGTATGAAAATAACTCTAGAGGTAATTTGTCAAATCCTATAATGCCCTTGTAGGGAGGGAGCCCCCTCAGGCAAAACATCACAGGGGGCGCCCTCTGAACCAAAGGACCATGAGAGCTGCAGAAGTAATTACAGCTCCTGCCGAAGTCGAGACCGCTGCCGCTGCAACCGTCACCCTGCCCCTTCCGGTCAGGATCTTCAGTACACCCACCACAGGGAGATCACTCGGCTGTGGGTCCCCACGCTTCTCGTTTGTCTTCTGTTTTTGCTATATCCGCATTGTCTTGGCAGTCTACTCTATTGGAGGAAGAGTCATTCGATGGGAACCATGGGGTGGAATTGAATGATTGAATTTCCCGTATCCCAACCTATGCACTTGTAGACTGTCGAGCAACAGGCGAGGCCTTTGCATATGAGGAGTTCATTGTGACCAAAATCTCCCTCTGTTTAAGCGCCAAGTCCCACGCACTTTTGAAGTCATTGATGGTAGGACTATTGAATCTGGAACCATCACCACCTCACCAAACTCGCCATGAAGTTCAACGGCCACAAAGAAAAGTCCCGATGTTTGTTACTAAATTAGATCACTACCCACTCGTCCTAGGAATCCCATAGCTTCGCCGACATTATTTCAATGTCCGCTTTGCTAAGACCACGCTTATTTTCTATTCTGACGTCTGTTTTAGTCATTACTGTGAGAATTCAGTCTCCATGCAAGGGATCTCAATACCAGCTGCAGGATGGCCTATGGACATCGCATGTTTGCAGGATCCACCTTCACAGGTACACCTCCAGAAGAAAGGTGTTGTAGCAGTATTCAAAATGACCATCTACCAACTGGACAGAGCACTCAGTGCCTTTGGATGACAAGTATCGCCAGTTACCGAGGAGGAGAAGATTAAAAACCTGGTCCCCGACAAGTACAATGAGTTCCTCCCGCTGCTCAAAAAGGCAGTTGCAGAAGCCTTAATGTATTCGACCGGGATCCGGCGCACTTCCGGGATGCCTGTATTTAATTGTTAAAAAATTGAATTATAATGCAAATAGGCTCAAATTAAAGCCAGAGTTTTAGTGTATACATAGAAGTCATCTGCAAGTGCCGCCCTAGGGTGAGCATTGCTATATGAGGTGGTGAAAGGTGAATGGTAGGAATTGGAGTATGTATGGACTACCAACTGATGTGATGGAATTGTGGCCTCAAAGGACTTGTTGGGGCTCAATATACGTTATATGTGATGTATAATACATGTGGAATCAGTATCAGGACAAACCGCCTACCATGTGAAGAGATGTAGTGAAATACATACCGGAATATGTTAAAAACTACATATTCTGAGGGATATAGAGATCAAGCAATCTTTATATCAGGTTTATATGCGAGCTTAGGTTGAAACATATATGCTTAATATTGGTAAGTAAGTCTTATATGTTATGACGGTTTGGTGGGCCCTGTGCGACCCGGTGCAGCTGAGGATAATTAGTGCGCGTGTGCTGATATCACTCAGAGTACAGTTGTGTAATATGAAGGAAAAGGCCGTGTTCTTATTGAAAACACATTTACCTATTGTAAAGTACCTTACTCAAGAGCCTGGGCCTCTTGCCTACCTTCTAGCCTGAGCTAGTTTAAAATTTGTGCGAATTTTTACACATTTTGGGGCGTATTTTAACTGAACGCATGTTGTAGCTTGTCAATAGTACTAAGGCTTTGTAGGAGGCTTCACTACACACTGTGAGTGTTGTTCTAACGACATGACCTCACTGGATATCGGGAAAAATTGATTGGTTACCCTCAATTACATAACCTTGTACAAGTGCCCCCATGGCCCCTCCATGTCTCTAACTAGTTTCCTTCCATGTAGTAAGTATTACCAGACCACATGACTATATGTATACCCAACAGAAAGGCTCCTTGATCCCAATATCCCGTAGGATATGTATTTCTTAACATAATCCGCTATGTAGTTCACTACATATCTTCATATGGTGGGCGGTTTGTCCTGATACTGAGTCCACATGTATTATATATCACCCACAACGTATATTGGGCCCCACAAGTCCTTTGAGGCTACAATTCCGTCACATCAGTTGCTAGTCCATACATACTCCAATTCCTACCTTCCACCTTTCACCACCCCATATAGCAATGCTCACCCTAGGGCGACACTTGTAGATGACTTCTATGTATACACTAAAACCCTGGTTTTAATTTGAGCCTATTTGCATTATAATTCGATTTTTTAACAATTAAATACATGCATCCCGGAAGTGCGCCGGATCCCCGTCAAATACATTACCACCTCAATTCTCTTGTGACCACAAAGTCCTACTCAAAGAAGGCTTCACCCCCCATTTGGACCCCTATACTCCTTGTCCAAGCCCGAAATTCAAGCCTTGAGAGAAAGGATCGATGAGAACTTGAACAAAGGATTTATCCGCGCATCGCCCTCACCTGCTGTCAAAACCCGGCAAATAGGCAAGCGTCGTTGATTGGAAAATGGCGAGCCAGCACGGGATTTGCCACGAAAGAACAAAGGACAAGAGAAGCCTGGGCTTACACCTGGTGACGGGGGCCACTGAAGATAGGCGAGGCAAGTTAATTGTGTCTAATGAACTGAGCAAGTCGGCGAGCAAGAGACAAGTTGTTGTGAAAAGAGCAAGAACAAACAAGCAAATAACGGAGCTATAAGTACACGAGTTCGGCTATAAGACTATAGAGCATGATGAACAAGCAATACGTGTCCGATCCAAGATTCAATGGCAAGATACCTGAGCGCAAACCTTACAATAACTCAAAGCATAGTAATAAGCTCGTCAGAGCAAACAAGCATAACGGTCACCTAAGGTTAAGCATGATCAAGCAAAAGTGCAATCCTTCGCATGATGTGTGCGATATAGCGGGATGTTAACACAACATGAGTTCACCGGGATGCATGTTGTCTCTGCAAATGTCGGTAACAAGGAAGCACACGTGTCAAAGGTCCGTGACCACTCATAGGAGCGCATGATTAGGGCGTGCTGTTGAAAGTTGGGCATGGCACACATGCTTTCAGCGGCTACATATAAGTAAAAATTCTCTAACTAGCGAAGTTTACTGGGGCATAGCTGGCTCCAGAGGAGGGACAATCATCTTAGACTATTCTGGGGGGTGTACTTCTTCGCCATAAATATTAAGTGGTGATCCACCAAAAACAAGAAGAAAAATATTGAGAGATCTGAGGGTAACTGCCGAAGTTCAGGGTAAGCTTATTGTTCCTAATACATGTAACATACTACAGCACGTATAGATTTATTCCAAATATTGCCATCTGAATTTCCCCACTATTGGGTCCCTCCACAGCCCCCAAAACCCCTCCTACCCTCTCTCTCCCGTATATATTAACAAACTATAGTAGGTATAGATTTATCATAAATATTGCGATCCCATTTCCGCACCATAACGTCCCTTAACCTCCCCCACAGCACCTTCTACCCCGTCTGCCCTGCCTACTCCTTCAACTCCTCCACCCGGTTGCCCAGAGTAAACACCTCTACCACACTTTCCATCAGGCTCGGATATATATCTCAGTCCCCTCTGAACGCCCTCCTAACCCGATCCGACTCCCCCTGCCGTTGCCCAAATCCTCTACTACATCTCACCCATCATCCTACCCTCCCACCACCACCTCCCCAAAACATCCAATGCAAAAAAACCACACATGCCCTACCAGCCCAGCTGCTAGACACCAGTGGAAGTTTATTCCGATACACTCCCACTTCACCTACTCCAACAATCCCTTGGCCGCTAATACCACTACCCCCATCAACCATGCCGCAAGCTCACATGATACTCATCCTTCCCGGCACTGGAAGTTTGAAAACAACACCTTTTTTTTTTGCAATGGGTTGATTAGTTTGCAGCTGGGCTTGGTGAACGGTATATACTAATACCTACCCCATGCGAAGGGTGTCCTGTTGAAGTTGTTGGGTTGTGTGGGGGGTACTTCTGCTACTAACTTGGCAAAATCAGAAGGAGGAATAAATTATCTGTGAGATTGATGATTATGGGAAGATGATGGGTATAGCGAGAAATTGTTTTTGCTATATGCGGTAGGTGGTTGTAGTAGTGGATGTTTTCAGGTGAGATGAGAGCAGTGTAGATGGAAATGAGGAGGGCAGGAATTTACTGGTCCCAACTAATGTAATGTAATCTTGGATGTGGAAGGTAGTTGTGTTGGCGGGGGGGTATCCAGCGGGATTAGGATCACCATGTCGGGCCTGAGTGAGTATATGTAAGGGTGGAGTGGTTGACCTTAGTGTAAGAACTAATTCATGCTTCCCTACGGAAGTCGAGCACGTTGGTAAGTGGGGAGATGATATCTTCGATGATTCAATATATGACATCTAATGAAGGGGATAGATAGTCTAGAGACTAAGCGGGGGTATTGTTCGACCTTTATATTAAGGACAGAACCCTGATCAATTTTATTCACTCTTTTCATACTCTTCCTTCAATTCATTAAGTACTGTCCCCAGCCCAATCCCCAGTCATCAACTACATGATTATCCTACACTTAAGATATTTTGCGAAAAGCCAAAATCTATGTATAGGAGGTGCGCATATCTCTGAAAAGCAGGGCCATCCACTATCAAGTGGTACCCCCTGGTCTGCACCCAGTTTCAACAAAAAGAATGGGAGTGCATAATATCCCAAAAGCCACCCTAGCAGACCCCAGATCCATGTCTCATCCTGCAAGCTATCATATAATGAGAACCAGAAAAGAATTCACTCTGGCAACTCACCCTCACCAGCCACTCACTCAGGCTCTTAAAATTATGTCCTCTACAGCCCCTTTAGAGTCTCTAGTTCCTAGGCGATGTCCGTTGATGGTGAAGTTGCCTCGAGAAAGTGGCTCGCTCCTAGAGTCGGTGATGAGGATGGTGATTGTGGAACACGATTGGCCAGTGGCATTCAGTTGCTACGATCCGGTGACCGTGCTGGCAGTAGTATTGGTCGACGCTGTTTTCTCGAAATTTCTGCTGTTATAACGGAAAATGAGAAAATTGTATGAATACGGCAGGGCTCTGATATCCCAGATTTTTGAGGCAATGCACAACAATCCCTATTGAAGTGGGTCCTTCATACTGAAGGGCACTACTTTACTCAGTTCCTCCGCAACAATATACATCTCAGTGGGCTGTAGGGAGATGGTGAGGAATTGAAATAAGGTGTATTTTTGCAAGTCGGCGGGGATGATAGTAGAGGGGTGGTCGGAGGGTGAGGGTAGTGTGGGTTTTGCTTTGCTCCGAAGGGGGGGTGATTATCGGAAATGAGTTCACATCCGATGGGTGTTGATTTTGCCAACCCATGACAGGAACAGAGTCGAATTGGTTGGGTAGAGCGTTATGATCGGCATTCTTTGCAGATTTGTATCCCTTCCTCTTCCTCAACCTCCTTGTCGAAATCCCCGTATTGCCTCTAAATCACCTTCAAAACCAACTTCTCTTTTTCTAGCCCTTTATTCTGGTCCCAGTTCGTTCCTCCAAAGCCGCTTGACCCACACCTTCCGAACTCTATTCTCCCTAAAGGCGGAATGTTGGCCTGCTCCGTGCACAGTAAACCTCATTCGGTAGTAGCGGCGTTCATCTATAGTATCCACTACATTTTGTTTCACCGGTAGTGAATTGGAACTGCTTCCGACGATATCGAGATGAAGGCACATAGCTGGTACTAGCTTGGGTAGTCTTGTCCTTGGTTTGCTAACTGTCAATCCCTTGGCTGGGGGTCGGCGATACAGCGCTATGTTGGAATGGACTAGATGGTACGAGGGTTAGCTACATTCTTGTGTATGTTATGTAGCTTTGGCATAGCAAAGTGTGAGTACGCTATGGCGAAAGCGTTTGGCTAGCAAAATTTATTGACCATCACATCGGTAAGACATTTGGAAATTAGCCTTGGAATACTGCTCTCCTGTTATCCAAAAAAAGCACTTTCCCCTCTCATCCGTCTTGAACCTCCCGACCCCACTCCCCCTGGTCTTCCGACCGGATTCCTCTGTTGTAATATCCACACCGTCCTCAGACCCTCCTTCCCCCTCGTTCGCCTGTGTCCTTCCCCTCGCGCCTCATTCCCACGAAATCTCGAACCTACAGGTCATCCTCCTCCGCACGCATCCACTTCTCTGGAATCCACAATGTCTTCCTCTGAAAGGCATGCCGAATTCTATTGCGGGGAAGCCCCTTCGAGTACTACTAGATTGAGATTGCTCTGCTGATCCTCATTGGGTGGATTCTGGTAAGTGAGGCAGAATGTGAGCTAGTCGAACGTGAGGACGGGCATGGAGGTCATAAGGATGATGTTGATCATCAGATACTAAAGTCATAAGTGAGGTTAATATGTAGGTAAAGTATATTCTGCTGCGGGAGAAAATAGGAAGGAGCGTAGGCAGGGAGTGTTGCATACCTGACGTGGATGATAACTGTAAACTCACCAATCCACTTATGTGCATCAACCATTCTGCGGTAGTAATTTTCCGAGCCAGATGACAGATTCTGTCCATTATCGCTATCTCCACTATACCCTACGTTGCCATCATTATCCGGATCTACCCCCAACTATAATTGCTCAATTGTCTTTCCCGGGACCTGTCATTCCTCAATTGTGAATATCAATGCCAAACACCCCCTCCCTTCGTCGCAACTAACCACTGCTGCACATCTGCGAGTTCTTTGTTTCGTAGCCCTGGGAAGATCCTACTTACTTTGTTACATGGGGAACACTGGCACCTGCTGGTTGGCATCCTCAGGGAGATACATTCCCGACAACCGAGTTTATCCGATCTGTCCCGGACCCGTTTGGATGACTCTGGGAGAGCAACGGGGGAGACTCAGGGGTGGATACAGGCACGCTGGCAGGGGGGGAGATGGGGCTCTGCATTAGTTGTATAAGATAGGCCTCAGAGCCAGCGAATTCGGCAAGGGTACCACGAGATTTTGGGTATCTCACTGATAGGGTGGAAGTGGCGACATCGTAGGTGTATCTGGTTTGAAAAGAGTCAGTGCTAAATCCGTGAGGTTTGGGGAGCAAAAATGGGGATGTACTGGAATCGCTCTAGTAATTTCGGTAGCAAGTCAGGGAATCTGTTGCGAACATGAAATACAGAATAACTACCGTGGTATTCTCCACCACAACGCCGGGAAAGATCAAGTCCCGATAGAATTGTGCACGAATAATTGCACTACACGATTGATGTGGAAATAAGCAGGGTGGCTCATCGTTGGAGAGTAGGTGAGGCACATCGTATGGTGTGATGTTGTCACCTCAGGTGGTTAGCGTGTCAAGCTTCCAAAGTGCAAGCAGCGGTACGGTTACATAGCTTTCGGTGGCATAGCCATGAGTCGCACACTATTGATATTGTTGCACTAATATTCAACACACATATCTATAGAAAGGACTGCCCATGTTTGGGATGCCCTCGCATCAGTTCCACACCAGCAAGATCTTTCATATTTCTTACAGAATCTACCCTGACATTTCTTATGCACATATGCTTTCCTCATCATGGGTAGTACTTTCTTATTGTCTATAAGGGAGTCTAATTAGCCTACCAGTTTTTTTTAGTTTTTTAGTAAATTAGTACTTGTATTCATACTATGGTATATGATGAGGGCATGCATCCTTGAGTTCCAAATATCGTCCCACTTTCTCCTCTTCCCCCCCACGCAACCCGAGTCCGGAGATGCGGCGCGTTCTGGATCTTCCCACACTCGCAAAAAGGGTCCTCCGCTTTCCCGATCTGGTGTAGACAAGCGGGTCTCCAGACCTCTCCTGTTGGCCCTATCAGCCTTACCTCATCTCCTAACTCCTCCCTTAGAATTCTCTCCGCCCTGGGACGGAGT
>Ga0307511_10004760_pt1 | contig 13872 bp, 15 predicted proteins | sample 13_EM_MG_FD_200266 | JGI IMG/M metagenome (GOLD analysis project Ga0307511, IMG submission 200266) | Populus trichocarpa ectomycorrhiza microbial communities from riparian zone in the Pacific Northwest, United States - 13_EM | ecosystem: Host-associated > Plants > Roots > Unclassified | place...
TGCCGAAACGCGTTACCTCGGCCTCTATTTTCTATCTACCCGAACTGCCGATATTCCGGAGCCGCAAGTTACGCCAACACGTACGGGAGTGGTCTGTCTCGACCCACTCCGAAGAAATCCGCGGTTGTCCTATAACTTCGTGTACCGAGCTCTAAGAGAGACTAGCATCGGTTCAGTAGGCCTGTTGGCGAGGTTGGTTCTGACAGAACCGACTCTACAAGAGAATCCAGTCAACTTTTGATGGTGGGTTGGTTTCTGTTCATGGCCTTTTGATTTGTCCCTGTGTTAACTTGCTTTGTAGAAAATCAGTTCATGTCACGGGTTCAGATGGAACATTAATCTTTCTCCTGCTCAAATCCATGCCAAGTGACTACCGGGCCAATATCCAGCCAGTCGTACAAGCTTGTTATCCAACGGACTTCATCCCATCTGAGCGTGGTAAGGTCACACTCAAAGCGCAACACTTCTGTTTCTGGAACCAGTATCCAGAGTCTGTAAGTGCTATCCCGTTGACGACGCCAAATTCTTTCTAATCCCATCCAGGGGGTTGGGGCTCCTCAAGGGATCCATCCCAATCACCTCGTCAGATCCACTCAACAATATGACGAATCCTTCCTTCCAAGAAACAGAACACCGTATCTTAGCAAAGCAATCACTGAGGACAATGGAATGGTCTACTCACAACTGTCGGCTGGGTTAAGTTGCGTGTTCAACTGGCTGACTTACCAGGTAATCCTGCTCAAACGTTCCCCCCCCCTCCTAGCACTGATATCGTAACCTGCAGATTCAAAAGATACTTCCCCAGCATTTCGAATCCCTCGCCAAGATATTTGAGGACCTTCCCTCAGAGCCACGTTTTTCCGCCCCATATCCATTCACCAAACTCGTAGTAAACATTGGGGCTCAGCTGGAGCCACACACTGATCCAAAAGATGATGGACTCTGTGTTGTAATCCCATTTGGGAGTTGGAAGGGTGGCGAGTTGTGTCTTTATGATGTTGGCGTTGTCTTGGAGTTGAAACCTGGAGATGTGGTTCTATTCCCCTCTGACCGGATTACACATTTTAACTTAGAGGTGGAGGGACTCCGTGGCTCTCTGGTCATGGCAACTGACAGAGATATCAAAGGGTCCTGGACGGAGAACAGGAATAACTGGGGACATGCTATTCACTGATTGGCATGGACGTTTAACTCTAGAGCTTAATGGTTTTGCTAATATCACCTATCGTGCAATTATTAGGATTTTCCATATACCTTAATCCCACCAATGCTCACACCGACTCATTACCCTTGAACTTATCAAGAGTGTCCCCTCCTCTCACTTGTCGCTGCATCGACTCATTTTTTTAGAAAGCAGAGGGATGTACTGTAAGATCTAAGGTATTCTATGGCCGTCAAACATATTCTGGACAACCCGCCTACCATCCAAACAGCCCCCCATTAGAACTCGACCGAACTATTGCCCTCTTCATCATCTGCAAAAAATGGTGCGCTTGCTTTCCTCAGTGTCATCCACGCCCCCAAGGCAGTTGATGAGGACGTCTCCCCCAGGGACAAGGATGACACACTTGCCGAAAGCTCTAAACCTATAGCTTCCTCTGTGCGGTTTAGACTTTGAACTTAATGTGAGGGTTTGAGTTTGCATGTTGCGACCGGTAACTGACTGAATACATACCTCGTGGACGCTTGGCGGCATTGAGAGGTTGAAGTTCATGCTCCGTCTCCTCTCCAGATATACTGCCATCACCAGGCAACGGCTCAGGCTCAGCATCAGATATCACGATAGGTTCTAAGGGTAGATGTGTAAACAGGGGATTTAGCGGCAGATGGAAGTGAACGAACCATAAGTTATTTGGTTCCTAACCCTATGTTCCCTTTCTTTGCCCTTTTTCGTGGCTGGTTTTTGCAGACCTTCATCGTTATCTGGAGAATACGTTCCTAAGCTAAGGTAGGTGGAGAGAGCAATCACGAAACCTCCAGACCCACCGGTGCTGCTATATCTCTTCCTCTTCAGCTGGCGGTTTGGAGCGTTGTTGGAGGGCATGTCTTTCCGGGCTTTTACTTTCACTTTTTGACGGTGAGTACAGATCCAGACAAGTTCGTGTAACCCTCAAACCTTTCTTTGCCTTTTTACGTTTCTTGCTGGGGCCCTGCACCATTTCCTCGTCCGTAGATTCAGGAACAGTGACCGCCTTACCCTTGGGGTCCTTTCTCCCCCCTAAGGGTGGCTTCTGTCCCCATCCCTCAAGGATCTGTTGCGGAATTTCCTTCTTGGAGGCTGGAAGGTATAAAAGTTAGCCATTGCAAGCGGTGATGAAGGTTTGATAAGCTGACCGAGGAGGATATATCTGTATTTATACCCACTTCCACTGCCCCCTGATGCGTGGTTTTGGTAGAACTTCCCATTGAGGACGGTGTTGGCATTTGGCACCTCCACAACACGGTATGCATTTCTAACCTTGCTCAGAGTGCGGTATGGGAGCGAACTTTCCAAGTTTGTGACTTTCTGCTCATCGTGTCCCTGTGACTCAGCAAAATACTGGAACGGCTGTGGCAGGTGTTTTTTGAAGAATGAATACATCTCCTTTGTGTTCCATTCTTTGTTAAAGGTGAGGGGGCCACCCTTTGGATGCCGGGCAACAAGGCCCTGCTCCTCCAGTGGTCCAAGGTTAGTCAGAGGTGGAAACTTTGTAGACTCGACGGCCTAAGGTTGGTGAGTGCGAGTATAAACAATTTTCGGAGCAAGCTGACCTTTTTTCCATACGGAAACATGATTATTCCCAAAACCTTGGCCATTTTCCCATCAGCTCGTTGACTATCAGTCTCCAACGGTTCAGAGTCACTGGTTGGTTTGGGACCAGCTTTCGGTTTCCCCTGAGGACCCTAAGTAGCAGCGCGGTGAGTTCTTGCAGCTGGCCTGAATCCGAAGAGTGACCTACCCGTTTCCTTGTTAGGCCAGCCCTAGCCTCATTCCTGGCGCTCTCAACCTCCACACCGGTATAGTTACTGTCCTCAAGGAGATTTGTAACGAGTGCTGAGACTGTTTTCTCCTTCGTGTCACGACCAGAATCTTCATGGCTGCTGTCGCTGTCGCCACTGCTGTCATCACTACTGGATTCACGGTGGTCACCTTGGGGGTGAGAACAAGCTCTGCACTTGGGAGAAGTTTTCCTAGGCTGGAAACCAGTACAGTCGCAGTTGCGGCTGCCTGAGCACTTCATGACGGTTGTGGGAGGACCAGAGTTCGGCTGTAAGCATTTCAGGATGGACACCGAAGTTCTGATGTCACGCCCCTTTACCTCTTCACGTTGAGCACCCCTCCTGTCCTCTACCACCATGTCCACGCTCCTGACGCCTCCCTCAACCCAGCTTGTCCAGGATGCTCACATGGAACCCGTTGGGCCAGTGGAGCTAATACACCACCCAACCCATTATAACACAGACGTCCCTGACCCAATTGTCCTTCAGGTTTGTACTAATTCCTGTCACCTCATGACGGTTATACTGAACAGCTACAAATAACAACTAGGTCGAAGGCTACCTTTACCGGCAGTCATACCATTATCTCTCCAAACACATTTTGTTCCTTCGAAGAATGGAGGGACTCCCACCCCCCCCTGGGGGTCATCAGGGAAGTGCAGACGACAACCCCGTCAACTTTCAGGACGTCAGCAATTCAACTTTTGAGCTGGTCTTATCAATCACGGACCTTTCGTGAGCCCTCATTGAGCATCACAAGCATTCATCCTACTAACTACTTCTCCCAGCGTGTACTCAGAGGCCGCTCAGAACTGCATAACCCTTGAAGGCATCCTCAATGTCCTACGCTTCTCTGACAAATGGGATGCCCCAGGGGTTCAAGCCTATTGCCTTAGCTACCTTGACCAAGCGGTGACGAAGAAGGAGCTCCACCCAATTCTTGCATTTTCTATTGGGCAGAAGTTCAGCCAACCCTCGTGGCTTAGGGACGCCCTGAAGGGTATTCAGCGGGTACCAATTTCAACTTGGATCAATGATTCAACAATTCTCTCTTGGATGTCGCCACATGACATGATTGTGGTTCTCCGGCTTCGAGAACATACCCACCTGTCCCGGCTAGACCTCGTCAGTTTTCGCCCACCAGCAATCCACACATCCGATTGCAAGGATTTACAGACGTGCTCTTTCCATTGGGATCTGGCGTGGGCTTTTAGTGTGGTGCCCCGGATTGCCCACAAGACCTTCCGCCCGTTGGAGCTTTATCTATTCGTCAGGGACCTGGAGGTGACAGGTATGGGGAAAGGATGTGATACGGCATCTAGGGATGCAGCGTTAAGGTCCAATAAATTTCATTCCGACTACCATGGGGTAGAGAAGGCACTCGAAGTTCTTTAGTTCTTTAGTCTCTATCATAACAATAGACAACAGCGGCAATAGCCACTGCTCACATTGAAATGGGGGTGCGAATAGAGCCCTTTGAGTTTAACCGTGGGAGATATATGAACAGCTCCTTTTGTTCCTCCATCACTACGCCAATCTTTCTGCTCGGTGGACATCTATACTGTGCTTCGTGGGGACCTAAACCACACTTCCTCCTCCCCTGATGCCATCTGGCAAGTCAACACCGCTCACCTTTCCTGAACTCCCATCTCGTTCTGGTCAAGCAGCATGGCCTGCAGACATCACCGACGGCCACCTCACTATGAAGGCGACCCACAAGGCTGCCTCCCAAGCTCTCAACCTGGATGAGTCCAACCCTATCCGACTACAACACTACAACAAACAAATCAAAACCGTTATGCTCTCAACCCTCCAGGCGCTCGCAGCTTGCAAAAGCCCACCTGTTCCAGAACGCTACATTGAAGACGCTGCAAACTCCATCCGACAACTGGCTTGGTCCACAGCTACTGCTTTAAAGTCATCTCTAAAACGGTAAGAATATTACATCTCCCCTCCCCGCAAAATTTAACAAATGTGTAAAGGGACAACGCTTCTGTTGTGGAGGTCCCTGCAGTGAGAACACTCCACACGAGCAGACCAGGACGCCCCCGGAAGGTCCTGTCAGAACCCATCCTCCGGGAAATGTTCCGGCCAGGACGGAACATCAAGGTCTCTCAGGCTGCCAGAGCCCTGGGTGTTCACCGCCATACGGTCAAGCACTACCTGCAGTCATATCAAATACGCAAACAAGAATACTCGCAGATCTCGGATGAAGAACTAGACATCCTTGTTCAGAAGTTTAAGCAGAAGCGTCCAACAACGGGCATAACCTATCTTCGAGGACACCTCCTACAACAAGGATGGCGAATCCAACGTGACCGTCTCCTCGCTTCTATCTCCCGAGTGGATGGAATCCAACAAGTTCTCCGGAAGAACTTAGCAGTCAAACGCCGTACATATGTTTCATCCCGGCCAAATGCCATGTGGCACATGGATGGCCACCACAAGCTCGGTCCGTGGGGTTTTATAATCCACGCGTCCATTGATGGGTGTGATAGTATTGTGAGTTTGTTTCTGGTCTCACCTTTAGTTGTATCTAACTCCCTCGTGTATTTGTAGGTCACTGGCATGAAGGTTGCAGAGAATAACTTGCCACAGACAGTTCTCGGTAGCTTCATTGGATCAACCAAATTGTGGGGATGGCCCTGGCGGGTTCGAGGAGACAGAGGTGGTGAGAACATCATGGTTGCTACGGCCATGATCTTGAAGCGGGGGGCATCAAGGGGGTCGTTCATGTGGGGCACGTAAGTTTACTTACTTCTACATCTCTTCCCCATCTTCACTCAACGGTTCTGTTAGGTCAACATCTAATACCCGCATTGAATGGCTTTGGGTAGAAGTAGGTCGTCACTTTGCACGCTTGTGGCGTGGGCTGTTTACCCGGCTTGAACGGGACCACAAACTCAACCGCAAAGACCCGGAGCACATCTGGATTCTCCATTTCTTGTTTATGACTGAAATTCAAAAAGACTGCGACGAGTTCATGAAGGACTGGAACTCACACCCCCTCTCCGGGAGAGGGTGTAACAGGAGCCCTCTTGTACGTCTTAGATCCTATTCCTGCTCATTCCAGCATACTGATTGGGTCAAAGGATATGCGTCTGCTTGAACGGCTAGAATGTGGCGTGTACAAGGGCGACTCAGAGGAGATTGACCCTTCAACACTCGCTCAGTATTGCGCAGGAGTCAATGGCGATGTACAGTCCATAACAGACAGGATTGTGAAGGGGCAAGAAGTTCACGTTCGCCATCCCCCTGTTGAGGCCGCCCGGTGCAAATTTCCCTTCCAATCAACCCTTGAACTTGACGCCTTCCAGCAGGCCTTGGAGCAAACCACATCTAAGGATCTACGCCCAGCGTACCTTGGGTTAGATTTACCCTATGAGCCATCAGAGACATTTTACACTGGGAGGTCAAGAAAGGGTATCACCGTTCCACTCCCCTACGACATTTGGTATCCTCGAATCCTCCTCTGGTGCAGGGCACTTGATCTAGTCATACGTATCAAACTTTACTCGTAGTCCAAACCAGCAGTAGTACACGTGTGACCTCTATCTAAATAAAAGAAGAGATCCTGGTGTCCAGCAATAACAATGAAAACCCGTTTATAACTATCAAACATTGAGGGCAGCGGTGGGAATCCAGTCAAGAATTTCGGACTTTCGTAAGTCAGCCAGACTTGCAAAAGTCAGGAGACACTTTCGTAAGTCAATCATGACTTACGAAAGTCCTGGCGATGGTCACTAACATTCGAGGATTCTAAACAAAAGCCGTAGATTGGGGAGACTTTCGACGCAATTCATGATCATCTTCATGATTCACGACTTATGCCAAAAGACTTGTGAAAAAATGCCACAAAACACGATGTTATGGCGTGGATTAATATTTGTACAATCCGAACAGCATAGTAACCGAGGCTACTTGAAATTCCAACTGGCAACGCTGACTTGACCAGAATGACGAGATATAAATATTCCCAAAATTCACGCTCTCGTCCGATAACAAACTTCCCTTGAAGTTTACCGTGCGCTCCGTGGAGTTAGGCGTACCAGAAAGACTGTGCATGTTGTTTCTCACCAAATGAAGCGGGTAGCGGAGACGCACCAGGTTCTGGAGTTGGGATAGCGAAGAGCTCGGGAACGGTGCTTTTTTGCAGTATTGAGGGCCACATTCAATGTCGTTAGTCAGAATGCCGCTGAATGAGCTGTGTTCTGGACCCAATAGATGCGAACTTTACCCCACCTTTCGAGATGGCTTCCGGAGCCTTGGCCGGAAGTCCTTCGAATTCTCTGGACTTGGTAAGTCGTGCGTGCAATCGTTTTGAGCTGGACGGTGGGTGATACACGTATTGAAGCAGCTTCAGTCCCAGTGCCATAACAATCATGGGTATGCGGATCACGAGCGTACCGAGGCGTCTCAGGCGAACTCTTCTCGTCGTAACTCTCCCAGCCAGAATCTCCGATTTCACCGACGTAATTAACGACAACGGACTGGACCTGACTTTTTCCAATGGGCCGAAGTACTACCATCCGAACGACATACCCGATACACTCGTGCTTACTTTTTCCCCCCTTTCTGGGACACCCTGGCACGGACCGGTACTTAAGACCGGGCCTTTCTTATATGTACGTACGTACAACATTGGAATGGCGCGTCAGATGTTATCCTGACAAAGATTTCGGACTGCGGTGGTGTTTGTTCCCTTCCGTCCAATACCCACCATCCTTTGCTCCCACTCCCATCACTATACCTCACTCCGAACCCACAGGAAGAGACATGGAATCCGTAACGTCGAGGTTCGACCCGCGTTCTCACAAAACTCAACTGGTTTTCACCACGCTGGCAGCTTCAGTTCTCACCGTTGCCGCGATCACGTCGTATAACAGCTACTCTCTCCAGAAGAAACGGAACGAGCTGAACAGACAAGTCTTGAACTCTGTCACTGCCGCTTCTTCTTCGGACCGTGGTGGTTCCGGTTGTGGGAGGAAGAGGAGAGGGACGTCTCCCCCGTGGCCGGAACATATTTAATTGAATGGAGGGGCGGAGTACGGGAATGGGGACAGGAACTCGAATGGGGGTTCGGGGTCTGTTGAATATGGTGAAGATTTGATCAGGGAACGGTTGGCAAGGAATTATGCGTTCTTTGGTGAGGAAGGTTCGGGGAGCGAGGCGGCTGTTATTGGGTGTGGGGGGATGGGCAGTTGGGCTGCAGTCATGCTTGCCAGATCGTACGTCTCCTCTTCCCTACTACGGTGTGCGAGGATCATCAACGTGGTTTTTTCGTTTGGTTCAGTGGCGTTACGAAGATCCTCGAAGATCAGGCTGGTAGATTTTGACTACGTCACTCTGTCTTCGTTGAATCGGCACGCTGCCGCTGGCCTCGCCGATATGGGGACGCCGAAGGTCAAGTGCCTCGAGAGTGCTTTGGGGAAGTTCTCGGGGTGGGTTGAGATCGACCTGAGAATCGAGTCGTGGAAGAAGGGATCTCCCCGTTACGGCTGTGCCTTTTCTATGGTTCAGTCCGGGATCCCTGTGGTCTATTCCACTGAAGCTACGGGAGATGTCAAGCTGTTACCGTTATCGGAGGAGGGATTCCAGAGGGGGAACGTAAAGGAGCTTGGTGTTTTGGAGGACCCCCGTGTCAGGATCCTTGGTGAGGAGACCTCTTACTAATATCCCCCGTTCGGACCCTTTCCCGACCCTCCGTTGCACCAGGCTCGTTGCCATTGATATTTGGTTTACACGCTGCGACATATGTCTCTGTGAGCTTGCAGGAAAACCGATCGCCAACCTGTTTCCGATAGAGAGAAATCCTTCCCCACGCTTGGTCCCATGGTACGTTCTCTTGACGTCTGAATCTGGTTCCTGGATTCACGAATGACAGGTACTTACGATCAGTGTTGTGCGTGTCATTGCTTTGTCAAAGTTACGATTCACGGCGTTACGCGGAGGAGTGTTACAATTGAAGATGGACACATTGAGATTCAACCCTTTGTAGTCACTCGGTGCAACAGTTTCACGACGGTTGTATGCATATGAACCGGGGCGTTAAATCATCGCATTGAAAACATAGTAATTCGTAGAAAGATGGAGAGAAACCGAGAAACCAAGGTCGTCGTGGCCCGATTCTATTCTCGAAAGCTAGAAGAGGTCGGAGAAGAAGAACCCGAGCGCGGAGAAGCCCACCAGACCCGACACCTGCGCTGAGCTCAAAGCTCCACCGCCCTGACCTGTGGAGGTGGGAGTAGGACCACCACTGCTCGTGGAGCTGGGGAGGGTGGTCATGTTCACGCACTGGACGTTAGATGAAATCTGGAAGGTCGAGGAGAGCGTCAAGTCCATGCACTACACAGTAGAGGACAATAATGAGCCGTGATTGTAAGAAAACAACGAGGGGAAGGTTCGTCTCACCTGGTACAGTTGCCCATCGGAGCCGTCCTGGACGAGCTGAAGGGTAACGTTGGATCCATCGGTAACTCCAGAAAGTCCCAAAGCCCCAATATTAACGGGGATGCACCCCTGGGTACCTTGACTCTCATAGTAAGGGACGGCAAGTTGATCACCGCCGGTCGAATTGTGGAAGGCCTCGAATGAGTTGGGGTTGGCGACGGTGGAGATCTGAACTCCGACTGTGAAAGAGAAGTGAGCTCGAGGGGAGTACGTTCTGACGTGTCATGGACTAACCAGTCCAGTGGGGGTGGGCGGTGGTAAATAGGATGAAGCCGCCGTTGAGAGGGAAGGGGGCGCGGGTTCCGGTGTTATTGTATCCACCTGACGAGTAAACCAAGGTCAGGCGAGAGAGATATGAAAGAGTCCTTGGCCAAAGGTTGCTAACCACAAAACTGGACCTGGTTTTTGGAGACGTTCGGACCTCTCAATGGGGGATAAACGACGTTGACGTGGGCATTAACGGCGGATATCGTAGCCAAAACTCCGGCCAAAAGTTGGGTGGTGGAGAAACGCATCCTCGTGGAAGGGAGACGGAAAGCTGGAGAGAGGAAGGGAGAGAGTAGGACAAGACCAACGAGGAGATCCCACGGAAAGAAACCCGGTTTGAACAGAAAGATTTAAAGCCGTCGTGGAAAAAAATCTTTTCACCTTGGTTTGCGCCTGTTTACAACGCACGCCGCAAGTGTTCCCGGCGATCAGGGTCTCTCGTTTCCATCTTCAATACCCGGACATTCAGACAAGAATTGAAACCCCCCTGTCTTGTTCCTGCATCATGCCGCAGGAGCTGACCCTCCCCATGTTACCCGGGGCCTGAAACCGGTTCCGGGGAAGCGTGAAACTACGCGAGACTGAGGGACTCGGAAAGTTTCACAAACGACCAGATAAAGAGCCCACCCGGTCCTACAATTAGAACTCGGGGACGGTGCCAAGCCGCCAAGGCGTGTCGTCGTCCAATACGATACTGCGGGGGTGGAGAGAGAGCGACGTTCTTGTGAATTCCCGAACACCTGACCGCCTTCACAAAACAACTACCACTCGTGAGACCCGTCCCACGGACCACGGACCGGTCAGAATGCGGACTAGGCTTGATGGCGACCCGTTCCAAGACGTTAGCGAAGCGTTTTCGGACATCTGAATATCGGCCGAGGTTGACGACGAGGGGAAAACCCTACGAAATTTCCCATGACGCCACGTTCTCTAGCGAAGGATGCGCAGGATGCAATGACCCAGGGGAACGGTAAGGAGAGAGAGACAACGTAAAGAGGGTGATGGTGAAAGATGGAGGGTAGAGATTGTTGAGGTGGCTTGTCGTCCTAGCCTCTGTGGGGCATCTCGTCCGTGGGCTAGATTACACCTCTATCGTTGAAACAAGCTTATCCAGGCGTGTGAGATTGGCGTATAGGCGATAAGATCCGGTCAGCGGGTGGAACGTTAAATCCTTAGGAGGGTAACAGGATCCGTTGGGGAGGGCTGGTTGAGGACGGCGAAACCTGCGAGACAAGTTTCAAGAGAACTGCGCTTCCACTTGTCACAGTTTCGCCATCTGTAGCCTAAGCAAAGCAAGGAGTATCCAGAGATCGCAGTGGGTGGAAGAGTGGGCGGAGGGTTTCGGCGACGGGGGAGGTTCAGTACGAGGGGAGCCAGGAGATGGAGGGCAAAAGCAAGAGGGAATTGACAGGCGAAGCGACTCGGGGACTGAGGCATTTTTGCGTGAGAGTTTGCGCCTTTTTCGGGCCAATCGGGTTTTGCCGAATGGGAAACTACATTTCAGGTGGATCAGCAGCCTGTCTGGGCATAGCACGTGCAGAGACAAATTCGATGTATGCCGGGAGAGATACAGGAGTGGAACATTGTGTCAAGGAGACCTGGAAAACTACTAGGAAGCAAGCTAAAGTGCTTTGGTCATGATGGATGGACGGGAAGAGGGGATGGGCGTATGTTACAGGATATCGAGGGGAAAGCATCGAGGGGAAAGCGAAGAATCGAAGCAGGAATCTAAGGCACTCTAAGCCATACCGGTGGAAATAGGCTTCAAGCTGTCCCTGAATGTGGGAACGGTAGAAGAAGTATCCCCCGCCGCAGGCGATGAGAAGGCAACCGAGTTTGTACCCTTGACGCTTGCGCTGCGCGGCCGGGGGTTGCATTGACAGGATTCGAACAGTTGCAAATGCTCACGGAAACGCCGCGAAGGTTCAAAAAACGGAAGCACTGAGGGTCGCGTCAGCATCGTTCGATTATCGATGGCAATTGGATCCAAACGAACCTGTGTGGAGAATATTGGCGGCAGCTTTGGCGGAAATACGTTGGGAGAACATTACTAATAGTCGGGGATCATTGAATTGTTTGCGAAGGATGAGATAACCGGATAACTCACGGTATGCGCAAACGATGACGCTGGCTCTAGATTCGGAAGAACAATATACAAGCACGCGGCCGCCATTCCGGATAGTGGTATGAAGGAAATCGCAGATACGACGAAGCGCGACCATCAGCGCGTCCATGTTGTCGTCAGGGATGTCGAAGTAGCGGCATGTAGAAAAGGATTCAAGCTCTTTCGCGATGTGCAGGAGAGACGAGCAAGCAGAAACAACATGAGTAATGCCCATATCGTGGAGCAACCACTGGGCCTGTTCCAGATCTTCGGTGAAATCACTAATAATGGATACCTCTGTAAGGGCCGAGACCAGACGAGGAGTCTCATTATAACGAACCTGCACATCATCAGCTGATCGGGGATCACCGCGGTGGTGTCGCTCATTATACCAAGGAAGCGGTTAACGTCCTGGGCCTGCCTGCGCTTCCACGTGCGGTAGGCGGTGTCGGATGGTGTTGGGTTACAGTTACAGGCAGCGAATGTGTGCAATTGCTTCAAGAATCCGTAGTTTGGGTAGATCTGCGGCCTTCCTATTGGGTGAGACCAGGGTCCAGAGTAAGACCGGGAACTAGATCGGGGCATGAGTGGACTTACTGTCCCTCAGATAGCCAATGGCCTTGGTTACGGACAGCTTGCGGGTTTTCATTACTGAGGGGAGAGAGTGGGGCTGAGACGGAGCATAGGAGATGGATGAGGTGACTTACGATATGCACAAATGACGGTGGCACTACGTGAAATTCCCATGACACAATGTACCAGAACCTTCCCGCCCGTGTCGACGGCGTCTTGGATAAAGCGGCAAGCGATGGGTAAGTGGACGAGGAGATTTTCAAACTCGGAGTCTTGGACTGGTATACAGAGGTGGTGGTCATCCTCGGGTTCGGCTGGGTAGTCTGGGCACACAGAAAGAACGTGTGTTATTCCCAGAACTGACCTCTGCGAGGAAGATAACGCGACCTGCAAACTACGGCGACGTGTCGGAGTGGCTCAGGACAAAGGGAGAGAGCGGAGGTGATAGGTACCTTCCGATGTAGAGTCTACCGTCGATGACCGGATTGACGTCGTTTTCTGGGGGGATGGTCATGTTCTCTAGTGGGGTATCTCTGGGAGAGGGTGGGAGTAGGAGGAAGAGTCCGAATACGAAAACGAGAAAGAGCAACAACTTCGTTTGTAAGTGCCATCCAATATTCCGAACGAGCGCCGCGGCACGTAACCGAGTCGGGAAGCGGAGGGGGCCGATCATCCCAAAATCCTCTGCAGATCTGATTGCCGAGCGACCCGCTTTCCCATGATGACTCCAGACATCCTCAAAACACGACGGGCTCTCCGCCGTAGACGCTCCAGGTTGTTCTCCAACATCCGACGCTCTTCACTCGGCCTTCCTGGGCCATTCTGAACACTCGCTATCTTATCTTCTGGCCACCAAACATTCCGTAACGTGTCAGCAACTCAGGCGCCAGTGGGACCATCTGACCACCTCGAGGTGCTCCCATCACGACATACAAGGCCCACAGGCCCATCGTGCCGGTGAATACACGCGAAGACCTGCCTCGTGTTCTGTCACAGTCAAGCGGCGTCGGATGTCGCTTTGGCGGGTCAATCGACTACTCGCTACGGTCTGCTAGCGCCCCAACCACCGATTGTTCCATCTCGCGGCTTCGAATTCTTCATTGAAATCCCTCGCTCGAACTGGAACCTCCGCTCGAACCAAAGCTTGGCTGTCGCTTCGTCGCGCTCGGGAAATAGTTGGTTTGCAGGGCGGAGGGCCTTGGGAGTTTCACAAACTTGTCCTTCCGAGAAGCACCCTTCCCAGTTGTAAAGAACCCTTCCCGGTCAAACTTGACTTAAAAGCGGACCATGGGTCGTTCAACCTCTAATTCGCGTTTCCTCTCCTTCCCCCCACACCCTCTTCTCTTTTCCTCCCCACCCACGGGCAACCCCCTCCACCCACATACACGGTGTCAGCTATAGCGAGCGAACTCATGAACACCATTTCGACTCTCTCGGACCTCGGATCCATCGGCTACGACCTCTTCATCTCCTTCGTTCTCTTCGCGCCACTGTACTTC